>Ga0315899_10000305_pt1 | contig 60970 bp, 45 predicted proteins | sample LakEriMetagenome_2_FD_203518 | JGI IMG/M metagenome (GOLD analysis project Ga0315899, IMG submission 203518) | Freshwater fungal communities from buoy surface, Lake Erie, Ohio, United States - Buoy 4 MA112 | ecosystem: Environmental > Aquatic > Freshwater > Lake | place: USA: Lake Erie, Ohio... | reverse complement strand
CTGACCAAACAGCGGCTAGAAGCGCGATCCGGCCCCATCCCTCCATATTGCTCCAGATAAATGGAGTAAAAGTCCCTGCGATCAACGTGTAAATGACACCTTGATCGACAAGACGCATGCGAAGGCGCTCAACGGGAGTCTTAACTGCATGTGACAAAGTTGAAAAAAGATACATGGCAGATAGGCTGCATCCATACAGCAGACAGGCTATCCAAACCCCTTGATTTTCCTTGACGGCCAGCCAAGTCAAGAACAACATGGCAGGAATACTGAGGGCAAATCCCACGCCATGTATCAAAGCGTTTACCTTTTCTTCGGCGGCGTGTTCAGGAGCCCAATGCTTTGGCATGTCATCAATTGGTTGGGGGGTTGGCACGCATCCATGCTGTTTAGAAGTTTCGGTAATTATCGTGCAGTGATGAGATGTTCCTCAGCAAATCCTGCCGTAGCCTGATTGTAGTGAATAGTTTTGATTAGGCTTCTGCAAATTTTCCCAAGAAGAGCGTTCCGAGATTGGACCTATTGGGTAGAGCAGAGGATTGCGTTCCGCTTCCGAGTCCCTTTATTTCTCAGATCTGGTAGCGAGCCCTCCGTCTGTGGGTTAGAATCGGCCGGGAAACCACATGCCCAAACCAAGTCCAAGCGAGGCTTATGCCATGAGATGGTCAACAACCAAAATAATTGTGGCGGCAGCCCTGTTAGTGCTAATTGGCAGCATCTTTCGTCCAGGAGCACTGGAGGTAGCGATCGTAGGTTTGATCGTTTTAGGGATTGTAGCGATCGCTCGCGGCCGTAACTCTGACGTCGTTGCACGTCAGAGATAATGCGATGAGTATGGGCTGACAAGCGGTTGTCAGTCTAGGTTTACCGTTACCGTTTTGCTTTCCGTGTAGGCTTTTAGGCCTTCTTCTCCGAGTTCGCGACCTTGGCCACTCATCTTGAATCCACCAAATGGTGCCGCTGCGTCGAACACGTCGTAGCAGTTAACCCAGACAGTGCCTGCTCGGACTCGCTTAGCAAATTGATGCGCCTTGCCAATGTCGCGAGTCCAGATTGCGGCTGCCAATCCATAGAAGGTGTGGTTGGCTCGCTTAATGAGATCTTCCCAATCGTCAAAGGTTAGAATTGACATGACGGGACCAAAGATCTCATCGGTGGCGATCGACATGGAATCGCTAACGCCATCGAACACGGTGGGTTGTACGAAGTAGCCGACATCCCCCGCTCGAGCACCACCTGCGACGCATTTCGCTCCTTCTTGGTGTCCTTTGTCGATGTAGCTCATAATCTTGTCGAATTGGGCTTTGTCGACCTGTGGGCCTTGTTCGGTATCTGCCGCAAAGGGATTACCTACGCGGCGATTCTGTGCGAGTCGCTGTAGTTTCTCGACAAAGGCACCGTGGACTTTCTTGTGAACGAACACGCGTGAGCCAGCACAGCAGCATTGGCCTTGGTTGAGGAACAGGCCTATATAAGCACCTTGCGCTGCCTTGTCCAAATCGGCGTCATCCATCACCACGTTGGGGCTCTTGCCACCGAGTTCAAACGTTAAACGTTTCAGAGTGTCAGCGGCTTCGCGCATGATGATTTGGGCCGTTCGGTGTTCCCCCGTAAAGGCGATCTTATCGACGCCAGGATGTTTCACCACAGCGGCACCGGCTGTGGGGCCGAATCCTGGTACTACGTTGATGACACCATCAGGTATTCCTGCTTCTTTGGCTAGTTGTGCTAGTCTCAAGCAGGACAGTGGGGTTTGTTCGGCAGGTTTCATCACGATCGTGCAACCTGCTGCGAGTGCAGGTCCCCATTTCCATGCGACCATGAGCATGGGGAAGTTCCACGGAATAATCTGGCCCGCTACACCGATTGGTTCACGACGTGTGTAAGTAAAGTAATTTCCTCGGACAGGAATCGTTGAGCCCTGAATCTTGTCTGCAAAGCCCGCGTAGTATCGCAAGCAATCAATAACCAGAGGCAAGTCCGCGTTTCGAGATTCTCGAATAGGTTTTCCATTATCGAGTGTTTCTAGAGCTGCCAATTCGTCGATATCTTGCTCGATCAAATCTGCCAACCGGTACATGCATCGGCCACGGTCGCGGGCGTCCATTCGGCTCCATGGTCCACTTTCGAGTGCGTGGCGAGCCGCTTTAACGGCAGCATCTACGTCTTCCTTGTCTCCTTCCGCAACCTCGCAGATAACCTCTTCCGTTGCTGGATTAATGGTTTCAAAGGTCTTGCCCGATAGTGCGGGTCTCCATTGCCCATCGATAAAGCATTCGGTGTGTCGAATTTTCGGTGGTCGGATGGTTTCAGCTACGGTTGCCATGTCATTCTCCGGAATGAGAGGGAGGATTGTTTACAACAGTCGAGCGAGGTAGTCGCTTCGTTTCTGCCTACCCAATATAGCATATTGCCGGCATCGCCAAGTGACTTCGATGGGAAGCCCTGCGTGGAAGAGTCCATTGAGCAGGAGAGATCAAGCGGTCACGGTAACTATTTGCGCCGAACGGGGCGCCACTGTGGCGATCCTTTTTGATCGCTTTGGTTGTCGACCGCGCCTCCTATTCTGGAAAAACCACCTCCCGACGTTAGCAAGCCGGCCATGCTGGGCGGGACATCAGGCAATCCAGGATCATCGTCGGGGGGACTAACGTTTAGTTGGCTCTTTGAAGGAGTACTGGTGGCGGTATTCTTGCGATTGTTTCGCGACGAAGAGGAATTCGACTGGGAAAGCGATTGCAAGTTTTGGCGAGCGAGCGACTTTTCCGTTTCGGCGAGTCTTGCTTCCAATTGTTGGTTTCTGGCGGCCAGTTCGTCGGCTCGTTTCTTTTGAGCTCGGAATTCCCCGAGGATCCGTTCGCTGTCCACTTGGAATTGTTTGGCTTGCGGGCTACCAGGCCATGGAAATTGCTGGCATCCAGTGCAAATCCCGAGGGCCAAGCTGAGTATCGCCGACCTCGGAATGAATCCGATTAAAGCATGTTTGGCTCGTTTAGACTGGGTGCTGTTCATAATCAATGCGGTAGCGTCGGCCACCGCAGTTTTCCATGCTAATTTCGAAATTCGAGGTTTTAACGACCACCTAAGTTAGTTAGCAAAATAGCGAACCTGGGAAAAGATCATTTTGGGTCTCCCGAAGGGTCGGATTCAAAAACAAGCTGCGGATTCGCACGCCAAGAGGTTGAAAAGTTGTCTATCCGCCTTTTAGGTAGATTTTCTTATGGAAAAATTCCATTACACTTAAGGGGGTGCCCAAAGGTTGTAACGCGGCTTGAATTGATTCGGCCGTACACCTTTCCCCAATTGGACCGAATGTTTTCTTCGCGGGATCACAGTCGGTTTCGGAGTCCATTTCCTAGCATGGAAAACCGGCATGACGCAAATTACAGCTGAACGAATTCAAGAGTTACTCGAAAAGAGTCGGCTCGCGGAACCGCTGCAGTTGGCAGAGTCGTTTGGCCTGATTCGAGCGAAGCACGGAGGGGAATTACCCAATGATCCAGTTCTCGTATGTAAAGAGCTAGAAGACCTCGGTGTAATAACTCGGTGGCAATCCGAGAAAGTTCTGCAGGGTAAGTATAAGGGGTTTTTTCTGGGCAAGCATAAACTTCTTGGACATTTAGGCAGCGGCGGTATGAGTAGCGTCTACCTGGCCGAGCATACGGTGATGAAGCACAAACGAGCCATCAAGGTTCTGCCAAAGTCCAAGCTCGGAAACAATAGTTATTTAGAACGATTTCGCCGGGAAGCTGAGGCGATTGCGGCCCTTAATCATCCCAATATCGTTCGCGCGTACGATATAGACAACGAAAAGGACACGCACTATATCGTTATGGAGTTTGTCGACGGAGCTGATATGCAGAACCTCGTCAAAAAGCACGGGCCGCTACCATATGAGGTTGCAGCGGACTATATCGCCCAATCTGCTAGAGGCCTTCATCACGCTCACCAATCCGGATTGGTACACCGCGACGTAAAGCCAGCGAATTTGCTTGTGAACAAGGAGGGTGTTGTAAAGATTCTCGACTTGGGCCTAGCTTTGTTCTCCGAGGAGACGGATGCCTCGCTCACGATGGAGTATAACGATAAGGTTCTCGGAACTGCCGATTACTTGGCCCCCGAACAAGCCATCAATAGCCACAATGTGGATCACCGCGCAGACATGTATGGCCTAGGTTGTACGCTCTACTTCCTGTTGACCGGACATCCACCATTTCCCGAAGGTAGCATTGCCAGTCGCATCATCAAGCACCAAAACGAAATGCCGCAAGACATCCGAAAGGATCGCCCCGATTGCCCAGGGGAACTCGACGGCGTTTGCGTTAAGATGATGCAAAAGGATCCAAAGTATCGATATGCTGACTGCATCCAAGTTGCTGAAGTCTTGGAAGCTTGGTTAGAAAAATTCCGCAAAGAGAATCCAAACAAACCTGTTTTCACCGTGATGGACGTATTGGCCAACAAGACGAAATTTAGCCGCGACGTCGATACTGTTAATAATCGTACAGATGGAACGATGGGGGGGGAAACGGGGCGATCGAGCGGGATTGTCAAATTGTCTACGTCCGATAGCGGCGTGCTCCGAGCCATTGCTAAAAGCGATGCATCATCGATCGATAGCAAAATCGATTTGGTGCACGATACGAATTCGCCTAATCGAAGCAAATCTAAGAGCCAAGCCATCGCTCACGCAGATTCGCCGCTTAACAAAACAGGGGCGGCAAGTAAAAGCGACTCTCCTCTCAATAAGCCCTTAAACGCCGTACAAGCAAAACCGAGCGAACCTGCTCTCGCTGCCAAGGCTAATCGCAGCAGTAGCCAGGCAAATCAGCCTGTCAATCAGGCCGCATCGAATGGTCCCACGAAACCAGTCAACCGATCGAACTCTCAGTTGCCAGTCTTGATCGGCGTAGGCGTTGCAGCCCTCGTCTTGGCAGGCCTCGTCATTGCATTTCTTGTGTCGAGAAGCTAAGGGAATTCGGCCGCCGATCGGTTCTTTGAGTACAATAGGAGTGTCGCCGCTTCTCTACTCGAAGCGCCGTAGGGTTAGGATCGAAACCGGGGTTTAACGACAAGGTCGCGTAGAAGTGAATGACACAGGAATTGGTTCGCGAAGTAAAGTTAGTCGCACAGCGTCGTATGCTGGCGGGTTATTGCGAGGTTTTGGAGTTGTCGTCGTCGGCCTCTTTTTCAGTTGCTTGTTCGGCGTGGCCCTTGCACAACAAAAAATCGACAGCCTAGACAAGTTAAAGCTGGAGGCGGATAAGCTTGCTAGCCTCTATAAGGAAGGAAAGCTCGTTGAGTGCTCCGAGCTCATGGATCGTTGTACAGATACCTTTATTCAACTGCTTCCCGCCGCTCCACCAAAGGAGGCCGGTGATTGGCGCAAGGTGCATACCCAGATTATGCCGATCTACGAAGGCCTATTGATAGAGGGAGCAGAGTTAAAAAAACTTCCTACGTGGCCCGATCTGGTGAAAATGAGGAAGAAAGGCGCAGCGGGTAAAGGTAAAGATACACCGGAAATGTCCCCCCCGTCTCCCCAGGTCAGCTTTACAAAAGATATCGCCCCATGGATGGCAGAGCAGTGCTCGCGTTGCCACGTGACTCGAAGAGAAGGTGGGTTTTCCCTTGCGACTTTTGAGTCCCTTATGAAAGGTGACGATGGCGGTGTCGTTCTTTTCCCGGGCGACGTCGCTGGAAGCACTTTGGTTACTACCATTGAGTCGGGAAATATGCCGCGCGGTGGTGGCAAGGTATCTCCTGAGAATCTAGCCAAACTAAAGCTCTGGATCGAACAAGGAGCGAAGTTTGATGGGCCATCGCCACAAGCGGCACTAGCAACCTACGTCGATAGGCCAGCCACTGCTAACCCCGTAGGTACCCCGGCGCCGGAAACGATGGTTACCAAACCGACTGGCAAGGAGACGGTGAGTTTTAGCCGTCAAGTTGCTCCGCTGCTGATCGAAAACTGTAAAGGATGCCATTTCAATGCTCAGAATGCATCGGGTCGATTAAGGTTTGACAACTTCACTCAACTATTAACCGGTGGCGATAGTGGCTCGATTCTCGCTCCCGGAAAGGGGGAAGAGAGTTTACTGGTCAAAAAACTGAGAGGTACGGAAGGGCAAAGAATGCCCGCTGGCGGACGACCACCGTTGTCAGACGAAAACATAAAACTCATCTCTACATGGATCGATGAAGGGGCTTCTTTTGATTCGGACGATCCCCGATCCAATCTGGAACAGATCAGCAATAAGGCATGGGCACAAAATGCATCTCACGTCGAGTTGATGAAGAAGCGAATGGAGCGAGCGAGGGATCGCTGGAAGACTGCTTCCAATGTGAAGGATCCGGGAGAGTCGCACGATGATCGATTCCATGTCATCGGTAACATAAGCCCAGAAGCGACGCAGAGACTGTTGTCGATCGCAAATGACGCGGAAGCGCAGGTAAAGAAAACTCTCAAGATCAGTTCCAAGGAACCGCTGATAAAAGGTGGTATCACCGTTTTCGCGTTGAAGGGGCGATACGATTACAGCGAGTTTGGAAAGATGTTGGAGAACAGAGAATTGCCGGCGGAGTGGTCGAGTCACTATCGAGCAGAGGTTCTCGACTCATATATTGCAATCATCTATCCGGGAGGAGCGGAGCAAGACAAGAACTTTGAAAAGGTTGTGGAATCGTCACTTGCTCAGCAGATTGCAAGCCTTTGGGTCTCCTCTATGCGCGGAGTACCACGATGGTTTTCGGATGGTGTCGGCCGACAGATCTTGTCCTCCATGGTAAGCTCGGGAGATGTGCGGGTCCAAGCGTGGATGCAACGAATTCCCGTCGCCCTTAGCAAACTAGAAAATGTTAAGGGATTGATCGACGGTAGGATCAATGATGAAGATGCCGCTACAATCGGTTTGGCGGTTGTTAAGTTTATGAATGATGGGGCCAAGCGAAAACTATACGATACTTTGCTAAAGGGTCTTTCTAACGGCGTTCCTTTTGACCAGGCTATGTCGAAGACTTTTGGCCCGATTGAACCATTTCTCAAGACAACGCTGGGACGAGACAAGTAGCACTTCATGGCAATCAAGACGCTAGCGGTTCCAGCATCCATACCGCAACCAGCCCGCAACCTAAATTCGGTTTTGAGAATCCTTTTCAAATTGTCCCCTGCTCAATCGGAGGGTTTAATCGAGCAAGGACATGTTCGTGTGAATGGCAGGATGCTACGACATGGTTGGAAAGTATGCGAGGTAGGTGATGAAGTTGCGGTTGATATCATTCCTCAAGCGATCGTTGCTCCCACCAAATCTGTCAAGCGTAATCAACCGAAACGAGTCATTGAGTTTCTCTATGATGACGCGGATCTGATGGTTATCAATAAGCCTGCGAATCTGCTGACAGTACCCACAAAACATCGCGAACCCCACACCGTGCTATCTTTGGTGGAGCGCAGGATTGCTTCACAGAGGGAGAGTGCGAAAGCATTTTGCGTTCACAGGCTGGATCGAGGTGTCTCTGGCGTTCTTGTTGTTGCCAAGTCTTTAGAAATCGCTGAGGCACTTCGGAATCAGTTTGCAGACCGAAAGCCCAATCGCAAATATATCGCGATCGTGGCAGGTGTACCGAAAGACAGTGAAGGCCGGCTAGTAAATTATTTGTCGACCGATGAAGACTTGAATCGTGTCCTAGTTCCCAACGAATCGCAAGGTGAGTTGGCAATCACGAATTATTCGATTTCTGAAGCATGGACCGATTCAGCGCTATTACATGTGCGACTGGAAACCGGTAGGAGAAATCAAATCCGCGTACAGCTAGCGGAAATCGGACATCCTATTCTTGGGGACCCGCGATATAAACCAAGACAAGCTGAGCACTGGGGGTGGCCGCATACGCGAATTGCGTTGCATGCTGAGTCGCTAGGTTTCGTTCATCCCCGAACGGGAGAGCCAATATACATTGAATCTCAGTGGCCTCAAGAGTTTCGAGACTTTGTGCGTCAGCAAAGAAAAACCAATCCTTCCTAAGTATTCCTAGATGAACGAGCCACTGCTTCATTGGTGGGATTTGCTTCAGGCCCCTCGAAGCCCAGTCGCTGCAAAATCCAAATGGAAGATTTTGCGAGAAGGGCTTGCATTGCAAGCCCTACAACCGAAACATCAGTTCGGTTCGAGTTGGCATGTGCAATCCGAATATGGAGAATACTCTCGCGGTGCAATAAAATGTTTAATGCGATCTCCCGAATTCGGCGACGAGTGCGAGATGGTCGTGTTGTTCCCCAAATCGGGTACGCGTGCCACTGCATGTGTTTCATCGCAAATCGGATGTGCGGTTGCTTGTCGATTTTGCGCGACAGGCACGATGGGGTTCCGACGCAATCTCTCCAGTAATGAAATTTTAGAACAAGTCTATTTAGCACGTTGTATCGCCAAGCGATTCGGTCGAAGTTTGCGCAATGTCGTATTCATGGGTATGGGAGAGCCCATGCACAATTGTGAAGCCGTATGGGATAGTATTCATGGTATGATCGGGGACTTTGGATTTGGATTGTCTCCACGATCCATAACGGTTTCCACTGCAATCGGCGGTGGGGCACTTATCGAGACAGCAACGAAATTCGCTTCGATACGTTATGCACTAAGTTTACACTCCGCTATGGGCGACGTCCGAAAAGACCTCGTCCCAAAATCTCCATCCGAAATGGATAGGCTAAGAGAAGTGATTCGATCGATTAATCGAATACAGGCTGGCGAACCAATTTGGATTGAGATCACCATGCTGAAAGATATCAACGATCGGCCTGCTGATGCTGTAGCGTTGGTTCAGTTTTGTAGAGAGTTGAACGTACAAGTGAACCTGATACCCTATAATTCGATAGAGGGTCAGGAGAACTCAGATCGCTCTCCAACGAAACCGCTGACGTTCAACGGAGCAGACCTGCAGTCTACAGAACTGAAGGAGGTCTATGCGATGGCCAATTATCTCCGAGATAACGGATTAGTTGTTCGCGTGCGCAACTCATTGGGCGGGCTAGATAACGCTGCCTGCGGACAATTAGCGTTATCCAATGCTCGTACCAAAGCTTAAATGTCACGGTACTTGATAATGGATCGTTAGAAATAGCTAGCCTTCGACTCTTAACCCGCCATGCGTCGGCTAGGTTCTGCCTGGTTAAGTTTGTTGTAGAGTGTTTTGAGGCTGATTCCGAGTTCTTCTGCTGCTGCTGGTTTGTTTCCATTGTGGCGAGAAATGGCTTCTTGAACTGCGATGGCTTCCATGTCGCGAAGAGTCATCGGCGACATGGATGTTGGGATAGGAATGGGACGAGATTCTCGTTTCACCGGGCGTGCCTTGAAGTGTTTCGGTAGATGTTTAACTTCGATGGGTGGGTTATCACAAAGGATGGTGGCATACTCGATGACATTAGCCAGTTCGCGTATATTTCCAGGCCATTGATGCTCTTCAAATGCTTGGATCGTTTCCGGTGCAAATATTTGATCGATAGATGAGTGTTCTGGTCGATGCCGCAAATATAAATGTCTGGCGATTAGAAGAACATCATGTCCTCGTTCACGAAGGGAGGGAACATTGATTTCGAACGTATTGATTCGAAACAACAAATCCTCGCGGAAAGTTTGATCTGCGACCATTTGCTCAAGATCGCGGTGCGTGGCACAAACGAGTCTAACATCCACTTGTTTGATTTCATTGTCTCCGACTCGACGCAAATCACCACTTTCGAGAACTCGTAGCAGTTTCGCTTGCATCGACAAAGGGAGTTCACCGATTTCGTCGAGGAAAATCGTACCACCATGCGCTTCATGAAAAAGTCCGTCGCGATTTGAGTCCGCTCCGGTAAAGGCACCTTTTTTGTGACCGAACAATTCGCTCTCCATAAGATGCTCCGGTAATGCACCGCAGTTTACCGCAATAAACTTCTTTGCCGCACGAAGACTTTGTTCATGAACCGACCGAGCCACTAACTCTTTTCCGCATCCCGTTTCCCCTCGAATAAGCACGGAACTATTCGTTCTCGCAACTCGTCCAATAAGAGACGACAACTGTTTCATCTCTTCGCAATCGCCGATAATGACCGTACCTCGATTGCTGACTTTTTGTTTGGTCTTTTCAATTTCGAACGTATGTTGCTTGAGTGTTCTCCTCGCCGCAACGCGTTCAAAAAGCTCCTCAAGTTCCTTGAGTTTGCAGGGTTTGCCCAGGTAATCAATCACACCAAACTTGAGGGCAGCGATCGCGCTTTCGAGAGTTTGTTTTCCTGTCAGAACAACGCAATCCATTTTTGGCTGCATTTGGCAGGCTCGCTCGATGACTTGGATTCCATTCATACCGGGCATATCCAAGTCAACGATCATGCAGTCGAAGGAATTGCGTTCCATGGCAGCGATCGCTGTAAATCCATCCGGGCATACGGTCACGGAATGTCCCATTTGAGGAATTTCCAGTCTCATGACCTCTTGGATCGATGTATCGTCATCCACAAAAAGTACTGATAGAGAACTAGGCTGCATGACTTTGCTCAATTGGCTTGGGGGGACTAAATCGGTTGCGGGGTGTATCGAATAGTTTTCCGATTGTGGCGCTTTCGGTTTCTTCTCCACCGGTCGAATTGATGGACGAAGACGCTTCTCTGGGTAGTAGTACATCAAATCGGGAACCTACGCCAAGACCGAGATTGGTGACGATAATTCTGCCACCGTGATCGGCAATGATTCGACTCGTAATGGATAGCCCTAACCCCGTACCACGACCATCGAGTCTCTTGGTAAAAAACGGCTCAAACAAATGCTTCTGGACTTCGTCGGTCAGGCCGCAGCCATTGTCCTGAACACTCAGCATTACGAATGATTCACGCAGCGAGAGTTCGATGGAAACGATCCCATCGGTTCGTTTTGGGTCGATAGATTCCAGGCTGTTGGTAAGTAGATTCAGGATAACTTGCTTCATTTCCTGAGCACTGACCCACGCCAAATAGTCTGTCGTTTCACGCTGAAAGAGTATCTTCTTAGAACGGAATTGGCCCAAGTGACGCACCATGCTAACGACATCGTCGATCACATCCTGCATATCGACTAACGATCGCTTGCTTTCATGGTTAAGACGACTGAAATCCAATAACCTCTCCGTAATGCCTTTGCATCGAAAGGCTTCATCCTGGATACGTTTTAGATAGTTCTTCAGAGTCTGAAGATCTTTATTGTCTGACACGTCTTCCGAATCCAATAGTCCTGACGGGATTAGTTTGTGCAACCTTGTTTCTAGGGCCTCGGCGCTCCAGGCTATTGATGCCAGTGGGTTGTTGATTTCGTGAGCAACTCCGGCGGCAAGAAAGCCGACACTCGCTAACTGTTCATTCCTTATGACCTCTCTGGATCGTTCCTGCACTTGCTGATTCAAGTCCCGCTGAATATTGAGAAAGCTTTCCACTCCAAGATTTATGGCATTGGCTAGTTCGGCCAGTTCATCTTTCGATTCCGAGGTCAAACGCACGGTAAAATCACCCGCACCTACACGCCGAGCCTTGGATAGTAACTCCTTAAAGGGTTTTATCACGGCAATTCTGGCATAAACCACCAATCCGATTAGCAATCCTGCAGCAAGAATGGCACTCCCCCAAGTTAAAGCAATCCATGTTCGATAACGATTTCGAACATCATCTCGAAAACTCGCCATCCGCTCAGCAAGAAACGTTGGTAGTTCGTGCGCTAGCGATGAAAGTTGATCGAGATCATGTGATTGTTCAACGAGCAAAAATGCATGGGGATACTGCTGTATCTCCGAGTGGCGTTCGTAAATCTTGGTGAAGAGTTTTCGAATGGCGTTGGTGTGTTCGAGCTCGGCAGATCGATCTGAAAGATAGCGATCATCTTTGTCAAAGGCCTCTAACCTAGCTTGATAGCGGGCCAGGAGCAGGCCTACTTGTTGAAGTTGCTGAGAGAACCGTAGCTGTTTGCGATAGTCTTCGTATTCTGGGTCTAGTCGAAACTTAAGAGGTTCACTCATCTTGAGCGAGCTCTGATCATTTCGGAGTTGATCAATGGCAAGCGTAAGTTCAGAGGTCAGAGGCATCTCGGACGCTCGGCTGCTGAGAGTCATCGCCAGATCACGATAAGCATAGACACCTCGGAAGCTGCTATAGCCTAAAACCGCAATAACCAGAGCTAGAACTGCCATAGAGTTGAGCAGCTTCTTGCGGATCGTCCATTTTGGGATTTGCGGCAATAGGTGCATTCGTAACATCTATCGTTGAATGAAGCTGTCCTGCGATACCCCTCGCAGGGAGCTATAGTACGACGGATTCATCGGGACCATTGCAGGGGGGGCCGCGACTGGCAACGGAGGGTTGGGGCCCCCACCCAAAGGTGCCGCAATATTGATAGGCTGATAGCCGTTCTTATTGGGGAATGCGAATTGGGAGCCTGTGTCCCCTGTCATGCCATTCACAACATAGGAACCGATTGAGATATCAAGCTCAATTTCTGGGTCCATTGCTGGGATTAACTGGATCTTAACTTTGTGTGGGAGAGACGTTTGAATCGCGCTGTAATACTCATGGTTGGATTGTTGAGCTTGCGCTACGAACCGACCCGAAGGATCTTTTAGGAAGACCTGTCTAGTGAATCCGAATTTAGGGTCAACGACTTGTGTTCGTTGGAACGGGCCTATCGCACTCGGCACATAGGTTGTGAGCTGTATCATACCATCTGGCTGTGTTACCGGTTCCAAAGCGAGATCGCTCGGGTTGAAGCTTGCAACACCCAGTGCTTCGATTAGCCAGAGTGGTGATACGGGCAGAATTCTTCGGACTTGTTGGGCGTCGAAATCATCGTGGCTAGCATAAAAAAGTTGCGGTGTCATTCCGTTTCGAATCGTCATCCAAAATGCTTCTTGATTGCTTCCGAGGTCGAGTCCTCTGAAACCCGCGATCGAAGCTGTCATGCGAAAATTTCTTTCTCGCATCCAAGTAAGAGTCGAGTTCAGATTGGTCTCATTGTTCACTTTGACCGAGACCGAATTCGATTGCAACGATTGCACTTGATTGGCGCGGTTGAGAACTTCCGCAAGCTGTTCCAGTGTTGGAGGCGTGTTGAAAATGGGAACTGGTTTGAGTTCGTTTATCTGGCGTTTAGGAATGCATGTGGCACCGGTCGCGAAAAAAACGATTGCGACAATAAGATAAGTTTGTAGGTTCGAACAATAGGCACGAAGCACAATCTAATCCTCCGTGTGCAGTAGTTCTAGTATTTCGGCTTGGATGGATTTTGATTCGGCAGGATCAATCTCAACGACCGGTACTAAAAACTGTTGGTCGCTCGATGCCGAATGAAGATCTAAAGTCGTTGTCGATTCCTCTGATGATGTGTGGTGCGAATCCTCGGATACCAGCACTCGTTTGCGAAGCAGCAGCACGGCAAGCAGATATGCTATTTGACTCTTGCCCGGAGTTTCAAGAAATGATTGCAGCGTATCAAGCAGAATCTGCGTGGGGGCGAGTTTTGTTTTAGCATTCTTCTTATCTGCTATTCTGGCGACCCACCATCCAATTGTCTCTGTCGTGGGCCCCTGCCACTTTTCTGAAGAGTAATCGCGTCTTATCAGCTCACCACCCTTTTGAATGATTGCAGAATAGTAGCGTTCGCCAGGAGCCAGTATTCGGTCCGAGTCGTAACATCGTCTGGAGCTTTTTTGGATCGCGTATTCCTGCATTCCTCGGCTTGTAGCAAAATCGAATGCTGGTAGCCAGATCAGTCGGCGGAATAAGGCTCCGGGGTAGCGGCCGAATCTTTGAAGGGATACCAACCCGAGAGAATAATAATTTGCCGTCCAAGTACGTAGGTAGAGAGTCCCATAATCACACCGAGAACGTCTGCGAAAAAATCGTTCCAGTCCGCGGTTCTCCCAACTGGAATCTGTAGCAACTCGTCTATCGCACCGTAGACTACACAAATTAGTCCGGCAAGAATCACGTTGTAGGCACGATTCGGGCGCGTAGGGATCGCCCAAGCTAAAAGAAACGAGAGGCCTGTATACGCTCCAGCATGCAGAATCTTATCGTTGAATCCAATCTTTCGAATGATTGGTCCAGGGGGTATGTGCGTCCCGATAAAGAGAGCAATCCAATAAAGGGATAGCATTAAAACGGCCCAACGTAGGCCGTAAATCGTGGACTTCATAAGTTCCTGATGGGGATGTGTCAAAACAAAAAAAGGCATCGCAAAATCGATGCCTTTTACTCCTTACTCTAGAATCAGTCTAGAAATCAATCCCACCACCATTGATCAGCAGCCAAATCCTTTGGTGCACCAAGCTTCCCAATCGTTTCAGAAACTGAGGAGTCGACGGAGACTCTAGATGGGTCGACCAACTTGCGAGCCGCAATGTGAACCCCGCCCCCGATTGGTGTCATTAACTGTGCATCCTTGATGACGTAGTTGATGGCCGTCTCGACCTGATTGACTTCCGATGCCCCATAAACGGAGAATTTTTCTTCGCTACCGAAAATACCCAAGTTCCAATCAGCTTTGTTGTAGAGCCCACGGTCTTGGATAAATGCTGCAGCAATACTGATATCGAATAGGTTTCGCATTTCATTGAAGACTGGGTTAACTTCTGCAATCGCATCAAACTTTTCAGTGAATTCCTTGGTGAAGGTGTTGCTTGCTGCATCGCCACTCTTGCCTGACCGTTGACGAGAGCCATCTTTGGAAACTCCTTCGAGTTCACCGGAGAGTTTGACTCCCTTTCCAACCAAGTGCATTGCCGTGCCATCTTCATTCGATGCCACGGTGGAGTAATCAGCCTCGAAATACCATCGTTGAAGGGCGTTAGCGCCTGGACGGGGTCGCGTCTTTTGGATCCAAGTCGTCATGGGAACCATCGGATCTTGAAGGCCGATACCGATCAGTTTCATGCGATAATCTGCTTCGACTAACACCTGCGCGAAGTGAGTCGTCTTTGGAACACCTTTGATCGAAATCGTTTGGTACCCTAGTGCATCACGCATGCCTGACATGTATTGCGACACAAATTGTGGGCTGTTGAGTTGAGCAGCGTTGATGCCGTTTGCAGACACATTCGCATGGAATTGGCTCATGCGTTTGAGGCCTTCTGGAGTGGGATCGATCGAGCAACCAATAACGGTCGTCGCACCCTGGCCCGGTGCAAATGCTCGCAATGCCACGACCAAATCGTCAAGCCGAAGTGTCGCTCGGCCGTTGGTTAATCCAACCAGTCGGTTGCTGTGATCCGCGTACCATTGGTCTGCAGGACCAGCAATAACAATGTCTTTTGTTTCGGGGAGATAGAACACGTATTCAAGTCGCTGTAATCCAGCCAAACTCATAACTTCATCGGACAACGCCGCACCCGACTCGAGTTGCTTCTTGACGAAGCTTTCCAGTCGGTTAAGCGACACCATTCGCATGGGTGAAGTCTTTAGTTCGTTACGAGGTCTACTTTGCAAAGCTGCTTGACGCTGCATTGCTGCTAACTTTGGATCGACCTGCATAACACGCAACACGCCCGTTGCGTCAATGCTAATCCCGGCAACTCCATTATTGCCTCCACCATCTCCCCCGCCGCCGCCGTCCTGACCAAAGACGATAACTCCGGTCCCGCTAAGGAACGCTGTAAGTGCAAAAGTCCATGCTGCACGCAACAAGGTCTGGTAACGCATGCCGAGATGCCTTTAAAGAGAAGCGACTAGTTCAAACTCGATTCAAAAACGACTTTCGTGAGCGAAACGAAAATCATCCCATCAAGAATAATTGCCCCGAATGCAATTGGCAACAATTTGCTCGAAATAGATATCGTAAGCTCCCCTGAATCTTGGATTTAAACCAAAATCTTGGTTTTTTTGACAGATTCTTTTGCGTTTCGCTAAAGCATTCTTGACTGGTAAACCAGGGAATTTGTATCCCCTTAGAGAACTTTGTCTTGTTTCCCTCATTGAAAAGACCTGTTTCGACATGGAATTCCGGTCCAACCCGTGAACGCAAAGAATCTTGTATCAATTAAGCTGATTCTGGTCATATTGCTGGCGATAGTGGAGATACTATCTCCATCAGGAGAGATTGGTGCGCAGCCAGTCGTACAACTGCCGTCGACTAGTACCTCTGGGGGCTATCCCGGAACGTACTCCGTACCTCCACCTGGGGCCGCATCAGGCTTTCCGGTCTCGGGCACGACAGGCTACGACCCTTATTTTCGCCAGATCCAGCCGTCGGGTGTTTATCCGCAATCATCTAATTGGGGGTTCGGGAATCTATTCAATTGGAATAGTTCAGCGCCGGTAATTCCAATGGGTCCCGCGAACTATCCAACCTACATTCCCCCGAATACCGCTCAACCGTGGAATCCAACTCAGGGCTCGGTCTATCCTCCAGGTGTTTATCCTACAGGTGTTTATCCTACAGGTGTTTATCCTGGGCAACCAAATGTTTTGTTTCCTGGTACCGGAAATCAACCAGCTCCGACTAGTGGTGGATACCAATACCCGTATGGCTGGCCCGGGACAACGAACAGTGCTGGCTATAACAATTGGTGGAATACCACAAGTTCGAGTATCACCAACGGCACTAGTCAGGTGATGCGCGTTTTTCGAGGGGTACGTCTACGTCATACGTGGTTGAGTGGAACAAGTGGCTTCAATGATAAATCGCCAACCTCTTTAGAGATAAACGATACCGATGTATCCCTCGTATTCGGTATTCCCAACTTTCTCAACAGCACACGCTCTTTCTTCATCATTCCGTCCTACTCCCAGCATCTATGGGATGGTCCAAAGAACGGTACAAGTGATCTGCCTGGCAACGCTTTTAGTGGCTTCATCGATACAGGGTGGGATACGAATCCCATGCAAACTCTGGGTGTAGAATTAAGTATGAGGGTCGGCGTGTTTTCTGCGTTCGATGCCATCAGTTCCGACAGCATCTATATCCAAGGCAAAGCGGTAGGAAGACTTCGGTTGACGCCGACGTCGACGGCAAAGCTTGGTGTGATGTACTTGGACAGAAACAAAATCAAGCTTTTGCCTGTCGCGGGTATCCTATGGTCGCCGAATCCAGATTCTCGATTCGATTTGGTTTTTCCGGAACCCAAGGTCGCTCATTATGTCTCTACTATTGGTAACACCGATATGTGGTGGTATACCACCGCTTACTATGGTGGTGGGGCATGGACGATCAAGCAGACTGACGACTCGAATGATGAGATTGACATCAACGATATTCGCGTCATGCTGGGACTCGAATTCGGGAAGTCAGAGCAAATGCGTTCAGGGTTTCGGTTAGGATTTGTGGAGGTTGGTTACGCGTTTAATCGCGAACTAATTTATCGGGTTCGAACCTCGAGCAATTTGGATCTTCCCGACAGTATCATTGTTCGGGGTGGCTTCAGCTATTAAAAATGAGCTTTTATTGGAATGACGGTGGGCGTGCAGCGGCAGGGTTCACCGGTTTCTGCGGTGATTGTGTTACTCGGTCTATCGCAATTGGCACCGGTATTTCTTATCGCGCGGTGTATGATCAACTTGGTGATGCAGCCAACAAAACACCTCGAAATGGTTTATCCACAGAGATTGCGAATGCCTATCTCCTAAAGGCGAATTGGACCTTTGAGCAATTCGAAGAAATCGGATTTGAACCGATTACGTTCCCTAGGGGGACCTTTATTGTCCATCTTGTTCATCTGCACTCACGGCGAGCGGGGCATTTGAGTTGTGTTGTGGATGGTGTTGTGCACGATACTTGGAATCCCGCCGAAGACGATTCCTATCGTCTGCGAGGCGTGTGGTCATCGCCATCTAATGTTTGCAACCATGGAACAACTACTGCACAATCGCCCGAAGAAAAGCACGAAGAAAAGCACGAAGAAACGTCACTAACGCAACAGGAATTCGAGAAGATTCTCCGTCGACTTCGCGCACTCGACAGTACCGCCAATAACGACGCCAGTACCGAGGGAGAGAAGCGGAATGCTTTGTTGATGATGCAGGCATTGCTTCTACGGCATAATCTTTCTCGAGAGGATCTGTTAGGTGACTCGAGTAAGTCAACGCTTCAGCTTGGCCGATTTTCTTGTGTGCTTAATAGCAGCAGAGCATGCACATGGGAGCATGGCGTAGCAAACTACCTCTGTGATGAAATATTTCCCTTAGTCCAGTACTTTTCTACACGTAAGGGCAAGAGGACCCTGTTCCATTTTTATGGCCCTCATCTCGATTGTTCGAATTGCATGCTGTTGTTTCGTGAGCTCATCGTCACCATCGCTGCTGCTGCGCAAGTTCGTTTTGGTGGCTACTATCGTGGAAGCGGGGCATCGTACGCCGAGGGCTATGTGCAGGGGTTACCGAGGTCAAATCAGAGCCTGCAACCCAGAGCAATCAAACAATCATCCGCAGCGATCGACGAATCACAAAACCTGATCGCCGCTCGATCATTGATCGTTCATGAGACGGCTAGGCAATGGTTGGCAGATGAGTGCGGCATTCATTTGGTAACGTCAACGAAGTATTCTAGAAATGATCGCGATCATGCGGCTGAATCCCTCGGTAAAAAGCATGGGGCTACTCATGAAATCAAACCCGCCAACCGGCCGTTGGGTATAGGCAACAAAAAGATTTAAGCCTGATCGGAGTGCTCAGCTTTTTGTGCAATAAGGATTCGCTTGTTTCCTGAGAGATCTTTGACGAGGGACTCGTTCTTCCAACCTCCGATCGCTTTGACGAAATCCAGGGATCGATCGGCGATCATTGGGGAAAGCTCGCACAAAAACCACCCCGATGGCTTTAGCTTTTCTATTGCTTGAATCGCGAGTTTTTGAATTAATTCCATACCTGTTTCGCCGCTCACTAAAGCAACTTTCGGTTCGAAGTTCTTCACAGAACGGTCGAGATGCTCGTACTCGGTTTCAGAGACGTATGGTGGGTTGGAGACGATAAAGTCGAGCGTGTTGTTATCGATGGAATCGAGAAGATTGCTCTGCCTGAGTTCGATGCGATCCGTTAACCCATAATGGTCAATGTTTGATCTAGCGATTTCCAAGGCCTCTTCGGAAATGTCTATCGCCACAATGTTTGAAGCATCTAAGTGTTTGGCGATCGAAATAGCAACACAACTGCTCCCTGTGCAAACATCGGCGATGTGAAAGCGATGAGTAGGAGACGATTGCCGAATAACCTTGGCTCGATCCAAGCATTCGATGACCAAGTGTTCCGTCTCGCTACGGGGGATCAAGCAGCCGGGGCCTACTTGAAAAGAAATCGAGTAGAACTCTTTTTTGCCGACGAGATAAGCTACTGGTTCTCCATGAGCGCGACGCTTAATTAGTTCGCGAAACCGTGCCTTTACCTCCTCGGGAGGTTCTTCATTGAAAGCGGTGTACAGTTCTATGCGTTGACAGTTTCTGGCATGAGACAACAGTACCTCAGCATCTAATCTCGGACTTGCAGATCCAGATTTCTTGAGATGCTCGGTTGTCCATTGCAGCAACCGCATGATGGTCCATGGTTCGGAATTCGCTGCGTTTTGGTTTGTCATCCGGATTGACCTCGAAAGCGGGCTACTTAGTTAAGATCGCTATCATCACGAAGCGTAGAGCGTTCGTACTCGATCAACGCTTCGGTAACGGGCTGCATGTTACCGGACATGATTTGATCCAGTTTGTACAAAGTCAAATTGATGCGGTGGTCTGTAAGGCGGTTTTGCGGAAAGTTGTAAGTGCGAATTCTCTCGCTTCTGTCGCCGGATCCGATTAGGGACATGCGTTGATCCGACCTTTCTTTCATCTCTTGTTCGCGTTTGGCTTCGTAGAGACGGGTTTTTAAAACGCGTAGAGCTTTGGCCAAGTTTTTATGTTGGCTTTTCTCGTCTTGGCATTGCACGACAATGCCGGTCTCTAAGTGGGTAAGACGAATGGCTGATTCTGTTTTGTTAACGTGTTGGCCTCCGGGGCCTGATGCACAGAACTTATCCAGCCTGTAGTCGTCGGGCTTAATGTCGATTTCGATATCTTCTGGTTCCGCCATAACGGCGACTGTGGCTGCCGAAGTGTGAATTCGACCTTGGGCTTCTGTTTCTGGAACGCGTTGTACACGATGTCCACCGCTTTCGAATTGCAGTTCGCGGTAAACTCCCTCTCCTTCCAATCCAAGAATGATTTCTTTAAAGCCACCGCGCTCGCTTACGCTGCTATCCATGATTTCCACGCGCCAGCCCTTTAAGTCGGCATAGCGTTTGTACATGTCATACAAATCCCGAGCAAAGAGAGCAGCTTCTTCACCGCCGGTCCCGGCTCGTATTTCCAAGACGCACCGCGTTCGGTTGGCGTCTTCTCCACCGATGCTCATGTCGAGCAATTCGTTCCAAATAGCCTCTCGCTCCGCCTTGAGACGTACGACTTCTTCCTCTGCCATGGAACGTTCTTCGGAATCCGGGGAGGAGAGCATTGGTTCCAAGTCCTTTAGCTCGTCACCCAGTTTTTTATATTTGCCGAACTTGTTTCCTACTTTGGCCAACCCTCCGTGTTCGCGGAGAATGGTGGCCATCCGATTGGATTCGCTTAAGACCTGAGGGTCAGACATCATGGCCTCAAGCTCTTGAAAGCGTGCGTAAGATTGTTCGAGTTGATCCCTGATTTTCATGATTTAGCTTTGTAGAAATGCAAAAACCGCCGCAGGCCTATCGAGGCAATCTGCGACGGTTTTCGAATTTTGATTGCCAGGGCCCCAATTAGTCTCCAAAAATGGAGTCGTCCCCAAAAAGAGGTCAGTTAGTCCTCTCAAAGAGCACGATTACCCTCAAACGAGGAATCGGCTCAGGCAGCTATTTCTTCTTGGCCGACTTCTTGGCCGGTTGAAGCGATGCGTAGGTTCCCGCAGCAAATTTGCTTTGAAACTTTTCAATTCGACCAGCAGTGTCGACGAATTTCAGTTTGCCTGTGTAAAACGGGTGGCAAACATTGCAAATGTCAACCTTGAGCTCTTTTCGGGTGCTGCGGGTGACAAAACTGTTTCCACAACCACATGTGACGGTGGTCGTTTGATAATTAGGATGGATTCCGTCTTTCATGGCTTTACCAGCAAAAATATTGGATTTTCTCGTTTGGTGTCCCCAGAAGAGGACCGTTTCCAAGCAAATAAACTAACTTTGGGGAGCGGATTGTAACTTCAAGCCCCGGCTCGCGTTAGTCCAAATCTCGGCATTTTCGAGTGTGGGGACCGCTAGATTTTTACCTCTTGGCTCCAAAATCAGGAATTCCGCTAGCCAGTGGTGTTCTGGTTTCTTAGGTACCGGCCGCCTGGGCAGGGGAAGTCCGGGAGCCCTGGAGACCGGCTTAGTGAATGGATGCTTGGACCGTGTTACGTTAGAAGTTTGAGTTCATTGTTCCCGGTTTCGGCTGTGTTGGGATACACTAAGCGATCCTGAGTTTCGTTCTAATCATTCTTGTCCAAAACCGCTCCGTTATGATTCCGATCTCCACCGACGCCCCTCTTTACCATTACCCGATCGCAACGGTCACGGTTATGGTTCTCAACGTGCTCATGTTTCTTGCTGTAGGCTTAAACCCCGAGATTGAGGACATAGAGGTTGATGATCGCAGGCCGAACGCCTCGGAATCGGCTCCATCCGATCAACGCGACACTGGAAAGGGGTGGGATGAAGTACTCAAGGAAGACGGGGGCGGCAATCAAGGGGCCAATGAGAATGAGCTCGAGGGGCTGCAAGATGGTGCTGACGTGGGGATTGGTGGCAATAAACGACTCAAACGGCAAACGGGATTCCTTCATCGAAATCTGTGTTTGGAATTTGGTACGTTTAAACCATGGCAATGGCTTACCAATAACTTTATGCATGCGGATTGGATGCATTTGATTGGTAACCTCGTTTTTCTTTGGGCATTTGGCATCGTGGTGGAAGGGAAGGTTGGGTGGCTAGTTTTTTCTGCTATCTATCTCTCGGTTGGGATAATCTACGGGTTCTTTCTTCAAATGGGAACGTTGATTGTCGGTATGGACGAGGGAGTAGCGCTCGGTGCATCGGCAGCCATATTTGGCTTGCTGGCGATATGCGTGGCGTGGGCTCCTGCAAATGAGTTCGAGACGATTTGGATTTTCGGATTTCGAGCGGGAATGACGGAAATAAGCATCCTGACGTTCGGAGCGTTTTTCTTCGCAAAGGAGTTGTTGTTTTTCGGGTTGCAAGGCTTTCGCATGAGTTCTGAACTACTTCACATTATAGGGTTCCTCGTTGCATTCCCGGTTGGATTGTGGATGGTCAAGGCTGGGCATGTGGATTGCGAAGGTTGGGACATCTTCTCATACCTCCATGGCCAAACGGGTAAGGACTCGAAAATTCTCAAGCAAACGGAGAAGGCCCAAAAGGAAAAACGAAAGCGGCTAAGAGAAGAGTCTAAAGCAGCAGCCGAGTTGAGTCCCCATAATCTATCGCAACTCCAATCGCAGGTCTCGGAAGCACTAGACCGGGGAGAATTCGAATTGGCTTATAGGATCCACGTTAAACTAGCCTCCAATAACCCGACGGTCCAATGGCAACAAAAGGAGTTGCACCGAATTATCTCGGGATACCTAAAAGCAAAACGTTACCCCGAAGCCGTTGGTTTGATCGAAACCTATATTGAGACGTTTGAGCAAGATCGCTTTGCTATGCAAATCGCTCTGCTGCGTATTTGGTTGAGCGAACAGAAGCCTCGCAAGGTTTTACGATACGTCAAGGGAATGAACGTCGCTTTCCTAGGCCCTGAACATAATGCAAAATTAAAGCCGATCGTCGAACACGCAAAGAAAATGATCGAGGCCGGTGTCATTGAGATTCAAAATGATTGATAAGTATGCAAGCTTCATTCGGCTTTGAAATTTAGGAGGCGATACCATGCATCACTTCCATGGTCGGTAAGCATTAGTCGCCCTTGGCGAATTTTACAAAACCCAGGTACATCATTGAATTTGCTGGCGGCCACGCGTTCATCCCACTCAGGGGACTGCATGTCGGCTGAGGTTATCAATCGATCATTAAGCCAATGCTGTAACTGGGAATCTTTAACCACAATTCGAGACTTATTCCATTGCCCGGCTGGCTTTAATGGCTTATCTCCGGATGGTGCAAACAGATCGTAAATCGATCCTGTTGAGTTTTTAGGTTCTACTTTGTGAAGCCCCTCGTCATCGTAGATCTGGTACTCTAGACCCAGATATCGATCCCCGTATTTCTGAACCATGTACTTCAGGCCGCTGTTTCCATTCTTTTCAATCTTCCATTCGAACTCTAGATCAAAATTCTCAAACTCAGCTTTGGTGATAATGTGACCTCCGGCGAGATCTGACTGATCGGGGGCACGTTGAGAAAGGTGGATCAAGCCATCTTGGAAAGACCAGCCAACTGTGATCGGTGTACCATCGAGCGTTGTCCATTGATCGGGGGACGATAGGCTGCCTAATTTCAGACTTGTTGTGGATCGTTTCGTTTCCGAGTCATGCTGAGAACTCGGTGTCCCTGTTGCCGCGCTAGCCACAATAAAACAAAACACCGCAACTACTAAGAAGATGCGGTGTCTTGAATGCTCTCGATTAACTCTTGTCTGAATCCATCGAATGCTCATAAGGGTCTACAGCACGGATTGGATTAAAGTTGGTATGGATGCTTATCTCTTGATGGTTACTTGCGAACCACTGGAAAGCATACCATAAACATCCGCAACGTCTGCAGGGGACAAGCTAATACAGCCCAGTTTGTCATTGCTGCTGCTGGAGGAACCGTGGATACTGATTTGGTTGCCCAAATCGATTAGGTAGCCGCCATAGGGGTTGTTCGCATCGGTGGCCATAATAGGTGCTCCCGCTCCGTAGTAATTTCGATTTCTGTCTTTTGCAACAACAGAGTAGCTACCAGGTTGAGGGTTTGGGTCCGAGCCCGTGGATATAGGGAATCGGCTTGCATACAGCTCGCCCAAAAACAATGTCAGCTCGTTACGCTTAAGATCAACTTCCGCACGAAATGGGCCGGGGATAACCTTTAACTTGGTGCCCGCGTTGATGACTGCAGTCGGTTCCAAACCATTTACGCGAGCGAGAACTTCGGTTGGGATCTGATAACGGCGAGCAATCTGGTCCAAGGTCTCGCCGGCAGCCGAGGTGTACGGCAGATCTAAGTAGTGTTCGGTTGAGTAGATTACTTGTGCTGCCAAAGCATCCAAGAAATCAACGAGATCACTTCGCTGAGCTTCGGTTAGCTCGGCTGAGTTATAAAATACGCTCAGGGTCGCGAGCGCATCCTTGAGTTGTCCTTTTGCAGCCTGATCGCTCGCAACGGATTTCGCGTTTTCGTAGGCTTTGCTGGTCGCCGTAGGAGTGATTCCCGATGTTGAACCGGCGTCGGTTGTCGTTGATGCGATGTCGGGCAACTTTGGTAGCATGTCAGTCGACGGTAAGTTCGAAGCAGCTACCAGACTGGGGCTATCTTGATTTTGTTTAACAGCAGTTGTCGCACCGGCTGTATTGGGAGCCGATGGAATCGCTAGTCCGAAACCAGGCGTCTCGGTTTTTGCCAAATCACCGTTTGGTGACAAATCGGGTGTGGTGGCGGGGCGGGGCGTCTCTGTTGATGCACTCGGCAATGTTGGGAGTGTGGTGGAGGGTTTGGTGATGGTAGGTTCGTTGACGTTGTTCGTTAGATTGTCGGCACTGATGATCGGAGGCAATGGCGGCAAAGGAGGAAGATCTGCAGTATCAAGCGACGGTAAGGCGGAGTTTGTATTTTTGTTCGAGCCAGGAAGAGTCGCGAGGGCGGAGTCCGTATTCCCCGATGGATTCGTAGCTTCCACCGTCGTGCCTCCTACTTCCGATTCCTTCTCGGCAGGGGCAGGCGCGCTAAAACCTGTAGACGGCTTGCTTTGGAATTGTGCCCAAGGGTCAGACGGAGCAGCAGATGTATTCGCAATCGGTGGTGTTGTGTTGGATAAGAATGGGCCTGTCACACCGCCAATGTCGGGTGTATTGGTATCCAAGTCCACCATGTCTGCTATTTCCGGATTCAATGCAGTATTGCTGCCGTTGATCGCAACAAACGCCCCGTAAATAACGAACAACAATAGAACAACCACTAAGGCAGTCTTCAAGGTTTGCACTGCTAGGCCTCCTGACCATGCGAATCAATAACTACGACCACCAAACATCCCGTTTGACGACCTTGATTAACCGCCTGGATGCTAGGAATTAGCTTTCGGGTACGTCAACCTCAATATGCCCGTCAATTTCACGAATTTGATAGGTTTTTAGCATGTGCTTTTTGGTCGCCGCATTACATCCCGTTTTTAGTTCGTACTGCCAACCGTGCCAGGGGCACGTCACAACTCCCTCTCGAACACAGCCTTTTGAGATAGGGCCGCCCTGATGCATGCACACCCCATCCAACGCATACAGCTCTCCGGAATTGCGAAAGATAGCTACGATCTCACCGTTCAAAAGCTCTTCTCTCGACATCCCTTCAGGTAGCTCATGGGATGAACAAATCTTCGTCCAGGTCATAGTCTTTTAAGCTAGATTTCGCGAGTATGGGCAAAGGGAAGTAAAGGTCCTAACACAAGAAACGGCGAATGGTAAATTCGCTTTCGCTAATGCTACTCCGAAACACTACCGTGAATCTAGGCATGGTCACCCCGTAGTTACTCATTATTGGTTACAATTCGAGATGGTGGCGCCATTCACGCTTCTGCATGATCAACCGTACAATTGGCACGGCGTGATCAAGTTCGACGCTGATATCGACCGATTGTATAAATTTACAACGACCCATTGGAACACCGAGAGACGAATCGTCAAGACAATGAGCCTGTGTTTCATACCCTCCTGCCTTCCATGCTGTCCGCGTTGCATGCTTTGCTAGCATGTATTTGTGGAATCAACGCAACACTCACAAAAAAGAAAACAGAATTTCATGCGACCGATCAAAAAGTTGCTAGCGGCAAACCGAAGTGAAATCGCCACAAGAATTTTCCGCAGTGCCCACGAAATCAAGATTCGCACGGTAGCGATTTACTCGCATGAAGACCGTTTCGCACTCCATCGTTTCAAGGCTGACGAAGCGTACCAAATCGGTAAACAGGGAGAGCCGATTCGATCCTATCTGGATATTGATGGTATCGTAAGGCTCTGCGTCGAATACGGAATTGATGCTGTTCACCCCGGTTATGGGTTTCTGTCTGAAAATGCGGAATTTGCACGGGCATTGGAGCAGGCTGGCATCACTTTCGTCGGTCCCAGCGTCCGAGCTCTCGAGTTGCTTGGAGACAAAGTGGCGGCACGAGCGATCGCCAAGAAGGTCGGTGTACCTGTGCTCGAAGGCTCGGCTCATGCAGTCACTTCACTCGATGAAGCATTTCAGACCGCCAGCAAAATGGGCTACCCCGTCATGCTAAAGGCCTCTAAGGGGGGGGGCGGACGCGGTATGCGAGTTGTCGAATCGGAAAATGATCTCGCTATAAACTTGGAACAAGCTCAACGCGAAGCGAAAAACGCCTTCGGGAGCGATGAAGTCTTTATCGAAAAACTGGTCGGCAAAGCAAGGCACTTGGAAGTTCAGATTCTCGGAGATCAATATGGGAATCTTATCCATCTACACGAGCGAGATTGCTCTGTCCAACGAAGACACCAAAAGGTTGTTGAACTAGCACCTGCGCCGAACCTAAGCCCAAAGATTGCGTCAGAGTTGCACGAGGCCGCGTTAGCAATAGGTCGAGAGGTAGGGTATCACTGCGCTGGAACGGTGGAATTCTTGTACGATACGGAATCGAACAAGTTTTACTTTATCGAGGTGAATCCCCGGATCCAGGTTGAGCATACGGTCACGGAAGAAGTTACCGGAATTGACCTAGTTCGATCACAGATTCTAGTGGCCCAGGGGGAACGATTGGGTAATGATGCCCTGGGATTGCCATTGCAACATAATGTACAAGTCATGGGGGCCGCTATTCAATGCCGAGTCACGACAGAGGACCCGTCCAACCAATTTCGACCTGACTATGGTCGCATCACACACTACCGAAGCGCGGGTGGTCTCGGAATTCGACTTGATGCAGGTAGCGCTTTTAGTGGCGCGGTTGTTAATCCATTTTATGATTCCATGCTTGTTAAGGTGACAGCGAGGGGGCGAAACCTCGGGGAAGCAGCAGCTCGCATGGAACGCTCCCTACAAGAATTTCGGATTCGAGGGGTAAAAACGAATATTCCGTTCTTGATTTCGCTGATCACCCATCCCACGTTTTTGGCTGGCGATGCGACGACGCGAATGATCGATAAAACACCGGAATTGTTCCAAATGACGGAACGTCGTGACCGCGCTACTAAACTGTTGAGCTATATCGCGGAAACGATCGTTAACGGTAACCAGTTGGTCGGTACGAACATAAAGTCGATCCGCCGCGAACCCGCTCCTGTTCCAAAGCTGGATGTTCGGCAACCTGTCCCAGAAGGATACCGAAACAAGTTCTTGAAGCTTGGGGCAAAAGGCTTCTGCGATTCGATACGCGGATCCAAAGAGCTTTTGCTGACCGATACTACCATGAGAGATGCACATCAATCTCTATTGGCTACCCGGCTTCGAACATACGATCTTCTGCAGATTGCTGAAGCATATTCGCGCCTCGCATCAAAACTGTTCTCGATTGAAATGTGGGGTGGTGCCACGTTTGATACGTCGATGCGGTTTCTCTCGGAATGTCCATGGAGTCGATTGGCTGAGTTGCGACAAACTATCCCTAATGTATTGTTTCAAATGCTTTTGCGTGCCTCAAATGCTGTTGGGTACACTAACTACCCCGATAATGTTGTCAAAGCGTTTGTGAAAGAAGCAGCGGATGCTGGGGTTGATGTCTTTCGCGTTTTCGACGCGCTGAATTGGACCGAGAATATGCGGGTCGCTATGGATGCGGTCATCGATTCTGGCATGATTTGCGAAGCTGCCATCTGTTACACGGGAGATATCACAAATCCGAATCGCTCTAAATATTCTCTCAGTTACTATGTCGATCTGGCGAAGCAACTGGAAAAAATGGGTGCGCACATTCTAGCTATCAAAGATATGGCAGGGCTGTGCAAACCGATCGCCGCCCGCAAGCTTGTCGCCGCCTTAAAGCAAGAAATCAGTATTCCGATCCACTTCCATACGCATGATACAGCCGGTATTCAAGCATCTTCAATCCTCAATGCAGCCGAAGAGGGCCTAGAGATTGCAGACGGCGCGTTTGCTTCCATGTCAGGCGGAACCTCCCAAGTGAACCTGAACACGCTCGTGGAGGCTCTCAGGTTCTCACCGCGAGAGAGCCAACTCGATACCGATACGCTCACTCAGATTTCAGAATACTGGAAAGCTACACGACAATACTATGCTCCGTTTGAAAGCGAATCGCTAGTCGCTGCAGGTGATCTCTATCAACACGAGATGCCTGGTGGCCAATACACGAATCTTTATCAGCAAGCCAAGGCGCTGGGGCTCGCTGATCAATGGGCCGAAGTTTGCAAGAAGTACGCCGATGCGAATCAATTGCTCGGAGATATCGTCAAGGTGACTCCGACCAGCAAAGCTGTAGGTGATTTAGCATTGTTCATGGTGGCCAACCAATTATCCGCCGACGATATTGGAGAGAATCGTAGAGAAATTGCCTACCCTGCGTCAGTGATCGATCTAGTCGGCGGAAATATGGGCCAGCCACCTGGAGGGTTTCCAGATAATGTCAAAAAGGCCATCCTTAAAGATCGTGCAGAATTGACCGAGAGACCCGGGGAAAGCTTGCCACCCGTAAACTTTGAAGAAGTGAAGGATGCCTTGCATCGAAAACATAAAATTGATCCCACTATGCAAGATATCGTTACATCGGCTCTCTATCCTAAGGTGTTTGATGACTTCTTAAAGCAACGTAATGCCTACAGTGATTTGTCTATTCTTCCCTCTCCAATCTTCTTTTACGGCCCACAGGTCGGAGAAGAATTCTCGATCGATATCGAAACTGGAAAACGCCTCATCGTTAAGTTCTTGACTGTCGGCGATCCTCGTCCGGACGGAACCAGGGTTGTCTTTTTTGAATTGAATGGTCAACCGCGTGAAATCGAGATTCAAGATAAATCGATTGAGGGCCAAGCGTCAGCCAGAGTCAAAGCAGATCCAGCGGATCTTACTCATATCGCTGCCGGTATGCCCGGAATGGTGATCGGCGTAACAATCGCTGTCGGTGATAAAGTCAAAAAGGGTCAAAAATTGTTGGCATTGGAAGCGATGAAGATGGAGACCGTTGTGACAGCAGAACGAGATGGAGAAATCACGCAACTACACGTCAAGTCCGGAAGCCAAGTCGAAACGGGCGACCTTCTCCTAGTTCTTAAGTAATCAACGGCCGAGCGTAAGCAGCGACGACTTATCGCTGCATGTTGAGATAGTTCAACACCAAAGCCACGACCAGCATAAACGTGGCCCAGAATGCCATTGCATTGGTAGACCATGCCTTCCCTAGTTTTCCCTTTTCGCTAAACGTGGCTTGTAATCGAGAGCTTAGCCACTTTAGCATGGCAATCATGAGGCTTCGGATTCGCTTATCTAATCCCCCAAATGCCGAACCTACCACCGAAACAATTTTCGGCGCTGCCTTACGATAAAACCAATCGGTGTCCAAATTCGTTGCACGCTCTTCAGCGGGGTACAATCGAAATTTGATTAGGAACACGAAGGCTAACGCTGCAAACGATAACAATTGCATCTGAGCGACGACGTGTGGAACCGTGTAAGGCTGATAGGGATGTTCACTAACGTTAAACGGCAGTATGCCGTAGAGTAGCGGATAGGCGATACCCAAGCCGACGCATAAAGCGGCCGCCAAGCCCATAGCGACGAGCATATTCGTCGGCGCTTCCTCAACTCGCTTTCCAGAGTCGTGCGCAAAAAACGCGAAAAACGGAATCTTGATTCCTGAGTGTTCCATTACACCTGCCGAAGCAACCAATAAGGTGAGCCAAACCCAAAGCATATGCTCCTCACCTGCGGCTGAGATAATCATCGATTTACTGACAAAGCCAGACAATAGTGGAAATCCGGAGATTGCCCCCGCACCGATTATGCAAAAGACAGTTGTCCATGGCATCGATTTGTGCAATCCTCCGAGTTCCGTTCCCTTGCACGTCCCAACCCGATACAAAACGGCTCCCATCGACATGAAAAGAAGAGCCTTGTAGATGATGTGACAAAACGCATGGGCAACGGTTCCATTGATGGCGAGCTCGGTTCCAATACCGATTCCAACCACCATAAAGCCGAGCTGGTTGTTCAAACTGTAAGCGAGTACGCGCCGCAGATCATTTTCGATCACAGCAAACAGGATTGGAAAAAGGGTCATGATGCAGCCGATCCCAATCAGCAAATCGAAACCGGCGAATCCTCGGGCCAGAGCGTAAATCGCTAGCTTGGTTGTGAATGCACTCAAGAAGACGGTGCCTGTCACGGTCGCTTGTGGATACGAGTCCTGAAGCCAGTTGTGGAGGAGCGGAAACGCTGCTTTGATTGCAAAGGCGGCCAAGATTAACCACGCTCCCAAGCTTAATGAGGAATTCTCTGGAGCCATCCCAACAAACGCGATAGAACTGGTCTGGACAAATTGGATGATCGCACCGGACAGTAACAATACACCCGAGCCGACTTGAATAATCAAGTATCGCATGCCGGAGCGATACGATGCGCGAGTATCACTCGCCCAAATCAAAAACACACTGGATATCGCGGTTAACTCCCAAAAGACAAACAGGGAAATGAGATCCCCCGCGCAAGCAGCCGCTATCCCGGATCCAGCATAAACCAAGCCTGCGACCTGCTGCCGCCAATCGCTTACATGAAGTGAGTAAATGCTAGAAAGAATTGCGGCGATATGGAAAACGAGAACGAATGGCCACGACAGGGAGTCGATACGTACGGGTTGCAACTCCAGTCCAAACAAAGGAAAGCTCGCGGTTGTTGGACGTAGCGCTAGAAACAAAAGCAGGCTTAGGGCAGACAGAACAAGAACACCATATGCCCGGATTTTTTTGGGGAGGAGCAAAAGCAATGGGCTCCCCAACATCATTAACCAACCCGGTGGAAGAACATCAATCATAGTAGTTCTCCTCGCGTCGGACGATTATTCGTAAGAATCGGCCAATGAATACAATAATTACGAATGCTAGGAAACCGACCCAGGCCTGGAAACCGAAAACGGTTTCGAGCGAAAAGTGAGGATGATCGTTGGTGTAGAGAAGGTCTGACAATAACGCAATGCCGCAGATGACTATCAGGCCGATTATGATTTTGCGTACGTTGGCTGGATTATCAAACCAACTCGGCTGAGAGGACTCTCGCCCCCCATGGGAAGATTCATTTACTGGACTATTTTGCATGGAGTTCGCTTCCGCTAACTTTTGGTTATGGGGAGTAGAGCTTCGTAAATCCATCCCGCAGCAAAGAAAAGTAATACGCTTATCAATGCGGTGCAGCACAGCGGCAGCACACACGTCAACGGGGCTTCTTTTATTGAGCTGTTAGGATTGACATGGCTATATTCCTCTGGAACGAATGTCGATTCCTCGTTATCTGTTTTATCTAAGTCGGGCTGAGAAGGCTTGAGGAATGCCAGAATTGGAATAGGGATCAAGTAAGCGATATTGAGCAACGAACTGATCATTAATGCAGCCGTCAAAAAATAAAAATGAGTTTGCCCGCTTTCTACTGCTCGTTCTACAGTTCCCGTCGCCAAGAACCATTTGCTCCACGCTCCTCCCCCCGGGGGTAGCCCTATGATACATAGCGAAGCAATCAAAAATGCGCCGAATGTGAACGGCATCTGCCGCCCCAGACCTCGTAACTCGCTTATGTACTTCTTGTGCGTCGCGACGTAGATGGCTCCCGCACAGAAAAACAAAGTGATTTTTCCAACCGCATGCATAGCGATGTGCATGCCCCCTCCAATAATACTGTTAGGGGTCGCCAGAGCTGCTCCTAACGTTATGTAGGACAGTTGACCAACCGTTGAATAGGCTAGCCTCGCTTTAAGATTGTCTTTGGACATAGCAACGATCGAGGCTAGCAATAAAGAGATTCCCGCTGCGTAACATAGCCAAACGCTCGCGTCAGTCAGATGCAACAGCTCAATACCAAAAACGAAAACAGCGACTTTCATCACAAAGAATACGCCAACCTTGACCACCGCGACCGCATGCAAAAGTGCACTGACAGGAGTTGGCGCAACCATGGCTGCAGGTAGCCATCTATGAATGGGCATCAGAGCTGCTTTACCAATGCCGAACGCATACAATCCCAATAGCAATCCTAGTTGAATGTTGGATACACGACCTGCGGAGTGGGCATCAGCCAGTATGCCACCTAACTTAAAGTCGAGTGTCCCCGCAAGACGGTGAGTCCATACGAGCGCTAGTAATAAAAATCCGATCGAGGTAGCGAATAGGATCCCCAAATAGACTCTGCCACCTCGGCGTGCTTCATCTGTCCCGTGGTGCGTCACCAGCGGATACGTTGAAACGGTCATGAGTTCGTATGCAACAAACAAGGTGAAAAGGTTCTTCGAAAACGCTGCGACCGTGGCAGCAAAAATCGCTAATGCAAAACAACCAAAAAATCTTGTTTGGTTGTCCTCGTGATTCGATCTCATGTACCCAACCGCATAAACGGTTGTCAAAATCCATAATCCAGACGCGACCAATGCGAAAAGCATGCCTAGTGGTTCAATCGAAAAGGCAATTCGGAAACCGGGCATCACCTCCACTCCTTCCCAGCCGATCTGTTGACCTGAGAAGACCATTGTTGCGAGCCGAATATTGATTCCAAAAAGAATACACGCCAACACAACTGTAGTTGTGTCTCTTAAGTTTGAATGGAACGATAGCAGATAGTTGAAGAGTAGGACGACAAGTGGTGTACTAACCGCTGCTATGAGAAGTTGCTCTGGTGTCACTTCACAACCCCCCCGAGTAACATAGAGGCTGCTTGTTGCGCAATTCCTAGCGAATAGTCAGTCCAACAGCCGAACACAAACATCACGACAATGAGTCCATAGATAGGAATGAGCATGGAAATGGGAGCTTCCTTTGCTTGCTGAGTTTTTTCACTTGGCTCGCCAAAATACAATACTTCCACGACTCTCCATACATAGATAACAGCGAGGATCGAACTGACAACCAACGCAGCGGCAAAGAACCACTTCTCTTCACCAGCCAATGCCAATAGCAATGTCCACTTACTTACAAAGCCTGCTGTCAATGGAACTCCTATCAAACCAAAGCCAGCGAGAGCCCAAGCAAAGCAAGTCCAAGGCATTTTCTTGGCGGCGCCTCGCCAGTCTTCCAATTGCACCGATCCGAGCCTTAGCGCCAAGCATCCTACCACCATGAACAACGCAGCTTTGATAACGGCATGGTTAAACATGTGGACAATCGCACTGCTGAGCCCCATGGCATTGATAAGATTGACTCCAAGAACCATGTAGCCTAGCTGAGCAACGCTGGAGTAAGCCAAGATTTTCTTGACGTTGTTCTGGAATATTGCCGTTAACGATGCCACGAAGATTCCGATCATCGATAAAACAATCAGTTCATACCTCATTGGCAAAAGATCGAACGAAAACTCGATGGTAAAGACTCCAAAAATCAACCTTATCAACGCGTACACTGCGACCTTGCTCGCTGTAGCCGCTAAGAAACAGGTGACGATGTTCGGAGCGTAGGAGTAGGCGTTGGGAAGCCATTTGTGGACCGGGAAAACGGCCATTTTGACCGCCAAGCCGACCGTCATAAATGCTAGAGCCACCCGCAAGGTTCTGGTGGCTGGTAATACAATGGTTCCCTGGCCGTTTATTCCTTCGGATTCCACTAGTCGGCGAGCAATATCGTTCATGTTAAGAGCGCCGGTTACTTGATAAAGCAACCCGACACCGATCAAGAAAAAAGTTGCGCCGATGGTACCAATGAATAAATATTGCAACGATGCCAACACCGCCCTTCGATCTCTTCCTAAACTGATCAAGGCATAGGTTGATAACGAAGATATTTCCAAAAACACGAACACATTGAACAAGTCACCTGTTAGTGTGATACCTAATAGTCCCGTCAAACAGGTTAAGTACAAACTGCAAAAGTAATGCTGTCTCGATGCGGGAATCTCTTCGTCCAGCAATCGAGGCGCATAGGCCAGAACCAAAGCCCCCATGCCGGACACAAACATCGCGACAAAAGCGCTTAGCGTATCTGCAACGAACTCAATACCATACGGTGGAGCCCAGTTGCCTATGTGGTAATTGATCTTACCGGTCTTGAGTACATTCCCAAGCAACATCAATGAGCTTGCGAAAGTGATCCAAGAAACGATCAACGCAAAAACATAAACGATTCGACGATGCCCCAATAGTAAGCATGCGGGTGCTGCTACCAGTGGAATGGTGACAATTAAAATCGGCAGGTGATTCATCGTGGATCACCCCAGTCGAGCGCCAGCGCCTCGTCCTCTTCAATCGTACCGTATTCTTCTCGCATACGGACTATCAACGCTAAAGCTACAGCCGTGGTGCCAATACCAACAACAATGGCAGTCAGCATAAGAACGCTCGGCAATGGATGTGTGTACACGGTCGTGTCGACAAAAGGCGATGAGTCAGTGACCGTGACCGCCTTTTCCTCTGATCCGTGAGTTCCGCTTGTCTCATGTGTAGTGTGCTCATCATGATGTGCAAAATTCTTTGCGATTTCCGATTTGACGATCGGCGCGGTTCCTCCATCTACCTTTCCCATCGTGATATACATCAAGATGACTGCGATTTGAAATATGTTCACACCGATAACTTTCTTGATGAAGTTATGCCTCGCAATAACCATATAAAAGCCCGTCATCATCAGAAAGATGACGACCCAATAGTTGAAGAGTCCTAATACCTGAGCGGTACTCATGCTGCTGGTCGCCTGCCTGCAAAAGCGTAGTAAATCGTTATCATGACTGCAGTCACCGTTAAACCCACTCCGAGCTCAACAAGGAAAATACCCAGATGTTGTCCGCTGGGAACATGATGCTCAGTCAAAAAGTGATGCTCCATGACACTGTAATCGAGAAATTGTCCGCCGAGAGCCAACGAGAGAAATCCAGTTCCCGCGTATATCATTAAGCCAAGTGCCAACAGTTTCTCTACAACTCCCTTGGGAGCGACTCGTTTTGTTGCGTCGAGTCCGTATACCAAACCGTATAAAATAAAAGCAGAAGCAACGATCACGCCAGCTTGGAATCCACCCCCAGGGCCGAGGTCGCCGTGAAATTGCACATAAAATCCGAATAGGATAATAAAAGGAATGAGCATCTTGCTGACGATACGGATAATCAAAAAATCTCGCATCCGAAGTCGGTTTTGATGGGAGGGATCCGATTCGCTAACGCTACTCGACTCCCCCTTCTTTTCATCATTCATCAAGATCAATAGCGCCCCGATACCCGCCGTAAAAACGACCATCGTTTCGCCCAATGTATCGAAGCCCCGATAACTGGCCAGTACAGAGGTGACCACATTTGGTAGGCCATGCATATCGTGCATCGACTTTACTACATAACCGGGGGTGGGATAGAGATGGATCGGCGCATTCGGATCACCGAACAACGGCATGTCAAGTGTACCATATACCAATGCGAGTCCTGTTAGGGTAACTGTAATCAATGGTAATGGCTTGAATTTGCAGACTATCTCTTGCTTACCAACCAAAGCCAATGTACTGAGCATTAGAACGGTGGAGATACCGGCGCCTACAGCAGCTTCCGTAAACGAAACATCTGGGGCATCTAGGAGCATCATCCAGCACGCTCCCAAAAAACTAAAGATACCGGTTGCCATGACTGCCGCCCACAAGTTCCGCTGCCTGGCAACCATGACAGCCGTTAACATTAATAAACCTAAAATTCCAAGTCTTACAATGTCCATCTTGATCCAATTCCACTAGCTAGGCAGCACTGCTTCCAATCATCACAACGAGAATGCCATCGCGACTAAGTTTCGCTTACGTTGGGCTCGTCCAATTCTGGCTTGACTCCATGCCTGATTGCAGCCTTGGCTAATGCGTGGCAGGCGCTAGGACTGGTGATGAGAAAGAAAAATAGAATCATCATCAGTTTGAGAGTCTCAAGGTGAAAACCCGAATAGATCATTAAGCCGATCAATATCAGTCCCGCTCCCGCTGTGTCGGTTACACCCCCACCATGCAAACGAGAATAAAAATCGGGTAGTCGCAAGAGGCCTAATCCACCAATCATGGAACAAAACGCTCCCGCTAAGATGCACACAATACTTGCGGCCACTACCAACCAGCCGAGTAACTCGCCCATCATTGCAGCTGGTCTCCTTTGAAGTTACCCACCGTTGTAAATCGAAGTACCGCGACCATGCCAATGAAACTCATAAGGCTAAAAATGAGCGCCAGATCCAAGAAGTCTGTCCGCTTCGACCAAAATGCGATGACGCAAATCAGCAATACCGTTTTAGTCCCGAACATGTTCATCGCCAGAATTCGATCAAAGACTGTTGGGCCTTTCTTTGCTCGTATAAACGCAAGAGTCAACGTTACAATAACACTAATGGCTACACCGACTAAAGCTGACAACCAAATCCATTCTCTCCACTCAGACATCTAAATCCCCTCCAGAGCACGAACTCGTCGATCTATCTCAAGTATCGTTGGGTCGTTCAAACCAGGATCAACCAGTGCGTGGATCTGCATTCCATCCGCTTCTATACTCGTTGTGACAGTTCCTGGAGTCAGCGTAATCGAGTTTGCCATAATCAGCTTGCCTACCGAGGTCTTTGGTGACGTGGGAACCTTGAACAACGCTCTCTTTATTTCAGGCTTCTGGCTCATCACAATTTTGATTAGCGCTTTGTTGGAAAGGGCAATTTGCTTTACGAGCCAAAAAAAGTAGCCGGTTAACGGGACGATTCCGATTTGCAAAGGAACGCTTTCGTCGTCAACAACACACATCCATTTCGAAACCCATAGCGTGAAGAGACACGACAGGACTCCCATGCTCAGTAGGAATCCGTTGAAGTAACCGGAGGACGTTACCCAAAAAATCGCCAATAGAAATAGGAGTACAATTGAATACTTCATAGTTCATTCCGAGTTTGCTGAGCAAAAACAGGATCTGCACCGCCAATTCCTTTGCTCCGTGGATAAGAGTCTAACTACTAGCTCAAGGATAGCAAACCCGCAAAAAGCTACTTCGCGTCGTAGAGCACTGGTTGAATCTCTAAATACAATAAAATTGCCTGGATTCTCTAATCTGCTGTGGCGTCGTAGAGTGGTAAATGCCTGTAGTAGACTTCCAGTGACAGTAAATTCAAGGTTGTCACGTATAGTCGTCCCCCGAATGCGCCCCAGGCATCGGGAACCGTACCTCCGGGGTCCCATGAACCAAGATAGTCGCCGCTTTCGACCTGCGTTCGAATCAAGATGGGGTACAACGCCCCATACCAACGCTTCCAGCTTTCCCCACCCGCATGGAAGACAACTTGTGTTGCGTAATACCAGTAGTAGGTGTCACGCGACGGGGATTGACGTGTACCCTCTGCTGGTAGTCGCTCCAGTAACCAAGCTACCCCTTTCTGCATCTGCTCATTGTCCCGTTTCCAGCCCGTATATAAACGAATCAACAGTCCAACACTGGTCATGACAGGGGTCGGAATACGACCATGTTCCGTAGAGGGCGTATTGGCTAACCAGTTGTATCGATACAGATATGGAGCGTCCTTGGATTGCGAATTTTCAATCCATTTTTGAATTCCATCGTAAGTTTTTGTTGGAACATTCAGACCTGAAAGCTCAGCGCTTTTTAACGCCATCATTACCCAACCTGTCACGCTGGTATCTGATCCAATTCGCGGTGAGTATCGCCAACCACCACCCACGGGATCTTGGGCTTCCGCCAGAAAATCGATAGCCCGTTGAGCTGCACCTCGTATCGCTTCATCCTGTGTCATTCCATATGCCTCGCACAATGCGAGTGTTGCCATGGAGTGACTGTAGAGCCATGCATTGGCATTGGAAGCCGTATCGGTGCGAACATAAAGGTCGCCATTTGGTTGCTGCTGCTGGATCAACCAACCCAAGGCACCTTTGCATACACCTTCATACTTGAACTGCTGATGCGTATACCCTGCTCCTTGAAACGACAGCAGGGCCAACGCAGTGGCAGCTGTTGGGCTGCGCATACGAACTTGTTCGCCAAAATCTTCGAGATGCCATGAACCGTCGGACCTCTGATACTTGGCCAAAAACTGTAAACCACGTTCTATGGCTAGTTCCGTTTGTGGGCCGAGCGGGCCGAGTTGTGAGGTGGCTTCCCCCTCTCGCTCCTCGATGCGCTTTAGACGCTGCGAAAATGCGGGTGCCGGTATCGGTACACTGGCCGAGAGGGATTGTGGACCCGAAAGATCCGGTCGCTTTAAGCGTTCGGGCGTGAAGTCGGATACCCTTAAATCTGGAATAGAGGTTTCCACCGGACGCATCCCTAGACCTCGCGTTCTAAAATCCGTTCTAGGACCTGCCAACTCTGAAGGGGCTATGGCAGGAATTTCTATAGATGGACTTCCGCGAGCTGCCATTGCTCCTGCTCCTCGGGTTTGATTTCGCTCCAACACTCTATCTTCTGAAGAGATGTCAGCGACGGAGGGTGATTTTCCATCAGCGATTGAACTTTTGGCTGAGGCGTTTCCTAAAACCTCATCCAATGGAACTTGTGACGAAGCGATAGGGCCGTTTGAGCTTGCGCCGGATGACGTGCCGCCACCGAGACGGGGTGTTTCCTGATTCTTGCTGAACTCAACCCTTGGATTGTTCGATTGCATGCTACGTTCGGACAGGTAGTCGAGTCGTTCATCCATTTTCCATTCTATTGCCGATCGACTTTTAGCGATCCCCTCGCTCGATTGAGTTCGCGGCTTCGTTTCCATTTGAGGCCCTATTACCGAACTGAGAGTTGACGTATCGTTAGATGGAGAACCCCTGCTGAGCGATGCTCTTTCGCCCCGATCAAGTAAATTTGCGAAGTTGGTTAGATCGCTAGAAGGACTCTGGGTATCGTTGGGCTTTTCAAGTTTCGGAACCGGCACACTCGACTTGAACGATGGTAACATCGTCGATGAATTGGCGATCTGTCTAGATGGTTGTCGGGACAAGCGTGATGTTTCGATATCCCTTTGCTGTTGGTTCAATGTCTTGTCAATCTCTTGATTCAAAGTACTTGGCTGCGCCGAAGATTGAAGCTGATTTCTATCGGTATTGGGCTTTGAGGAAATGGTCGGCGTCAATAAAGATTCTGGGACCGCGATCGAGTCTGTTGATTTCTGCTGTCTGGGGGATTGATCTATGGCAGTATCGTTAGCAGCTAGGTCACCCAGTTCGGATCGATTTAATTCTGGCAGTTGTGGAAGCTCGATTGTATTTTGAGATACATCTTGAAGTGTTGAAATTTTGGGGCGGTCAAGTTTCATCGCGCTTGAGGCAATCGTCGGCTGGGTTATGCTTTCCTGCTTCTTCTCTTCAGGAAAGGTCCGCTCTGCTATTTTGGTTTCCACAGAAACTTTCGAATCGACCAACGAGACTTCAGCTGCCAATTTTTCTCGCGGGGTATCGCTGTCAGTTTCCGTGGGTTTCTGTTGTGGCTCTTTAGGGGGCTTTAGGTATTCCCGTTTGGCGGACTCTGCCGAAGGAACTGATGCCTGTAGATATTTGGGAGATTGTTTGTCGTTTCGCAGGACATCGGTTTTGCTTTGAGGTTGCACACTGTTCCAGAATCCACCAAATAGCACCACATTGACGGCCGCAAAAGCGAGAATCAAATGGAGCGAAACACTCAACAAAAATCCGATCTGTATCGATCGTTCTACCGTTTCATTCGATAGAACATGCGTAAGCATGGATACAGCAACCAAAACCGTCGGCACCCCCAAAACATAGGTCCATGCATTCTTGAGCGGATTCGGGTCTGAGAAGTCTAGTAGACGCAGCACCAGAAACAGGACTAATCCACCGAGCAGCGTCAATGCCAAGTCTAGGGGCCACAATAAGTTACCCTTTCTTGTGCTCGTTGGTTTCGCTCGACTTTTCATGATTCAGGTTGCGGCTCGGTCGAGATTTTATAGGAGGGGACCTTTAGTTTTGCGCACATATCCATTAACGTCACTGCCGCTTGCAATCGAACATTCTTATCTCCCCGAATCACGACAACTTGTTGAATGGGATTGTCTGCCACGGCTCGCCTAATGACTTGTTCGACACCCGTCAAATCCAGCGTGGCACCTTGTACGATATACGTTCCAGATTCATCGACATTGATTACCAATTCGTTAGGCTCCAAAGTCATCGGCAATGCATTTGCGGCTGACGGGAGCTGTACAGGAAGCTCGCGATCTTCCTGGGCGAATCTCGTGGCCACAAGAAAGAAGATCAATAGGAGAAATACAATATCGATCAAAGGAGTCAGATTTAGAGATTCGAGCGCTTTGCTTTTTCGAATTTTAATCGTCATCGGAATTCACAGATGGACGGAGACCTATGGCAAGACTTCGACGAGCCACCGCATAATTAGACTAGAAGTATACCAATTATCCTCAAATGGCATCTCAGAAATCTACCAATTCATAACCGAAAATCGTCTTCCGAGGATTCGTACACGGGCAAGTATCGATAATAAACCTCCAGGGTTAAGCAGCTCATGGTCGTTGTATAAAGTCTGCCCTTTTCTAGGTTGAACGTATTGCCATCAAAGAACCAGCTTCCGGCCATGGGGCCATTGAGCGTTTGTGTGTGAATAAGCATCTCCCTCATGTTAGCGTTCCAATTCTTCCACCGGTCTCCCCCGACGTGAAACATGAATTGTGTTGCGTAATAGTTGTAGTATACATCACTTCCTGAGGGAGCTTGTTTGGCAATCCAGTCGTTCGCTCTCCGAATGATTGGGTCGGTCACCGAATAGCCTCGAAACAATCGTATTAAGTTTCCAATCGATGTCATGGATGCGGTAGCAGGACCACCCCTGTATCCAAACTGATAACCATTCGATAACGCTTGGCTTTCGAGAAATTTGTCGCTATCACGTAATACACTCTGGGGTATCGATAGCTTAGCAGACGACGCGCTTTTCAAAGCCATAATCTGCCAGCCTACAATGGATAAGTCGCCAGGTCTTCGTGGGTGATAATCCCAACCACCGTCTCGTTTGTATTGCGCATCCACGATGAAATTAATCGCTGCTTGGCATGGGTTTTTCAGCGAGGAATCATTGCTCATCTGATACGCTTCCGTTAAGGCGAGCGTCGCGATCCCATGTTCGTACATCTGCGATGGTGCCGCTTCGGTAAGCCAATAACCCTGGGCGTTGTAAATTCGCTCCGGATCACCTCGATACTTAAGTGCTTGTACCAAAAAGTAAACGCCTTTGCGAACGGTTTCGTTGTATTCGCCTTCGGTGAGGGTGTGGCCAGCCCCTAAAAAACATAACAATGATAGACTAGTTGCTGCTATACGATGATCGTCTAGGCCCACACTCACCTCGGTGCAATCGGGACACTGAGCGAGTGCCATTGTCCAGGAACCATTAGTCTCCTGGTTTCTCGCTAAGAACGCTAGTGCGAGGTTTACGGCGGCTTCACTTTGAGGTGTGGCTCCATTTTTCGCGCCAACGATCTTTCGATTCTCTGGTTTACGTGAATCGATCGAGGTGGAGACAAACCCGTTTGCACCTACACCAGTAGTTGTTCCAGAAGACATGGCAACCTCGCTGATTGTAGTGGTCGGAGGAGAGATGTCTCCGTCCGAACTATCTACCAACGGGACATCCATACTGTCTTGATAGAGGCTCGTTGTGATTGCATCCGAACCCAGTCCGTTTTGTTGCTCCGTAGGTGGGGCATAATCCACTTCTGGCAAAACCGTTAGCGAAGTATCCTCGCCGGATTGCATGGAAGAAATGATGGAACGCTCACCACGGCCAGGAACTATGATGCTACTGATGGCTAACACCAACAACAGTATCAAGTGTATGGCTGTACTGAGCAGCGTCGATATCCACTTCTTTTTGGAGTTTGTTTCAAACACGAGTTATCTAAGGAGCGAATACCTTTTCGGTACGGTTTGGTGGTGGACAGATTAATGACGCACATTGGCCGTGATGCGATCAAGATAAGCACATACTCATTTTAGGTCGCGGGTGCCATCCGGGAATGCACGATATTCGGGGCATTGCGAATTTTGATGCCACGCAGAGTACCCTGTTTACCCATTTTTACCCCGATGGTGTCCCTAAACTGCTGATTACCTTTGTGAAGCATCCGCTCTTTGCCATTAAAAATCCACTCAAATGGGGAGTCAGCCCTGCAAGATTTGATTAGACTGTTGGGAGGAACTACTTCATCCCACCTAAGCAATTCTGCTAATTTATGAGTCATTTTCTATTCGCTGGATTGATCCTGCGTCGTAGTCGCCAGTCATCTCCCTTTGTTTTTGTTGCCGTTCTCATTTTATGTTTTACGGTGTTGATGACAGGATTGTCGGCCAACCAGCTTCGTGCCCAGGAAGTGGCGTCTGGGCAGGATGTTGTCGCAAAAAAGAACAAACCGATTCGAGCTCTGCTTATTGCCGGCGGATGTTGCCACGATTACACAAAGCAACAGGAGGCGATTTGCAAAGGCATCCAATCCCGTGCGAATGTCCGAGTCGATGTGTACTGGACTGATAACTCTACCACCGCACCGGTACTGCCTCTCTACCTTAACCTCAACTGGGCTGATGAATACGATGTGATCATCCATGACGAATGCGCTGCAGACATTAAGGATGAGGCGATTATCAATCGCATTGTTCAGGTGCACCAAAAACTGCCTGCGGTTCATCTTCACTGCGCCATGCATAGCTTTCGGCTAGGAAACGATGTCTGGTTCGAGCATTTGGGTTTGCAGTCCTCTGGCCACGGGCCTCAAGAGCCGATCGATATTCATTTTACCGATACCAAACACCCTATTGTTGAGACGCTTAGCGACTGGACGACCGTTAAGGAAGAACTCTACAACAACGTCAAACTATTCGGCGCTCATCCCATCGCATCTGGTAAACAAGTGATCAATAGAAAGGGAGAGTCAATCACCGAAGAGGCCGTCGTTGCCTGGGTAAACGAATCGAGTGGTGCAAAGAGTTTCAGTACCACGATCGGTCACAACACAGAGACGGTTCAAGATGATCGGTATCTAGATTTAGTCACTCGTGGTTTGCTTTGGGCGTGCGACAAACTCACGCCTGAATACCTAGTACCCTACGATGGCGAAAATGTCGTAACATTTATCGACAAGACAAAGTTCTCTTCCGTCAACTCTAACGATGTGGGAAAAGCTCCGGAAAACGCGACATTGGTTAAGGTGACTACATCATCGACTCAGGCCGGTAATGCAAATCATCATGTTGTCGACGGTAAAAAGGACACACGTTGGTGTGCCGATGGTCCTAGTTTTCCTGCGTGGGTTCAACTCGAGTTTCCGAAGCCCATTGCGATATCTGGCATAGAAATCGATTGGGAAACACCCGCTAATGTCTATCGTTACCATGTCGAATCGTCGTTGGACGGAAAAACTTGGGAGACACTTATCGATCGAAAATCCAACACTACAAAACAAGTTGGTAAGGAATTGGTTTCTGGCAATGGGAATTTCAGATACTTGCGAGTGACAGGTTTGGGCTCTTCGGCGGGATGGTGCAGTATTTGGGAGATTCGAATCGACTCAAAGGATGTCCAAAAACTCTGGCCCGCGTCAACGAAAGAGGAAGGGTTTGTTCCGCTAGTTTCGAACTCATACGAAAAAAGTGGTAACGAAACACCTCGCATTGAAAAACTGACTGCGGAGCAGGAGCAAGCCATTTTGCGAGATGTGAAAGTCGCAGAGGGCTTTGAGGCGACGGTGTTCGCGGCTCCACCCGCAGTAAACTATCCAGTCTTTGTTGCGTCCACCGTAGATGGAACTGTGTTTGTAAGTTCGGACGGAAATGGTTCTTTGGGGCGTGATCCGATGCGAGGAAGAGTATTGCGATTACGCGATCTAGATCAAGATGGGCGAGCCGATGAAGTCAAAGTGTTCTGCCACGTCGATGCACCGCGGGGATTGGTTTGGGATGGAGATAGGTTGTATCTGATGCACCCACCTCATTTAAGTGCTTTCATCGATCATGATGGCGACGGCGTTGCAGATGAACAAAAAATCCTAGTGAAAAACCTGGCCTTTGGGTACGATAAACGTCCTGCAGATCACACGACCAACGGCGTAAGCATGGGGTTAGATGGCTGGCTTTATATTGCGGGCGGAGACTTTGGTTTCTTGAATGCTGAGGGGACCGACGGGCGAAAACTGACGCATCGTGGTGGAGGTGTCATTCGAGTTAGACCGGATGGCACAGGTCTCGAAATATACTCAACCGGAACCAGAAACATCCTCGAAGTTGCCATTAGTCCCGAGATGGAGCTTTTTGCCCGCGATAATACCAACGACGGTGATGGTTGGGATGTGCGCATGCACCACTTTACGGGCGGAGATGATCACGGTTATCCACGTCTCTACAAAAATTTTGTTAATGAGTGCGTCCCACCTCTAGCGGATTACGGGGGAGGTTCGGGATGCGGTGCGGTCTATGTAGACGAGCCAGGTTTTGGGGCATGGAATGACTCTCCTTTTACTGCTGACTGGGGCACCGGAGCTCTCTACCGCCATTCGGTTACACCAAGCGGCGCAACATACCAGGAGACAGAGGCTCCCAAGCCATTTGTTCAAATGACTCGTCCAACGGATGCCGATGTCGATGGTAACAGCAATTTGTACTGTGCGAGTTGGCGTGGAGCAACATTTAGTTGGGCTGGTCCGGATGTGGGGTATCTGGTCCGAGTTACACCAAAAGGCTTCAAGCCACAGCCGCAAATTGACTACGCAAAAGCAACATCCGAGGATTTAGTTAAGGAGCTCCAATCAAATAGCTATCGGCGTCGGCTTGAGGCGACTCGATCGTTGGCTCGGCGAGGTGACGCAACCGCAAGTCGATTGGTAAGTGAGATTGTCAATCGAAGAACCGACCTACGTAACTTGATCGAGGAATTGCAATCGACCCAGGACAAGTCTGTCTTGATGGCGGCGCTTACGCATGATGATTCGCTGGTTTTGCACACGGCAGTGCGTGAGGTTGCTCGTCGAGGGATGGTCGAGGAATGTTTGCAATCGCTGAATCAGCAAATGCCACCAAGTCTCGGTCTGATAAAAGCGATGGCAATGATGCATGATCCACGTGTTGTCGAGGCATTGCTCGCGCGATCAAAGCGGGAGATGAACGAAGAATCTCAACGCAGATTGCTTTGGGGGCTATGTCGTCTCGTACATCGTGAGGCAGAATGGAACGGCGACTCATGGGGAACTCGCCCCGATCATCGTGGTCCGTACTATCAGCCGGTTCAGTGGGCTGAAAGTGATAAAATCATAGGTTATCTGAATTCCGTATTCGCCAATGCGAATCCTGAGCTGTCGGCATATCTGGTGGAAATGATGAGCAAGAACCGGATCGCAGCTGATCAAGGTCTCGCGACGATGATAAAAAACAGCAGGAACGATCCGAAGCTTCTTGCAAGTACGCTTGCTCAACTAGCGACAACATCTATTGACGCTCCTGAAACCATGGAACTGCTCGATTTTGCGTCGAAGCGAGATGACCTGTCGTTGCGATCCTTAGGGGACACCGTTCAGGCCTTGTCGAGAAGCAAAGATTCCTCTGCATTGGAACCGTTGTTAAGAAGTGTAAAAAAATGGTTGGCCAAACTGTCACATACTCAAAACAGTAATGATGACAAAGAGCTTAAGGACGAGAAATGGCTTGCCGCTGTTCGCGCTTCCTTTGTTAAGTCTGGTGTTTTAGGTGCACAGATTCAGCAACTCGTTACCTTGTCAGAAGACAAGAGCTCGCCACTTTACGACGTGGCTGTAGTTGGTGTTTTGGCTGTGGCCTCGAATTCGAGTTCGAGTCCCGAAACAGCCGCCCTCGCTAGAACCGCGATAAGTGGAGCTTGGAAAGATAAATCAACGCAAGTTGCGTGGATGGAGAATACAGTCATTTGGAATTTAAGAGGTCTCGACGAAGAGATCCTCGATGCGCTATCGGATGCAGACGAGTCGGTCAGAAACGCTGCGGAGAGAGCCGCTAAAAGGCTTAAATTGAAGCCCAGAGAAAAAGACCTAACGCCACGAGTGTCTTCCCTGACAGCGGATCAAGTGTTGGATCGTGTCAAAGATATGGCCGGCGACATCGCGTTAGGTCAAAGGATTTTCGCAAAGGCTACATGTGCTAACTGTCACACCGTACAGCAGAATGAAACACAGAAAGGTCCTTACTTGGGAAACATTGCAAAAACGTACAAGAGGCCTGATCTTGCTACTGCCATTCTCGAACCGAGTAGAACGATTGCCCAAGGGTTCATCACAAATATCGTACTAACGGAGGATGATGAAACGGTCACAGGGTTTGTGATAAGCGAAACTGCTGATGAGGTAACGATTCGAGATCAGCAGGGCAAAGACCACTTGTTTAGGAAGCCAGAAATCGTATCGAGAAAGACGTCGACCATTTCATCGATGCCAAACGGCTTGATGAACGATTTTACTTTGAAGGAAATGGCGTCGTTGTTGGATTATTTGGAGTCGTTGTCGAATTGATCTTCTTGATGTCGCGTGCACATTTTAATTGGCATGGTCACGTGTGCGCACCCCCTGAAGCTATTGTTACAGCGTAATCAAAGAAGATCCGAGTTTCTTGTGTGGCAGAAAGATCGAACGCGGAAAAATGAGTCTTGTGTCTAACTGCGTTCGATTTATCTGCCAACTCACGACAAATGATTGAGGCATGAAGATGGGGGCATGAAGATTGAGGCATGAAGATTGAGGCATGAAGATTGAGGCATGAAGATGAAGTGCCGGAAATAGTTTCTTGCCCTCATTTTCTTGCCTAGTCTTGATACCGAACCAGCGATGGAACATTAATCCGAACGGTGACCGCGAGTCACCCAAGTTACACCTTTTGAAGTTGCGTAGTAACTGGTCTTTCAGGCCAAAGGCCTTACGTTTGCTTAGCCCAGGTAGAAGGCCTGGGAAATGAGAAAACGATAATGTTAGGGCCATAGGTCCGGCCGTTTAGGATGGTTCGGATATTAGCAAAGCACAAATGGTCGGGCCGTTGATCCTTGAAAAATCTTGGTGAATCGCGTTCCAGGCCCTCAAGGCCTGGCTAGGTAAACGAACTGGGCTTTGCCCCTAAATCCAAAATAGCGCAACTTCAAAACTCGCGCTTTCGGGCTTGTATTCTCCGTTTTCGCTTCGCGAAAAATCTAGAAAACCAGCTAGCGATCCGCTCCTTGACTCGCTTACAATTTATCGCATGAACGTTCACCCCAACATCACACCCGCAAGCCCATCTCTCGCATCGCAGATCTTCGATGCCTCGTTCGATTCCATCGAATCGCTAACCACCACTTTCACATCGCCTGTCGTACCTACTTTAGAAACCAAGACCGTCACCGAAGTTGCATTAGGCTATCATCGCAACCAACAGTACTCCATCACCACTATGACCACGTCGACCGGTGCAGTCGCAGAGCGCTACGCTTACACTGCGTATGGTCAGCCTACGATCCTTAACGCCAGCGGAACTGTGCTTACGAGTTCGGCCGTAGGAAATCGATACACGTATACTGGTCGTGAATGGGATGAGACTCTTTGCCTCTAGCACTTCCTCGCAAGATGGATGAATCCACAGAATAAGAGATAGACCCAGTCAGTAATGTCTCCGCCCAAGGCGGACAGAGAAGTTTGAAGAGTGAAGTTGGAAGTTTGCAAGAAGGCAAATCGTTTCTAATGCCGTTTTTCCAACGGTGTTTTGGATTTCCTATTGTCTCGATCGATGCTCAGAAGAGCAGTTAGAGACCGTTGTCGAGCGATTTGTTGCACCGAATTCGGTCGTTAGGCTCACCACTTGGGTTTATTCCAGTGAGAGTATGACTGAGCAGCTACCAGCGATGCAAGCCACACAACCCACCTCCTCCGTCTGACCGAAGGCCAGACGGAGGATAAGAAAAAAAAGGGTGGCCGCATTTAGTAGCCGCTCAGTCATCGCCCCACCGCCACGAGGACGGAATGGTGGCGGAAGCATCGATCACATATTGAACGTACCGCAGCGATGTATCCAATCTGTGGCCAGATCGGCTAGTGCGCCTTATCGCCTGCCACAACTTCTCACAACCTTGTTTCGGTCTGCGTTGTCGCAAGCTCTTGTGGGATATCCACCCATCGGCGGGTTTTAAGATCGATGCCTCCCGCTGTCATCATGCTATGAACGTGAACATGCAGGAGCAGCCTCAGGCGATTCGAACGTATCGAGTAGAAGAAAGTCGTTACAAGTCCGAGCGGAAGCAGCTAACTCGCGCCCGCCGTGTCCTGGCCGCCAAACTTAAACCAAAGCAAACCTAAGCCCAAGCCACGCAGCTTCCAACCTACCTCCCTGTCGTGGTCGCTTACCAACGTCAAGCAGACTTTTCTAAGGTCTAAATAGCGAGACAACGTGATCCTTCGGTTGTGACTAACGTTGCTTGTCGAAATACTTTTTTACGATCCAGTCCGGTTGCCATTGATCAGGTAATCGTTTTTGATCGGAGAAATCAAAAGGAACCGTAGGAACCCGAGTTAGTGATACTTCCACTGTGTCATTCAGCTCTTCTTGCCATTCGAGCATGCTTTGAAGCAAACGTTTAGCGTGCGATTGGTGTTCCGCGTTATCGATTAGATTGATCGTCTCTTGCGGATCGCTTTGTAGATCGAACAGTTGCATATGTTGAATCTTGGGATAGGCGATTAGTTTCCATCGATCATCGCGAACAGCTCGCTGCACCTTGAGGTAGGGAAGGAAAATGGTGTCACGAATTGAATCGACTTTTCCCTTGAGGAGAGGTTCCAGGCTCTTACCATTTAAATTGCTGGGTACGGGAAGAGAGGCAAGATCGCACAACGAAGGAAACAAGTCGAAAAGATAGGCGAATGCATCGCTTTGTTTCGCCGAGGGAATCCCAGGGCCTGAGATAATGAGGGGGACTCGCATACTGTGCTCATATACATTTTGTTTTCCGAGCAAACCGTGGCTACCGAGAGCTAAGCCATTGTCCGCAGCAAACACGATAATCGTGTTATCTCGTTGATCAGTGTCATCCAGTGCTTTTAAGATGTGGCCTATCTGTTCATCCATGTGAGTGATGAGACCGTAGTATTCTGCGATTTGATCACGGATCATCGGTTCAGGCCGCGGCCATGGTACAAGATTTTCATCGCGAAGGTTCTTTAGCATGCCATTGTCAAATGGATGCTGGGGAAGAAAGTTCGCTGGTGCTGGAGGAAGTCTTTTATAGTACGGTGCTACAAAACTCTCCGGTGGCTGACGAGGATCGTGAGGAGCCGTAAAGGCGACATAGGCAAAGAAAGGCTTTTCCTTTTTTCGATCTTTGAGGAAATTAATCGCTGCCGTGGCAAACAACTCGGATGAGAAGGATTCACCGATTCGTTCGTCAGATAGTTTCCCATCGTCTGATAGATCGCAAACGGGTACTTTCGTGTGGTCTGACATCCCGCCAAAAAGAACCGACTTTCCCGATTGAAAGGATCGAAGCCAAGAATCTTTGCCGTTATGCCATTTTCCGGTTCCGAAGGTTTGGTAGCCGTGGGATCCAAACCATTCGGGCATCAAGTTGGGTTCTTTGAGGCTCTGGGTGTCGATTTTCATCCAAGATCGACCGGTCAGAAGCATTGCGCGACTTGGAATGCACACCGCACCACTATTGCCGCCTTGGATGTAGCACCGATTTAAGCTGGTTCCAGAGCGAACCAGCGAGTCAATGTTGGGCGTCTGAATGTAAGGATTGCCCAGAGCGGCAATCGTATCCGCTCGCATATCATCCGCGAACAGAAACAGCACATTGGGGCGAGGCTCGCCGTTAGCCTGCGATGCGGGCGGGTAAAGGCAGATTAAGAATACTGCCAGAGTTTGTATCAGGACTGATTGGTACATGTTTAGTATTTCGTTACATTCGAGTGGGATTTGTTTTGGTAATTGTATCACGCTCACAGGAGGGCTGGGCTATTCGGTCGCGTCTCTTCAGATTCGTGGTTTTTTTCAAATGAAATACATGAATACCGCTCGGCGTCTGGTGATAGGATTCAGGCCGCCTGTTGGTTTTGCCGAATTGTGTCAAAAATGCCCGGCTACATATTGAAGCTCTTGATATAGCTAGCATACTTGTGACATCTCGGGGAATTGTAGCGATTGATAATTCAGGTTTCGGGGAATTTTGAGATGGGTGATTATCTGTTCTTGACGGGCGCAACGGGACTCGTAGGTCGCTATCTCATGCACGACTTGTTGGCTCGCGGACAGAAGTTAGCGGTTTTGGTTCGAAGCTCGAAGCGGGAGACCGGAGCCGAACGAATTGAAGCAATATTAGATTATTGGTCGGAGAGAAATGGTAAAAGTGTGCCTAAGCCTATTGTGCTTGAAGGGGACATTTTACGAGAGAATTTGGGGCTTAATCAAACGGACTTGAATTGGGTTGCCAGGCATTGTAAGTCGATGATGCACAGTGCGGCGTCGCTTCTGTTCCATGCGGACGGTTCAGGAGAGCCTCGATTATCGAATGTCGTTGGAACACAGAACATGTTACAAGTTTGTGAGAAGACGAAGATTCGCGAGCTTCATTATGTTTCTACGGCATATGTCTGTGGCTTACGTCCCGGTCCAATTTTGGAGACCGAGCTCAATTGCGGTCAAGAGTTTCGCAATGACTACGAAGCGAGTAAACTCGAGGCTGAGGAGTTGGTCAGAAGCTGTTCGTTGTTCGATAAGTTAACCGTGTATCGACCGGCTGTCATTTCCGGTGATTCGGAAACTGGCTATACCAATACTTATCATGGTATCTATCTGTACCTGAGACTTATGGCCTTGCTCGTTCCACGGCAACCGGTCGACTCGAATGGAAAGAGACGGACACAGCTTCGGTTACCAATGACTGGTCAAGAGCGACGCAACGTTATACCCGTAGATTGGGTATCCAGAGTCATGACTGAGTTGTATATGAATCCTGATGCTCATGGTCATACTTTTCACTTAGCTCCCGAGGAGTGTTTAACGCCGAAGCTAATCATCGATGCTGGATACAAGTACTTTGGTTCAACAGGAGTTGAGTATATTGGCTATCGGGAAATCGACCCTGCCACGTACAATTCGTTCGAAGCGGAGCTGTTGCCAGCGATGATGATGTATAGTAACTATGCCGCCACCGACCCGACATTTGACTGCACCAATACAATGCGTTTTGCTCCCGATTGTCCGTGTCCCGTAATCGACGAAGCGATGCTACATCGATACATTCAATTCGGTGAGGAGGACCGATGGGGGAAACGACGGCAAATGAAATCGAGGAAGAAGATGGTCGAACAGACATTGGCGTCGGGAGTTCAGCAGTAACCCGCAGAGAGTGCTCAACTGCTTGGCTGCCCGCAGAGTTCGAGGAGCTGATTCGACTACGGTCGATGGTTTTAACGCGATCGAAATCCTCACCTAGTAAGCAAATTCTAAGTTAGGCTTCGTGATGACATTTCCTCTACCATGTAGTTCTTTTGAAGAATTGATGATTGCAAAGGATAGCCTGGCCTATCCGTGCGATATCTGGGTTCGGATGCGGTTTGCAGGAGAATTTGATCAGACGATCTTTCGGGACTGTTGGCGCGAGATTATTCGAATGCACCCTTTGTTCAGTTGTCGGACGGAACGAGGACTTAGCGGGCATCGGTGGGTAAAGAAGGAACCTGTTCCAGAGATGGAGTGGATATTTTGGTCCGCAAGTGAAACAGATAACGCGACGAACGAACATAAATGGCCTGAGCCCAAACGGTTCAGTTTGGAGAACGGCCAGTTGATGTTTCCGAGTATTGTCGATTACCAGAACGGCACTTATGAATTGGTGATCCAGCTCCACCACGTTTTATGCGATGGACTCGGGATATTAGACGCCTTGGAGGATCTATGGACCCTGTACGATAGAGTTGTAAGCGGTGCTTCGCATAAGAGACTGGATCGGTTTTCTGGGGTATCGTGCGAGAAACGTTTAGTATCTCGAAATCGATTTGGTCTTAATTGGAAAAAACTTTTAAATCTGTTTCCCCTTCAGTTGGTGGGACTAGCGGGTGTTCGTCAATTTCTAATGAGATCTCCAGTTCCGCTTTTGCCTCACAATCCACCCCAGAGTTTTCCCGTTAAAGTGTCTTCAATCGAAACAGCAATTGATGCCCCTTTGTTCCGATCGATCAGAGCCTACGCGCAGAAACATACTGTGACCGTAAACGAGTGTTTGGCAGCTGCAATTTTTGATGCAGTCGCAGAATTTCGAAAAGACCAAAAGGGGACAAACGCAGCCGATTGGATCAGAATGATGATTCCCATGGATATGCGAACTTCCGAGGATAAGAAGAATCTTACGGCCTGCAATGTCGTAGGTTCGGTGTTCTTGGACCGTCAACCTGCTCAGATATCAGATTTTGATCGCCTACTTCTGAGCATTAATCGCGAAATGACCCTAATCAAAGAGAACAAATTGGCATTTATGTTTCTGCTGTCGATTTGGTTACGACGATACATCCGTTTCGGACGTCATGGGTCTACCGTCGTGAAGCGTTGTGAGACCACGGTCGTTTTCACTAATTTAGGTAGAGCTTTTCCTCGCTCGAAACTCTCCAAACTCAGCGCTGGTCTCCAATGCGGAAAGGTTGTTTTACAAGATTTTTCTGCGTTAGCACCTTTGAATCCCTTTACGGTATTAGCTATATCCTTTTGCGAGTTCGCCTCGGTGCCAAGGCTCCAGCTTAGATACTGTGATAGAGTTGTAACAACCGAAGAAGCAAACTCGATCATGATTAGAATCTTGGGACGATTACAGAAATTTACAACGTGAGTCGAGAACTGAATGATGCTTGTTTCGATCGTCCTTGCCATTTTTGTAATTTCCGGTTTGATTCAGGGACTAATGGTCTATGGCTTTGTTCACAGACTAAATCGGTGGAAGGAACCTCTGTTAGAGGACAGTAAGTGCCCACGTGCTTCCATCATTTTATGCCTGAGAGGAAGTGATCCATTTCTTGAACGCTGTATTACCGGGCTTCGGGAATTGGATTATCCGGATTTTGAAGTTGTGCTTGTTGTGGATAGCCCAAGCGATCCTGCTAACGACATTGTCAATAAACATCTTCAAGAGAAATGGAGTAATGCGTCTCGAGTCTTCTTGGAAAATCGTCTAGCAACGTGTAGCCTCAAATGCTCCAGTTTGCTACAAGGACTGAGTGCCGCAAGTCCAGCCAGCGAAATAATCGCATTGATTGATGCCGATACTGTACCTCATAAAAACTGGCTTCGAGAACTGGCTAGCTCTTTGCAACCTTCGGATATTGGTGCTGTAACCGGTAATCGCTGGTATATGCCTCAGAAAGATTCCTTGGGCGCGTGGGTTCGATATGTTTGGAACGCCGCTGCTGTGGTTCAAATGTATTGGTACTCCATCGCTTGGGGAGGAACCGTAGCGCTAAAGCGAACAGCGATTGAACAAGCTGGATTGCAAGAAAAATGGGGACGAAGTCTTTGTGAAGACACGATGCTTTGCAGTCAATTAGCGAAGGTAGGATTAAAGGTAAAATTCGTGCCGAGCTTAATGATGATAAATCGTGAGGATTGCACGTTAGGGGGATATTACTCCTGGGTCAAACGACAACTACTTACGGCGAGGCTATATCATCCCAAGTGGAATGCCGTTCTCGGACACGGGATCTCTTCGGCGGCATTTCTAATTGTGGCAATCGTGTTGCTGGTATTCAACGTTGGCGTTTGGCTTTTTGCAGGTCACAATGCTATCGATGTCCTATGGCTTGGTCTAGGGTTGATTCTCTTTCAGCTTTATCTTTCGTTTTTGTTGCCGGTGATGGAGCGAGCTGTGAGTGGTATAGTCGAATCGCGTAGTGAATGTTCGCAGTGGCCAGGAAAGAGATCCTATCTGAAGCTGTGCGGTTACGTATTTATTACACAGTGGATCTATACCGTTGCGCTCATCGCTTCAACGTTGACCAAACGGGTTGAGTGGCGTGGTATCTACTACAGGCTTCATGGTCCGTGGGGTATTGAACGTGAAGTTTATGCGGTTTATGCTGAGAATGAAGAATCTAGCCCTAGCCATTCCTTGTAGTTATTCTGGTTGGTTCGATATTGCTTTCGCTTCCAATTCGGCCAAGACCACGATCTCTTCATGATGACTAATGTGGGCGATACTCCACAAGTTCAATTCCGTACGGAGGTCGAATTCGATAATCGATTCCACTCCATCGAATTTTTCTGGAAAACTGAGTCGTAAGTAGTGCAAAGACAAATGCAACGAAACCGATGGGTATCATCAGGAAGATCACTACGTGATGCAACCAATTGGTGTTGGGAAAGGGACGTTCTTGGTGAGTGGACATTTTCGCGACTACGCATCGATTCAAGTAGGCTACTAGGAACCAATTAACAATCCAGTAAGCGAGAAAAACAAAAGTAGCCATCGCGAATAAGCTACCGTTTCTGAAGTAGGCAGCAACGCCAGCAGAAAAGGCTAAGCAAACAGTAACACAATAAATAAAAAGTGGGCCAAGAAGAACTCCGATCCATTCACGATAGTGGAGCCTGGTCCATGTAAGCTGTCGCGTGATAAAACCAAATGCACCAGTAAGCGTTATGGTGCCGCGCTGCGCCATCATCAGATTGCTTCGTTGTACAATCTTCAAGCCCAATTTCATGCGAATTGTCTGTGCACCAGTTTCTTCGGTAGGGGTATTTGCAAAAGTCTTGAAAAAGTCAGGGTGAGAGAAAACCGAGCGATTCATAGCCATTGATCCCCCCCATGCGGTATTCATGAAATGCATTCCGGGTACCGCCCAAGCATTGTAAAGGAATCGGATCTGATTACCTAACGTCATTTCGGTCGCATCATACCATCGATTGCCTGTTACTATGCCAACGCATTCGTCTTGAAGCGGAGTGATTAGCTCGTTTAGCCATTCTCTATGAACAATTGTGTCAGCATCCAGGATTGCTACAGCCTGTACATGTGGTCCAAGCGACTTAATACACTGGCTAACCGCACTAGTTTTTAACGATGAAAATCTTGAGATTTCGGTTAGAGTGTGGACCTGAATCAAGCGATCTAAGCCTCTTGCTTTCCAAGTATTAATTGTATCGAACGAGATGTCGCCTGCGTTATCAATAATGATGTGGATTTCGAAGCATGGATAGTCAATATCCTTTAGTGCCTCAAGACAGTCGATCAGCGAATCGCTTTCACCGCGAACAGACAATATGAGTGCTACAAAAGGCGACGTACCGTTGGAAGAGTGCTGATCTGCTTTCCTGAGCCAACAACAAAACCTATAAACCATAAAGGTTTGTACAATGACAAAAAGTACTAGGAGTAAGCCGCAAGTCAAAATTATCGACTCAAAAGACATTTCGAATTCTCATTTGATGAAGTCCCGAACTCAGCGGAATCATACACGCTCTCTAAGGTCTTAAGGATGTGAGGCCGTTTGAAATTCGATTGCTGTTGAGATAGACCAGAGCAGCTGGCTCTCGGGCGATGGCTTTCAAGATCTGGGATGGTGTTGTGCTAAGTGACTGGGCAACAGCTGTGAGTTGCCATTGGTTTTTGGCAATCATATTCAAAAGCTCTGCCAAAACAGGAGGCCAGTCGGCATTCTGTTCAGAAATCGCTAATTTTCCCTTTTTGATGTAATTCACGATAGTTGATTGAGCGACGTCGCAAGAATCTGTCCGAATGCCAATCGCAAGTGTAAGTCGAAGTCTTTGAATGGCTATCTGCCTATTTTCTCCCTGGGTTCTGCGCTCCGATGCTTGTCCACTGAGTCCGGTTGGCAATGAATCACTTGAACAGCCGTTTCTACCTTGTTTCTGTTTTGGCCACCTGGCCCGGAAGCCCGCCGAAAGGTGAGCTGGCACTCTTGTTCGAGCTTATCCGGTGAAAGCGTAGCTGGATGAATCATCTGGCGCTGAATAGCTGAGCTAGGGTCTCGTTGACCCGAGCAATATCGGACGTGAGCAAGCCAAAGGCAATAGCGACGATCACCAATCCAATGCAGCACCAGGTGATACCTGATTTTTGACCGGTAGGTTTTATAGACGCGAGTCTTAGGTGCAAGCTGCGATCAAGCGCGATCCACTCGGCGATATTCTGCGATTTGCCGATCGATTTTATATGACACACAGAGCTCCACCCCGCAGCTTCGATCTGCGCGTGGATATCAAGTGTAACTGACCGGAACGAGTCTCCGAGCCATTCTATTGCGACAGATCTCTCTGAGTATTCAGTATCGATGAAGGATCGAATCGTCTCTTTCGATGCACCATAGATTACGATTCCCGGCGGCACATGAAAAGCTATCAGTAATACGAGCAACGCATAGAGGGAGAGCAGGACCAACCATACCCAATTTCCGACAACGGAGAATGCCGCACGAGGGAAAAAAAGTTCCAACGGACCGATGGCAACCAGTCCGCAGCACGCCATTCCAAGCAGCAAGACATCTAGAGGACGGCTGATAACCGTTGGCGATTTCTTTAAACGAATCAATCCCATGACAACTAGGTAGGTGCCAAGCGGAATTATTGCGATCGCTATTCGTATGGGGTCAAACATTTGCGTACTTGTAAGCTAGTGCTGGTCGTGGCTGCTGAGTCTGTAGCTAAATCCAAACCGTGAAATTACTCTCCACGACGCCTGTATGATACCTCTTTCGTCAGGAATGATGAATAACAACTTGAGACTAAAGAAAGTTCTTTTGCCGTCTAAAGAGGCGACAAAGTCGATAAGAGGCAATATGGATTGGGTCTGTCCGGAGGAGATAATCATCAATCGAGAAACATCGATGCGTACTCGTGCATTAGAGTACAGCGCGTTTGAATGTTTCGTCCACCGAGCAATCTAGCAAAGCTCCACTCATTGCGGAATCTCAAGCTGAGCTGCACTGTGACTTCACGAGTGCTCCGGGTTATCGCGGCCGGTTCGACTTGAATCGTATCGACTTCAAGACCATTGGTATTGAGGACGAAATTAGCAGCATCCACTGCTTCTTGCGTTGTCGCACCAGGTATGACCAGTCGTCGGGCTGCATCATAGGCACCTTGATTCGCGGCATGGCGAACTTTTGTGACTTTTAACAATTCAAAGGCAGATAGTATGGTCAAGAACACCAGTGGCAATCCGACTGCCATTTCTAATGTGTAAGCCCCAAGCCGATTTCGGCGGGGCTTACGATGATTTAGGATTGATGCGATTTTCCTCGCGGTCATCGTTCACTAGTTGATAAGAGTGCCTGGCAAACTTAAGGCAATATCGCGAAACGCTTGTACGAGAGCGTTCCCGTTTGGTGCATGGTAGTGAACTCCACCACCAAGTGCCGCGAGGTTCGTCATCAAACTCTTGTCAGCTTGGCCGCTGAAGGAAATGGTGTGAATCACCCACCCATTCTCCGCCAACGCAGCCGCATCCTCATCGGGCGCGGGACCTTCCGTTCGCAAACCGTCTGACATGACGACTACGATCTTGACGCCGGTTTGGGATCGCAATTGTCCATCGTTTCGACAGGCTTCTACCAAATTCAATCCAGCAGAAATGTTCGTGTCACCAATAATGGGTTTGGAGCTGATTCTGTCGAGGGCGTTAACAATGAGAGTCGGATTACTCGTTAAAGTTTGATCTGTTGTTGCCACTTTGGAGGTAAACAATCCAAACCGATAATCACTCGCAAATGTGACAAGACCAATATGGACTTGTCCAGGAATCCGCTTATCTTCGAGGATTGAGTTGAGGGTCTTTACTGCAGTCGTAAGGGAAGCCCAGCGACTCAATGCCTTATCGGGAGGCCGAAAATAGTTATCTAGTCCTTTCGTACCATTCGGATACAAGAATGGCACATTGGACTGATCCCATGCCATGGAAGCGGATCTGTCGATGCATAGAACAAGATCCACATCGGTCCGTCCCGCGCTGGCTTCTCTGACAATTTGTATGTCAGATATACCAGGAAAAGGAAACGGTACCATCGACGTACCAAACGCGGCTGGTTGGCTGGCAACGAGTCGGATAGCTCCCTGATTTGAGCCTGAGCTTGCAGTATTGTGCGTTAGGCTAAACCGGTCCTTGCTGCGATCTTGACTCAGAATCCCTTGTTGAATTGTATCCATTTGCATGGAGCGACCGTTGTTCAATTGATGGCGGGCCATCACTCGATTGGCGATATCGTTCATGCGCTTTGGGTCTTGAGTCATTCCAAGTTCATTGGCTGCGGCTTTCGCAGTTAAGTCTGCTGCCGTCTGAACATCAGTGTGTGCCATCTCTAAGTACGCGATATTGACAACCAACAAACACACTACAGTAGTGGCAACCAAGACGATGGACATTAATACTGTCATCGCTCCCCGGCGTGATCTCTCAGTCCGTGATAACGCTGGGAGGTAAGTTGGAAACCGATGACCACTGCGAAGACGATTGCTCATTGTAATACTCCAAAACGAGCAACGGATAGATCGCTGTCAATGAGGCTAAAGGGTAAGCTTAGGTTCTGTGCGCGACACTCCACGTGCACCTCAAAAATCCGTCCAGTTTGCTCCCCATCTGGGAATCTGAACTCAACGCGGCCGTCCGCCATGTTTCTGTCCTGTAACATTTGCTCGCAAATAGACTTTGCACGATCTGTAGGACAATTCTTGATGGATCTCATACGTACTCCCTCATAGGCAACCACCAACGCGCTTTGACGCGTGTAAATGGTTTCACAAAATTCAAGAGTGCAGAACACTACCGCGAAAAACGGAACTAAGCAGACTGCTAATTCGACTAACGCAGCCCCACGGCGGCTACGGTGAATACGCATTCTACTTCGATCGTGCTTGGGACCTCCGGTAAGGAGACCCTTTCGCTTTTTTTTCAACGCAATGCTGGGCATCATTGGTAAATCCAATCTCAATTCGGAAGCTTAGACGCATCAATTAAGTTTTCAACGTTCTCCTTACCGAGATCGACTACGATAAGAACGTCTTCGTAGTCCATGTCGCCACCCATCCATAAGTCTTCAAAGCCGACTAGCAAAAACGGTGAATCGGGTATCACATAGCTGATAACATGCTGAAATCGATCTGGATTTTGATCATCGCGATTTCCAAACACCCATGCATCCCTCACGCGATTACCGTCCTGTACGATAAAAAAATCAAGCTGCACGCCCGCAGGGATTTCTCCGATTTCCACATAATCTCCCGGTAATAGTGGTGCGTCGCTCTTGCGTGTTCCAAAGTTACCGCTCCTGAAGTCTACCCCTTGGACAGGCATGGACGCATTAGGAAACACCAGTCGCATGTCGCCACCTGACGTAGCGCCTGCGTAGTTAAGCGAAAGCCCAATACTGTTTTGGTATCCCGCTCCCTCTGCAATAAAGTAAACACGGACGGGATAGGGCGTACGCGATGAAGTATAAAGCTTGTCTTGGTCTAGTCGAAAATGGTGGCGATCGCCGAATGCTTTTCCAGACTGTAGAAGATTGGACGCAATATCCATCACCTTCGGTATCATGTCCTTCGAAAACGCGTCGCTACGTGAGTCACTGCCAGTTGTGCGAACTTGATTCCATGTTGATAGCGAACCGATGTTCAGCTTGTGAGGAAATGATTGAGACAATCCTGCGGAAGGAACAGAAAGAACTGTAACCAAAGCGAGTAACAGACGAGCACGCATTCATAAGCCTCATTGATTGAACGGTGTTATGGGGGGGTGCGAAGCAGTTCAAGATCTTTTGGCAATACAATCGCAACTAGAGACTAGGTCGCGATATGACGGTGGGACAAAGCAAGTCCGCAACAAGAGTTCGTTTTACTTAAACTAATCGCAAAGATGCAGGGCAACCGCATCTTAAATGCTTTTGGCGAGGCAGTTTAGGAGGTAGTTTTCATCCCAGGCCGCTCGTTTTCTCTTTTTGCGGGTGCTTTCCTTCGAAGTGTCCAAGCTGAGGATATTTATTGCGAAGCGTCTTAGCAATGCGAAGTTGTCGGGACTACCACCTTTGCGAATCCGACTTTGATCTTCGTTGAACGTCACGTCGAGAACCCAGTGAAGTGAGTTCTCGATACCCCAATGACTACGAACGACTTCTCCAAAACGTTTCACGCCTACAGGCAAACTGCTCAGGAAGTAACGAACTTCCGCTGTCTCCTTGCCATCCCTAACAACGATGTTGTGAACTTGTCCGATCGATTTGGCCTTCGACCAACTATCAGTCAATTCCTTTATGCTCTCTGGGATAGCAGCGTGGCAGTAAATTCGCTTTTCAGATCGGCCATGCTTTTCATCTATCGTTTGATGCTGCCGCACGTCATTTTCAACTAATCCCTCTTCATGGACCTTATCAAAATGCTCTGCAATGGCTTGGGTCAATGTGGGGTGATTGTCCTTAATTGCTAAAACGTAATCTCCGCCACCCTCAATTATCTGCGCAGCGATCTCTTTTTGGCTCCCCATCGCATCGGTAGTGATGATCGCTCCCTTAAGCTCAAGATTCTTGAGAAGCTCGGGGATCGCAGTAATTTCATTCGATTTTTGATCGACCGATTGGACACCCAAAACAAGTTTGTTGGCGGTACTCCAGGCAGCAACGCTGTGCAACATATTCTTAGCGTGCTTTTTGTCGTGCGAACGTCGTAGCGATT
>Ga0315899_10000304_pt1 | contig 61056 bp, 41 predicted proteins | sample LakEriMetagenome_2_FD_203518 | JGI IMG/M metagenome (GOLD analysis project Ga0315899, IMG submission 203518) | Freshwater fungal communities from buoy surface, Lake Erie, Ohio, United States - Buoy 4 MA112 | ecosystem: Environmental > Aquatic > Freshwater > Lake | place: USA: Lake Erie, Ohio... | reverse complement strand
GAAACCGACGGTGGTCATCGAAAAACCTCTTGAGGAGCCAAAAACAGGGCGTTGACGAATAGGTGCTCAACACTGAGCGGTCAACTCGAGTCTAATTCGAGCCGGATGCATTGCAACGAATCACTGCCACAGGTTTATGACTTCCTCGCTCGCAAGTCGTTTTCCTTCCTTTACTTGCCACGAATCTGCCTGCATAATCCACACAGCTGACACAATGCGATGCGTGCATTGGAGTAGCCCCTAACGGTAAAAGTTCCAAGTTTTGAACTGGTTGCCCTTTTCTGTCCCAAACCAAGCGCGATTAACGGATGTTTCAATCACTCCAAGATGGCCTACAGTCCGCCTTTCAAATTCTGCGTGGCAAAGGAAAGCTTACCGAAGCCAACATGCGCGAGGGGCTCGCCATGGTCGAAAAATCCATGGTGGAGGCAGACGTAAATATCGATGTTGTCAGGAAATTCATTGATGACGTCTCTACTGCAGCCGCCGGCCGGCGAGTCATCCACTCCCTGCGCCCACACGAAGAACTCGTCAAAATTGTCTACGAACAACTCGTAGAACTACTCGGACCTGTAGACAACTCAATACCCGTCCGGCGCGGTGTCCAAACCGTGATCATGATGTGCGGGTTGCAAGGTGCCGGAAAAACCACAACTTGTGGAAAATTAGCGCAGCTTATAAAAGAAAAAACTTTCAAACCTTTTTTGGTCGCAGCCGACCTTCAGCGTCCTGCGGCTATTGAACAGCTCCATGTTTTGGGCCGACAACTCAATATTGGCGTCTACAGCCGACTCGGAGCAACTGACCCCGTGGCTGTGTGCCAAGAAGGTCTAGCGGCAGCAAAAGAGGTGAATGCGGATTTGGTCATTCTCGACACCGCGGGCCGACTCGCGATCGACCAGGAGTTGATGGACCAACTCAAACGCATCGATAAAGCGATTAACCCTACCCAAGTTTTCTTGGTAGTGGACGGGATGACTGGCCAAGATGCCGTCAACAGCGCAAAGGCTTTCAACGAGGCGTTGTCGATCGACGGCGTCATCATGACAAAACTCGACGGCGATGCACGCGGTGGAGCATTGCTCAGCGTTAAGGCGATCACACAAGTTCCCATCAAATTCATTGGGACCGGCGAACATCTCGATGCACTGGAACCATTCCGCCCTGAAGGGATGGCGAGCCGAATCCTGGAGATGGGCGATATCCTCGAAGTCGCTCGGGAAGCACATCGATTAATCGACGAAAAGGAGCGAAAAGCCCTCGAAGAGCGAATGTCGAAGGGCATTTTCACGTTGAGCGATTTCCGCGACATGATGCAAAAGCTCCGAAAGCCCGGACTCATGACCAAGATGCTTTCCTTGATGCCAGGCATGGGCGAAATGTCCAAAATGATGGCCAACGCGGATAGCGAGAGGGAAATGCGAAGGCTCACAGGTATCGTGGACTCAATGACACCTGAGGAGAGACGAAACCCGAAGGTCATTGATTCGTCTCGGCGTAGCAGAATTGCCAGCGGCTGCGGCGTCCAACCCAACCAGATCAGCGATCTCATAAAGCAGTTCGAAATGATTGGCCCTATGCTCCAAATGGCAACTTCAGGCAGCATGGCTGACAAAATGAAAATGCTCGGCCAAATGCAAGGCATGATGGCAAACAACCCTTTTAATCCCCTCGAAGGTGCAAAATTAAAAGGGAGCACAGGCAAGAGACTTTCTCCAAAAGAGAGGGAGAGAATGCAAAAAGAACGCGAGCGAGCTCTTCGAAAAAAGAAGCGACAGTAAGGTGCTTTTTGCCCCAAACCATCAGTCCCCCGAAATTTGCGGTCGATGACGTAAGCGCAAAAAACAACGCTGTGCGTCGAAAAAAACAGAATTATTTTGAAATAGAAAAACCTTGGAAAACCCAAGCTTTTTCCTGTGATTTCGATGTTGATTGTGGCCGATGCGTCTCTAGAATCGGCGCGTCTGACAGACCTGAAGGCGATCGGTAGTTCGCTTCTGCGAATCATCAAAATCTTTCATTAGCCCGAACTTGTCACACGAGTGCATCCTCCAACTGAGACGCGCCGCGCGTCTCGGTTTTGGATTTCTTTCCGTTATGCGAATTGATGAAGATCGTGTGCTGACTGCGAAAACTCTCGCCGAACTCCCCGCAAACATACTTTTGCCGGCTTGTTTTCCATGTTCCAATCAGTTCCCACGTTTTATTTGTAGGTGACCATGGGCAGTCATAAAAATGCTTCCTTCCAACCATTCCATTCACACGAATCCTGCTCCAACTGACCATTCCCCAGTTTCGGAAACGTCGATCTCACAGCGCACGCCCGATCACAAGTCGGGAGTCGGTAGTTTTAAGATCATTTCAGGGCACCTTATTGATTTCCCCTTCTCCAGGAATCCCCTCGAGCCTGTCTCGGCGGACTCAACGCCGGGAGATCCAGGGCAAAACACCGTGAGGGGAGAGAATTTTGACTTACTCAGATCGCTTTCCCACACTCGTTCACCCCATTCGATTCGCTCGATTCCTAACGGCTGTTTGGTAATCGATCACGCAGGCAAAATTGTCTGGTGCGGAGAGCAAAAAAAACTCCCTACTCCCTACCGACAATCGCCACGCATCGATTACCGCGAGAAATGGATTATGCCCGGGTTCGTGGACGCACACGTTCATTTTCCCCAATATCGCATGCTGGCTTCCTTTGGGGAAAATCTACTAGATTGGCTAGCGCGATTTACGTTTCCCGAGGAATTGGCTTATGAAAACCAAGATTTTGCAGAATTCGCCGCGTCCAAGTTTCTAAATCACTTGTTTCGAGTGGGAACCACCTCTTGTTTATGCTTTGCCACAACGCACGTCGCTTCTGTAGTGGCAATCTTTCGTGCCGCAGCAACCCGCAATATGGCATTGATCAGTGGAAAAACCTTGATGGATCGTGGCGCCCCGGCCAGACTCTTAGAGCAGTCCGAACATTACATACGTGATTGCCGTCAACTGATTGATACCTGGCATGGCACAGGCCGGCTTCAGTATGCGATATCCCCTCGATTCGCAATTACTTCTACCGAATCGCAACTCGAGCAGTGTGGCGAGCTCGCGTCTGATTTCTCCGACTTACTCATACAGACGCACCTTTCGGAAAGCTTGGCAGAAATAGAAACGGTCAAGAGACTTTTCCCGTGGGCGAAAAACTATACAGAGGTATACCACCGGTTTGGACTGGTAAGCGATCGCTCCATTTTCGCTCACGGCATTCATCTTGGTCCCGATGAAAAAGCACTCCTTTCGGAGCGTAGAGCTGCCATCGTGCATTGCCCCACCTCTAACACGTTCCTTGGTTCCGGACTTTTTCCGTGGAAGGCTAATAAAGAGAAACATTCATTGCGTGTGGGACTCGGTTCGGACATCGGGGCCGGTACGAGTTACTCCATGCTCCAAAACATGAAGGAGGCATATTCCATATCTCAACTTCTAGGGGGTCGGCTGGGCGTTCCTGAACTATTCGGGACCGCAACCATCGGAAACGCCCTGCTACTCGGCTTAGAAGACCAGATCGGTACTTTGGAGTCTGGAAAATTCGCAGACATCATAGTCGTCGATCCCCTATCTACCGACCTCTTGAAAGACAGAGGACCACTATCGGCCGATCTCCACGATCAGCTTTTTTCCCTCCTTATTTTGGGCGATGACCGCTCCATAGTAGAAACGTATGTCGCCGGTATCGCTCAAAAACACAACGCGATGTTCCCTTCAACTCAATAGCTGTAGGAAAACGTGGCGAATGGAATACAATCCGCGTATTGTGCAGGTTACAAGTGTAGAGGTTTCCGGCCCTTAGACGATTCCCTCAATCAGACCATTTCGCAGCACGGTTCCCCAATACGATGACCCAGTCTTCGCTTTCCGTCACAACATCAGATCTTCCCTCACCTGTGTTGGTCGGACTTCCAAAACCGAGGGCCCAATGGCGGCACAAGCATCTCTTGGGATTAGAAGATCTTACCGCAGAAGAAATCACCTATCTTTTGGATTGCGCCGAAGCACTCCATCAAGCCACCAACCAAGGCCGTACAAAACTCGATCTCTTAAGAGGTCGTACGATCGCCAATCTTTTCTTCGAAAACAGCACTCGTACAAAAAATAGTTTTTCACTAGCTGCGAAGAGACTTGGTGCTGATACGGTGGAATTTTCATCGAGCGGTTCCAGCGTTGCCAAAGGTGAAACGTTTATTGACACCGCAAAAACCATCGAAGCCATGATTGTCGATGCCGTGGTCGTACGCCACAGTTCCCCAGGTACCCCTCACCTTTTAGCCAAACATCTGAATTGCAGCGTCCTCAACGCGGGTGATGGTCCTCATGAACATCCCACCCAAGGACTCTTAGACATCCTCACTATTCGGCAGCATCGCGGATCATTGGCAGGCTTAACCGTTGCGTTAGTTGGCGATATCGCACATTCACGGACAGCTCGTTCGAATATATGGGGACTGCTTAAACTTGGAGCCAAGGTCATCGTTTGTGGACCTGCGACCCTGGTATCCAAGAATTGGGAAAAACTCGGTGTAGAGGTCGAACACAATTTAGACAAAATACTGCACCGATGCGACGTCTTGAATTTGTTGCGAATTCAGTTTGAGCGTCAAGCTATTCGCCCGTTCCCCTCCGTTCACGAGTACATGCTGCTTTACGCCATGAACAAAGAACGAATAGAACGAAGCAAAAAGGATATCTTGATCATGGCCCCTGGGCCAATTAATCGAGGCGTCGAGTTAACCCCCGAGGTTGCTGATGGTCCTCATTCCGTCATTCTAGAACAAGTTACCAATGGGATCGCTATCCGGATGGCGGCACTTTGGTTAATGCTTAACGCCCAATCGCCAACGCAAATAATTGCCAGCTAGTCATGAAGAACACAAAGAATAATTGGTTAATCGAGAATGGTCGTGTTGTCGATCCGAGCTGTGGGCGCGATCAAATTGGGAGATTGCTCGTTATCGGTGGAAAGATTGCTGGATTCGATCCGACCGATGGGGACTTGCCGGGCGACATTGTCAAAATCGATGTCTCTGGTTGTGTCGTCGCCCCTGGTTTAGTTGACCTTGGAACGGAATTTGGTGAACCGGGCCGTGAAGAGGATGAAACGATACTCACTGGAACCGCTGCTGCGCTGGCGGGAGGTTTCACGGGCATTGCTCTTTCGAGTAACACGGAACCACCCATTGATACCGCAGCAAGCGTCGAATTTATCCGGCAAAAAGGAGCCCGCGCGGATAATTGTCGACTGTATCCGCTGGGGTGTGTTAGTAAATCGCGACAAGGGGAGATGCTTGCTGAAATCGGTTCACTAGTCGAAGCAGGTGCTGTCGCTCTCTATGATGGCCCCAGTCCAATTGAAAACACGGGGCTGCTCCGAAGAGCATTGGAATATTGCTCCATGTTCGATCGCGTTATTCTTGACCATCCAGAAATCGCTTCGCTTTCTCGCGGCGGGGTGATGCACGAGGGACTGGAACAGCTTCGTTTAGGTCTGAGCCCTATTCCTGCAGAAGCTGAAGACCTCGCGACTTCTCGGGACCTTAGACTTATTGAAGCGACCGGTGGACGACTGCACTTGACCAGCATTAGCACCCACGGCAGCGTTGATTTGTGCCGACGCGCAAAATCAAGAGGGATTCAGTTCACTTCAGGGATCTTTGCTGCCAACATTCATTTATCCGATGAATCGCTCCGAGAATTTGATACCAACTGTAAAGTTAATCCACCTCTCAGGTCGCGGGACCATATTGAGGCCTGCATTCACGGTTTGCAGGACGGAACGATCGACATCATCAGTTCGGGCCACAAACCATCGTCCCTGGAAAAGAAAATGGTGGAGATTACCGTAGCCCCGTTCGGAATGATCGCTTTGGAAACGACTCTATCTCAAGTCATTACATACCTGGTCCGACCTGGTTTATTGTCCCTGTCCGACGCATTAGCCAAATTGAGTACCAACCCGTCCAAACTTCTCGGACTCGAATCTGGTACCCTGAACCTTTCCAAACCGGCAGACTTGGTCATTTTTGATCCCAATCGCAGCTGGTCGGTCGATACCGCAAATTTAAGAAGCAAGTCGTACAACACTCCTCTTAACGGCGCGGAACTTTTCGGTGTGGTCACCCACACATTCGTAGATGGGCAACTGCGATACTCGGCAACTTAGATCTCAGTTTCCTTGAGTTCGGTCGGATCAGACTGATCAGACCGATCTTTAAAAAACGATTTTTCCGATTATTCCGCCGTTCACAGTTAACGAGAAATAGAATTTCGGTTCGTAAGGTTAGGCTCGGTACTGCTTGACGAGCTAATTTAGCATGCGAAGATGGGTGGCTTGCGATAGCTAGGCAATATGGTGCATGAGCCATTTAACCAACCTAGACACACAATCTTTAGGTCGCCTCTCGGTTTTCCTACTGCGTTCCAGCCTCGCCATAGCATACCTGTGTTGTCGTCACGTTCCTCGTGGTCATTTTGTCGAAAGAACCAGAAGTTTATGAAAGTGTCTCGATTCCGTTTTCTCGCTTTGGCACTTGCCATGGGCACATCGATCTCGATGTCAACCGTGCGGGCGCAAGGCCCTAGCCCTAGCCCGTACGAAAGCTTGATCAAAGAATACAAGCTTGTGCAAACATCGGCCGACATTCCGAATACGATGTACAACTTGTACATCCAGCAGGATAAGGGGCAGATTCTGATCGAAGTCCCGAAGATGGCTCTCGCCAAGAAATACTTTATCGGGCTAACGGTTGCCGGCGGCCAACTATACGCTGGTTTGCAATCAGGTGACTTCTATGTTCAGTGGCAAGAATACAATGGTAGGTTGGCTCTCATTCAGCCTAATCTGGCGATTCGATCGACTGGCGACAATGAATCCAAAGACTCGGTAAAGCGATTGTTTACCGGCCAAGTACTGTTGGATCTTCCTGTGCTCGCTCGGTCTCCCAACGGTGGCTACCTAATCGACGGCGATCAATTCTTAGTTAGTAATGCAACTACGTTCTTCGGTGCCGACGGACGCAGTCGTAACCCCGGCCTGGCTCGCATCGTCAAAGCTAAATCGTTTCCACAAAACCTTGAGTTAGCTTTCGAGTTACCTGACGCAAACGGCAAGCTTCAAACGCTCCACTACTCCATTAGCGAAATCCCAGAGGGTGGCGATTACCGTCCTCGCAAAGCCGATCAAAGAATCGGATACTTTACAACCACTTATCGCGACTTGGGCAAATTCGAACGCGACGATATCAACGTCGACTTTGTAAACCGATGGCATCTCAAGAAACGAGATCCTTCGCTGAAGATCTCCCCACCTGTTGAATCGATCACATTCTATCTCGAGCACACGACCCCCGTTCGATATCGTCGATGGGTGAAGCAAGGTGTTTTGGCATGGAACAAAGCATTTGAAAAAGTTGGTATTTCCGACGCAATTGTTGTCCACTATCAGGACAAAGCGACCGGTGCGCACATGGAGAAAGATCCAGAAGACGTACGGTACAACTTTATCCGCTGGCTCAATAATGACGAAGGTACCGCGATTGGTCCGAGCCGTGTGCATCCTGAAACAGGACAGATCCTGGACGCCGATATCATTTTGACCGACGGATGGATTCGATACTTCAAACGAAATTTTGAAGATTATATGCCAGCACTAGCCATGCAAGGCAAAGACGCTGAAACACTTGCATGGTTGACCGAGCACCCAAATTGGGATCCTCGTGTTCGCTTTGCTCAGCCAGGCTATCAACTACAGCGTCAAAGTGAAATCCAACTCGAATCTTTGTCGGATCCTTTTGGACGAAAAACTCACATGCTCGGAAGCAATGAGTTTGATGGAATTCTTTGCCGAACTCATCAACAAAGTGGACTTTGCATGCTCGGAGAGCGTCGCAGAATTGACATGTCGATGATGCGAATGGCTATGGAGTTAGCGGACGATCTACTTCTCGAGGAAACAGATCCTCCAGCAGATGCAGTCGCTGGTGAAACCAAACCGGCAACGGAAGAGCCGAAAAAGGAAGAACCAAAGGCCGCTGACGCCAAGCAAGAGGAACCCAAGAAGGAAGAGCCCAAAAAAGAGGAACCCAAGAAAGAAGAGCCAAAGAAAGAAGAACCTAAACAACCAGAAGAGCCGATGCTTGACGGTATGAAGGAATCTTTCGTAGGTCCACTTTTGGCTGACCTTGTTTGTCACGAAGTTGGCCATACCTTGGGCTTGAGACACAATTTCAAAGCATCCAGCCTTTACACTTTGGATGAAATCAACAGCGAAGAGGTCAAGGGTAAGAAATCACTTGCCGCATCGGTGATGGATTATTTGCCTCTCAACTTCCGAATTGCCGCAGGAACACTCCAGGGTGACTATGGAATGATTGACATCGGTCTTTATGATTACTGGGCCATCGAATACGGCTACAGCACCGAGCAGAACCTCGAACCAATCTTGGCCCGCGCTGGAGAGAAAGAACTCAAGTTCGCGACAGACGAAGATTTGTTTGGTCCGGACCCTCTCTCTCGGCAATTTGACTTCACAAAGAACCCTCTGGATTTTGCTAAAGAGCAAACCAAGGTGGCAGAGAAGTTCCGCAAGCGACTTATTGAAGAGTACGTCAAGAAAGGTGATAGCTGGTCCAAGCTTCGCGAAGGTTACGAGCTTACCCTCGGCATGCAATCACGATCTGCTAACATGATGGCTGGTTGGGTTGGCGGAGCGTTCGTAAATCGAGAAAAGAAGGGGGACAAAGGGGACCAATCTCCTGTCCAAGTCGTTCCAGCAGCAGATCAACGTGCCGCCCTCGTTTTTGTGCTTGAGTCAATGTTCCGAGATGAGTCCTATGCACTGTCTCCAGAATTACTCACCAAGTTAACGGTTGACTTCATGCGAGCTGGTTTCGGAAGTGATCCGACATGGCCAGTCCACGATCGAATTCTTTCGATTCAATCGTCGACCTTAACCAATCTCATGAACCCGACCACCCTACGTCGCGTTTACGATAACGAATTCCGTGTACCTACCACTGAAGATGCTTTGACTCTACCAGAGCTTTTGAGAACCGTTACCAACGAGATTTGGAGCGAGCTCGACAAAAAATCGGACGTTAAGTTCACAGAACGCAATCCGATGATCAGCAGCTTGCGACGCAATTTGCAGAACGAGCACATGGAACGATTGATCGACCTTATGCTACCAGGCGCCGGCCGGTCCGCCGCCAACAAAGCGATCTCGAACTTGTCCGTTCTCCAAATCCAAGAGTTGATCGCAAAGATCAACCAAGCGATGGAAGCCTCCAGTCAATCGATGGATGCTTACACTAAAGCTCACTTGCTCGAAGCCAGCAAGCGAATGTCTAAGGCATTGGAAGCACAGTATGTCTACAACTCCAATCGAAGCGCGGGCCGTCCCCTTTCACTAGCGGATCTGCTAGGGAGAGAAGAAAAAGCGGCTCCAGCGCCTGCGATTAACTATCCGCAGCCAGAGCTTCCGACTGCTCCATTTATCATTCCTCCAGCAGCTCCCGCGTCCGAGCCTGCGAAACCGGAATAACGAAGGAATTGGTTGATTGATTCAATCAAAAAAACTCAAAAACCGGAGGTTAACCACCTCCGGTTTTTTTATTGACTTGCACAATCTTAAAGGCTTAACCAAGATAGGAAGGTTGCGTTTTTTGCAACTCGCTGCGATCTCTCCTTATGCAGCCCCCGCCCTTATTCTTCATTCCTTCAAAAGCCATTTGAGATTATCGCAATGAAACATAATTGGTCCTGGGTCGCGTTACCAGTATTAGCGATCACTACGTCAATTTCATCCCTTGGCTCCAACCTCGGACTTGCGAAAGAACCGATCGCGGTCCAAATGGCAAATGATGTAACCCTATCTCCCGATGGTTCTTTATTGGCGTTTCGATGGGCCAATGAAATCTGGACCGTTTCGACCTCGGGTGGGAATGCAAAACGATTAACCAATCACCCCGCCCGAGATGGCGATCCAAAATTCTCACCTGACGGCAAGCGAATTGCTTTCATCAGTAACCGAACTGGTTCCAATCAGATCTTTATCATGCCCGCCGACGGCGGACTCGCGGAACAGAAAACCTACCACAGCGAAGGCTACTCGTTAGCCGATTGGTTCCCCGATGGAAACAGTGTCCTGGCTCTCGGCTCGAGAGATCATTACTGGCGTGGTCCAAATAGATTAATGAAAATCGACATCACGAAGCGAGCTGCTGAAAATGTGCTTCTCGATGATACAGCCAGCTTCGCTTCGTTGTCATCAGACGGCAAGTCAATCCTGTTTGTGCGAGAAGGCGAACGTTGGGCGCGTAAGGGATACGTCGGAGAACGCGCCGCTCAAATCTGGTCGCTCAATCTCGAGTCTTCAGAAGTCAAAGAGATACTCCATGAAAAGGTTGAATGCCTATGGCCCATTTGGATGCCCAACAATAGCGGCTTCTATTTTACAAAAGGTGCTAACAAGGGGCACGATTTATGGAGCTATCAATTCGGTGTCGATGGGCAACCTGCACAGCAAACCAAACTAGCCGGCTTTGATCATGACTCCATCGTATACCCTGTCATTTCGAGAGACGGCGCAACCATTGTTTTCCGACATCTTTTTGACCTTTATTCGTACAAGCCCGGTTCTGGCCAAGCTCCCTCGAAGCTTGATATAAAAATAGCTGCCGATAACGATCTTCCGGACGATGTATTGCGAGCGAATTTGACTCGCGCGGACGACGTTAGCTTTACTGACGATGGCTTGGAAATCGCCATGACTGCAGGTGGTGACCTGTGGTTCATGGATACAGAGCTCAAGGAACCGGTTCGAGCAACGAAATCTGACGGACATGAACAATCTCCCGTATTTAGCAACGATGGTAAATCCCTATGGTTCACCCGTTGGACCGATGGACAACTCGATATCTGGATGATGGAGCGTAAAGATCCGAATCTCTATTGGTGGCAACAAAAAGAGTTTGTTGAAACTCGTATCACCAACACGCCGTCGAGCAAATCCAACTTAAGCTTCACACCAGATGGCAAAAAGCTTCTCTTCCAAAGCGGTCGAGGTAACCTCTCTTCACTTAATGTCGAGACAAAAGAAGTTACGAATCTACTCGATGGATTCAGCGAAATTGATTACTCGATCTCGCCCGATAGCAACTGGATCGCATTCGCCCAAGAGGACAATGACTTCAACAGTGAAATCTTTGTTATGCCTTTGGACAAACACCAAGCTCCGGTAAACGTCTCAAGACATCCGGACAACGATCGCAACCCTGTTTTCTCGCCAGATGGCAAGTTATTAGCCTTTACGGGGCGTCGGGCTCAAACAGAATCTGACATTTATTACGTCTACCTCCAAGAAGCTTACGACGAAGAAACTAGCCGTGATCGATTGCTCGAAAAAGCCCTCGAAACGATGAAGAAAAAACGAGGCGCAGCCAAACCAGCATCGGAAGGTGGCAAACCTGACGAAAGTGGCAAAGCCAAAGAAGAAGGGGATAAGCCTAAAGAAGACGCGTCTAAGAAAGAAGAAGCCACCAAAAAAGACGACGCCAGCAAAGAGGATAAAAAACCTTTCAGCATCGACTTCAATAAAATCCATGAACGAGTTAAACGTATCAGTATCCCAGATACCGGTGAGTCCAGCCTTGTATTCTCTCCCGACGGCAAACGACTTGCGTTCTCTGCATCCGTAGAGGGCAAATCGGGCTGGTACAGTGTCGAATTCCCAGACAAACTCCAGCCTAAACTGATGAGCACATCGGTGCTATCCAACGCTAAGTGGACCAAGGCATCGAATAGCATTCTCGGTGCAAAGGGCGGTTTACCGACCAAACTCGAAAACGGCGAAAAGGAAACATCTTACAGCTTCACGGCACTCCATGAACGCTCCCGTTCCGGACGTCTTCGTGAAGGATTTAATTCCGCATGGGCTACGATGGGCGAGATTTGGTACGACCCTGCTATGGGTAATAACAACTGGGATAGCATTCGACGAAAATACGTTGATGCTGCATCCAAGTCGCTCGATGAAAGAGGCTTGGGTGAAATCGTAGAACTCATGTTGGGAGAACTTAACGGTTCCCACTTGGGCTTCACTCCAGCCCAGCTTGAATCCTCCGATTCCCCTTCACAAGCTCGTGCGGATCAACCGACGGCCCATCTAGGGGCTCGTTTCGATCCCAAGTATCTGGGACCAGGATTAAAGGTGCGCGATGTGCTACCAAGCGGACCCACCGACAAATCCAAGAGCCGATTGCAAGCCGGTGACATCGTTCTGATGATTGATGGTACCAAAGTTGACCCAGCTCTCGATTTGACGGAAATTTTGAACGGCCCCGTCGATCGGGATATTCAGTTGCTTGTTCAACGCAAATCCGAGCAAGATGGACAAGTGAAAGAAATACAATTCTCTGTTCGTCCCGTAACCTATGCTCGGGTGCGATCCCTGCTTTACGATCATTGGTTGGAAACAAATCGCAACATTGTTGAGAAACTCTCAGAAGGAAAGCTCGGGTATCTTCATATCCGCGCCATGGATGAATCAAGCTTCTTGGAATTCGAGAAGCAACTTTATAACGTCGGATACGGCAAGGATGGTTTGGTTATCGATGTGCGTGACAATGGCGGAGGCTCCACGACCGACCACCTGTTAACGTCCCTCACCCAACCAAAACACTCCATCACCGTACCTCGTGGCGGTGGCGAAGGCTACCCACACGATCGAATGGTTTATGCAACCTGGTCAAAGCCTATCATTGTTTTGTGCAACCAGAACAGCTACAGCAACGCTGAAATTTTCAGTCATGCCATCAAAGCTCTCGGGCGAGGTAAACTGGTTGGTGTGCAAACTGCTGGAGGGGTTGTCAGTACCGGCGCAGCTCGCGTAACCGATATCGGTGTTGTGCGAGCTCCATTCCGTGGCTGGTTCTCGATCGTAGATGGTCGCGATATGGAGCTAAACGGTGCTTTACCTGATGTTGTTATCTGGCCTGTTCCAGGTGAAATGCCTGCCGGGGTTGACAAGCAACTAGAAAAGGCTGTAGAGCTGCTGAAGGAAGATGTGAAGCTTGCTCCGCAAACGCCCAAGCCCAAGTACGCGACCCAAGACCGAGGATCACCAAACCCCTAGTGTTTATTAGGTGATCAATTTCTCTGATCACCATAAAAATGCTTACGTATCTCTTTCTAATTCATTTGGGGTCAACCTGCTTTATGGTTGGCCTCATTTGGCTGATACAAATCGTTCATTACCCACTTTTTGCGCGAGTTGGAAACGACCAATTCGTGCGTTATGAACGCGAGCATTCTAGGTTGATAACCTACATCGTAGCTCCGCTAATGCTGACGGAGCTAGGTACCGGTGTTGGTGTCGGCTTCTTACTCATCCAGTCACATCCGATAGCCATAATTGGTAATGCTATACTCTTAGCAGCGATATGGATCTCAACATTCGCGATCCATGTCCCTCTACATAAAAAGCTTGAATCCGGATTCGACCCAGCCCTTCACGAACGTTTGGTTACGACCAATTGGATAAGGACTTTCAGCTGGTCGGTTAGGGGTATCCTCCTAATCTGTCTGGCACCATTCATCCTCTAATTCGTTACGTAGGGCTTTCAGCTTTCGATTAGACAAACACTACAATTGGGAGAGCACCGATTCCAGATTAAAGGGCCGAAACTTGATCGGCTTACCGTCGATATCATCCTGAATGAGAGCGACGTGGGGTTCCAATCGATTTGCGATATTGGAATCGATCAATTGATTGGAATCGTTCGCGCTCATCTGCATCAAAACCCGGAGCTCGCCATCCCGAACCGATTGCCTTGAAAGCCAGCGAGAGAGCGTTCCTGCCGTATCCGCCCAAAGCCATACAAATAGTCCGACGCCCGCTCCGTCTTTAAGCAGATTAGCTAGGATTGCGTCAGGTTTTGGGCTGCCACTATCGTCGCCGTAGGCAAATTCATCTCCTTTTCTCAGCTCTCTAAATCTGGACAAATTGGCGATGCAAACCAATTTCGTTGGATGTTGAACTTGAGGATCGTTTAGACGTAGTTCCAGTTCCTTTTGAAGTGACTCCATAACACCGTCGATGTCCCGAGGTGCCGCAACAGTCGCATAACTAAGGTTCGAGACGTTTTCCATAAGCATGGTTAGCCCCTCATCTTCAGGTCTGGCTCCGTTAAGGACTAAAACAGAGGGCTGGTTGTCATTACCGTTCGAATCATCTGCCAATGCCGACCTACGGAATCCTGCGATAGATCCAGCTAGCATGCTAGCTGCCATAGTCTCTTCAGTGCCAACTACGAAACAATTGCGACCAGGGCTTCGGTGCACAGGCTTGATCACAGGCGGGTCAATGGCGACACTATCCCCGAGTAGCATGGTGTATCCTCCAGCTTGGCTTGATGCTGCAGCCATCGCCAACCCGATGCTTCGGTCATCCCATACTGCCGGCTTGTGCCCTTCGAATACAACCCGCCGCCCGAGCACATTCGTGGTGGGTGAGTGCGGGACTGGCATAGATGGCAAGGCATGGAGACGGTCCAATTGATCGTCTTTCGACAAATACGATACTTGAAATCCTTGATTGCTCTCAATTCGACCGCCGGATTCGTTATAGATAGCTTGGCCCGAATAACGCAACCTTTCCGCAGCCGTGTTGTCTTCGCTCAAAATGAGCATGGCATCCGCACCATCGCATTGGAGTGCAATTCGAACCGCCATTTGAGCTAACGTCGTACGAGGTAAAGAGTAAGCGCCGCCAAGCGTTTGGGAGGCCAAAACCAAATGCATACCGAAGGATCGCCCTTGCCTAACGATGCGGTCCATTAACATGGAGGCTTGTTGAGCCAGTTTATCGTCCTCGACGAACATCTCTTGAAATTCATCGATAACAATCAAGATTCGAGGCATCTTTACGTCTGGATACTTCTTTGCAAGACTCGGTAAATCTTGAACCCCATATTCACGGAACGCCTCACCGCGCGCGTGCATGACGCGATCTAGATATTCCAGTGTACTGACGCCGAATTCACGCCGACTCTCAATACCGATGATATCGGTATGAGCCAATTCACTCTCTGAGTAGACTTGAAACTCAACCCCCTTCTTGAAGTCGAGAAGCACCAGTCTCAATTGTTCAGGCGAGTACTTCATCGCGGCACTGGTGATCATCGTATGCAAGAGAGAAGATTTACCTGAACCGGTTTTACCTGCAATAAGCACGTGTTGCGAGGTGCCATATCCGAGTTTTAGATGCTGCAATCTACCTGCGGCGGAAACACCGATTGGAATCGAAAGACTATCCGCACTCGACGCGATTTGCCTTTCAGACTCTGGTAGTTCGATCGAGTCGAATGGTACCACCATCTTGCCAATCTCAGCCACGGCATCGAGGTGTTGGGTGATGATCTCGCGAACTCTTTCTTCGGTAGGAGCCGAGTCAGGAACCAATTCCACTGCGGAAAAATCAGGCACTGCAACGACAACTCGGTCTTTCGGTTCCGAGTCAGCCTGGGTCGCGTCTATAGCTTTCTCTATTCGAAGATGCATTCCACGTTCTCGAAGCATCCCTTTATCCGCGAACGTTGGCCACAACATCGAATCGGTCAATTTCAATATGACGCCGACTCCACAGCGAGCTCCGGATGCCAAGATCGAGGAAAGGGCTTGCCATGAATGATCATCCAATCCAAACGGGAATTGGTCCCAAACAATTAGACGATACGGAATAGCCATCGGACCGGCTTGCTGATTAAACTCATAAAGGTTGGTGAAGTTATTTCGCAAGCTCTGCTGGATAACATCTTCAACATGTCGCGCTGCACGCACCATCTGATCGGCAATATGCAATGGCTGTGTCCAAACACGATCTCCAACCAAGCTGGGATTGAGATCAGCTATGGACATTAGCCAAGAGAACTTCTTACCTAAACCTTGCGGGTCGATAACCGTCATCTGCAAGGAGCCTGCTGGCAATGATGTTAATGCCCGCAAACATACATTTTGTACTATAGCATCGGCGGTAGCATCGGTACCAGGCTGGCAGTCTAAAATCAAAGATCCGTTGGATAGCAAATCAAACGCAACTGGCCAAGGAACATTGTTGCGGAATAGGGTGGGATTTCGCTCTAAAGCTTCTTTCAGCAACGGCATTGCCGCATCCATTTTCCCAATACGCCATAGCACGTTTGCGGCGTCACGTGGCCAGGTCGATGTGTCGTAAACCGAATTTTCCCAATCGGGTTGTTGATCATGCAACTGCTCAGAATAGTCCGACAATCGGTCATGTAGGACATGGCATCCATGGTTCCACCTGGCAATGCGGAACTCTTGAGAACTCGAGAAATCATGCCTGAGTTTTTCAATTGAGTTGTCTCGATCCCATTTCAATTTGTCCGCTTGTCGCGTTAACTCGTTTTGTATTTGCCCCCATTTAGAATCCCACTTTTTGTTAATAACTTTAAACTTTGTGCATCGAGTGCTAGAAAGTTCAAAGCGACGTTCGGCGCAACTTTTTGCCAAGTCTATACACGTTTGCTCAAACTTACTCATTAAAGAGTCGCGTTTCGTTTGATAACTGGATCGAGCGACTTCTTCTTCGGACTGATGCTTTTGAGTAAGTCGTTTTAATTCTCGCTGGTAGAACGCTTCTGCCATCGAGTGACCTTGCTCTAGGTAACGATTGCACACATGGAAATCCTCTCGAATGCAATCTGTTTTCTGCCGTATGACTCTGGCCACTAATGGTCGCGTTGCAAAATGAAGAATAGCGGAGAATACAACAGTCCCTACCAATGCAACGCCGATTGCGATAACCGGTTTCGGAACAAAGAGCCATACTCCTCCCGCTAACGCCGCCGCTCCCAATAGTCCTAGAGAGTAAAACAAAACGGACGAATACCACTTTACCTTCTTGTGGTTCTTAGTGGATTCTATGGTCTCGTTCAGCTTCTTCTTTGCATCCTCAAAACACCTCGCCAGTTCTTGTAGATCAGCAACTTCTTCTTTAGGTGCATCGTTTGGTTTTTCTTCCTGTGTACTAAAAAGATCGCGACCAACTTTAACGAGAACCCACTCTCTCGCTTCTTGAAGCATTTCCTCAATGGCACGCTTTTCATTGACCAGCTTGGTGCGAACACTATCACGCGTCTTGCGGGCACTTTCTCGGTTCGTATCCAACTCTCGCTTCAACCGATCTAGTGTGTCGTCTCGTTGTTTCTTGTTGGCTTCTTTGTCTCGCTTTAGTTTAGCCTTTAAGCGGTTCAGTTCCGATTTTTCAAATTGAACGCTGGTGAGTAATTCGCGTTCCACATAGGAAAGATGCCCATCTAACTCAACGTCCCATGATTCAATGTTTTCGTGCTCAATCGATCGTCGATTGTCAGCTAACTCTTGATTTTTGAGATCGAATCGCGTTTGCTCCGCCTCGATCTGCCGGGAAAAACTCTCCGTTTCGGAATCCCAGGCTTGCTTTAGCTTTTCGATTCGCTGCCGTAATCCTTTCAAGGAACGGACCTGATACTTTAAGAAACGCCCGTCGGACCGGGCCTGCATGAGTTTTGATCGAGCCATAGAAATATCGTTCGTTGTAGATGAGTGACTCATTGCTGTCTGGCTGACTGTGCATTCTATTGTATAACATAGACGGGGTGTTCGGCCAGATTCCATGGCGTTTGAGTTGGGAGATCCCAGTATTGCGGTCTTGGCAGATTGAATTTGAAAATAGGAATCATGGACCCCTATAAAGTTTTGGGCATTTCGGTAGGTGCTTCCGAACAAGAAATAAAACGGGCCTATTTATCAATGGCCGCGAAGTATCATCCGGATCACGGCGGCGATGCATGGGTCTTTGAGCAAATCCGAAACGCCTATGAGCAACTCGCAAATCCCTCGACGCGAAACAGACCGACGAAAAGCGAGCCAAGTCCGGAATCTGCCCGTCCGTCCAAAAAGAGTCCCAAACAAGAGCCAAACACCAACAAAGGCAATCATTCGGCTCCTGGACAGTCGGGTTTCCCTAATTCTTCTCAAATCGATCAAAGCGAAAAGAAAAGGTCTGCTTCGCCGACGCTTCAAACCTCGTCAGACGAAAAATCAAAGAGTAGTCACTTTCTGCTGCGACAACTGCCTCTCCAAACCGAGACCTCGTGGTTTATCCTTATCAACGTTTTGGACCTGGTTCTCACGAACATTCTATTGCAAAGAAATGCCATCGAAGCAAACCCATTGGCCAATATGGTATTTGTCTACTATGGTTTTGTGGGCATGATCGTCTTTAAATTGTTATCCGTTCTTTTCGTTTGCTCGGCAGCTCAAATAATAGCGACGAAGAGCATTTCCAAGGCAAAATGGTTGTTATGGTTTGGGTGTGCCGTGGTGGGAGCCGTGCTGATCTATAGCTGCAGATTGATTGTGTCCATGAATTAGCAACTGATCGCCGCATCCCTCTCGCACGTGTCTCGGGGATTCAATATTGGGCCCAAAAGGACAATTTTGGCCGCTAATTCGATTTTTCGATTACTATATCCGTCCACCTTACGCTGCTCTCAATGGAAAAGATTTTGTGATGATCGATGGCACGCGGGAACTCGTTCCCAACCTGAACTCAGCCATGCCGGCTGTTCACGTTAGCCGACCTATGTTGCACCCCAACATTTACCGGAAGCGAATTCTACACATAGAGGGAAACCCAGCACCCGGTGATTGGGTCGCTGTCTACCATCAACAATCCGATGTTCAAGACCGCGGCCCCCGTCCAGATCATCAATCCGGGGATGACTATTCTGGCGGCGACCGAAGGGATTCTCGGATGCAGCCTAGGCCTCGACGCGATGGAGAACTCTCTGCCAATCCGAGCCTATTCGCCTACGGCATCTACAACCCACGCTCCGAAGTAGCGGTGCGACTGTATTCCTGGTGGGGACAGTGGCCCGACGAAGCCTATTGGGACAAACTGATGGACAATGCGGTCTCGCTACGCAGAGACGTGTTAAAGCTCGATGAAACGACCAACGCATATCGAGTCTTGCACGGTGAATCGGATGGTGTCCCGGGTTTGGTCGTCGACCGCTATGGTGATTGTTTAAGCGCAGAGCTTTTCAGCCTCGGTATGTATCAACGTGTTCGGCCTCTTCTAGATCGACTCGCTGCTCGACTCGGCACGAAACACTGGCTCATCCAGGAATGCCCTCAATTCCTAAGCCAAGAGGGAATTGGGTTACCAACGGTTAAAAGTGATAGTCTCCCACCAGCGGTAACCATCACTGAAAACGGAGTCAAATACAAAGTTCACTTCGGAACAGGCCACAAGACAGGATTTTTCTGCGACCAACGAGACAATCGTAAAATGCTCGCTAGTTTTTCGGCCGGCAAAAATGTGCTGGATCTGTGTTGCTACACAGGCGGCTTCTCGGTCCAAGCAGCCAAAGCAGGACAAGCGTCCGACGTGACGGGAGTGGACCTAGACGAAGCTCCTTTAGCTATGGCCAAGAAGAACGCTGATATGAATCAAACTCGCGTTCGTTTTGTTCAATCGGATGCCTTCGCATTTATGCGAGATATGCTGCGTATCGGCCGGCAGTACGATGTCGTGGTTCTCGATCCGCCGAAATTGATTCGCTCGAGAAACGAGTTGGAAGAAGGAAGCAAGAAGCACTTTGACCTGAATAAGCTCGCGATTCAGTTAGTGAAGCCGGGTGGCATTCTTTTAACATGTTCGTGCGCCGGACTTTTGGATGAAGTCTCTTTTCAATCGATTGTCCGATCAGCGGCCAAGGCGACAGGCTTTGATGAAGAGGGCAAGCCGAATCCGCCGCGAACGTTGCAGTTCTTGCATTCGTCCGGAGCCGCCCCAGACCATCCCGTGGTGGCCCATTGCCCCGAGACCGGTTACCTAAAGAGCCTCTGGGCAAGAGTCTTATAACCGTCGGCTGAATTTGCAACGGCCGTAACCTCTTGTAGGCCGTAACAAGCTCTAGCGAAGTTACGGCAGCCCCGCCCCGAATCTCATGGCCGCATCCGACTTGCCATATATCCCTGGCGTGCCCCGCCGTACCTGCGTCGCTTCGCGACTTGTTACGGCCTACGGGAAGCGACTACCTTAAGAAAAAGGGGACGGGGGGGAGGACGGTGTGCTGCAATAAGAATACGTAGCCGCCTTCCCAGGAGGTGAACTTGGCTAGATAGAGAACTCCGACGTAGCTTACGATTACAGCCAACTGCGGTACCCACGCGACGTATCGCCAGAACCAGTGAACTCGCTTTTCGTGACGCCGCGATCTTCCCCACGCCCAGCCAATCACAAGATGTGCTGGAAACAAAAAGAACACAAAGAAGAACGTCAAGATCCAGTTGAGCTCTGTGGGGATTGGCTCAATGCGAAGCAAATAAAGGGGAGTCGAAAAGACGAACAATATGAAAATGCCCCATAGCATCGACCATGGTGTCCGCTTGTACGCATCACGTACTGCCCTGTATCGAAATAGCGATCCGAACTTGCGATCCGACGCAAACTGAACCTGTAAAAAAGGAACGATAGCCAATACCCAAACCATCAGGGGAAATCCAATCACTCCCAATAACGCCGCTCCATCACCAGGACGATTCAACGATACCATGATGAGGCTGGCTGGTATCGCGAGCCATATAATGGCTCCTATTGAAGCCATCAACCCCGTCCACATAAGCCTCGGTACATGGAGACTGGTAACAAAATTCCATAAACGATCTTCGGCCTCTCTCCATACGGCCGGGCGCCAAAAGCTTTTCACAAACCGTATAGGTGCTGGCCATAAGAAATCCCGTATCCTGCCGCCTCGAAACAAAGCCCAGGCAATCCATCCCACCCAAGCAAAAGACAAGACGAAGCTCGCCACTCGTAGACGGCCACTGTTTACATTGCCGGGCTCGATAATCTCAGCGGTATAAGCCAAATCTGTCACATACCAAACAGCAAGCCAACTTAGCCCAACACAAACCGCTCCGACCACCACTCGTCGGGCAATCGTCTGGCCAGGGATGCACTCACTCCAACTAAGCTTCCGGGAGATACGCGACGAACATTCCAGCAGATAACCGAACGCTGCGAACTGCAAAATAGGAATAGCTGCCATCGTGCTGATCAAAATCACCAAGCATCCATAGGACCACAGTCCTCGCACGCCGCGGAATGCCCCATTGATCAGCCACATAACGATTCGCTCATTCTCGCATCACAGGTGCTCACACCTGATTTCCACCTGAAATGTAGGACGCCAGACACCAGTTCGTATTCTTGCGGAACTATATTGGACCGAAGAAGAAATTTTTCAGAAAAAGGTACTCGCTTGCTCCCTATTTGCACTTGGGGGGGATCCATCTATTTGGCAACGCGAATTTCAAATAGCTTCGGCCAGTTCTTGCCGGTTATGAAGATCCTCTTCTTCTCTGGATCGTATGCGATCCCGTTCATTACAGATTCTTTGTATCGTTTGGCCTGAGGATAAAGATGTCGCAAATCAATCCATCCGACAACCGCTCCTGTTTCAGGCGATATCCTGGCAATCCGATCTTCATACCAAATATTTGCCCAAATCTCACCATTGATCCACTCAAGCTCGTTGAGAGACTTTAATCTTTGTCGACGCTCTGTGACATCAAAACGTTTCGTTACCTTGAACGTCTCTGGATCGATAAATCGAATCGTTGGCGTCCCATCGCTTAAAATCAGTTGCTTGCCGTCGTTGGTTAATCCCCAACCCTCGAACTCATAGATAAAGTGACCGGTAAGCTCAAGCGTTTTCACATCGTATACCAAGCAATAATTATCCTGCCAGGTAAGCTGGTAGATCTTGTTGTTTAGTATCGTAATGCCTTCGCCAAAATACTGCTCGTTCAACGGGACTGGTGGCACAACATCTTTTCCGTCCTCTAGGTTCACTTTGCGCAGAAGAGATCGTCCCTTTTGCCCGGTACCCTCAAAGAGAAAGCCATCGTGGTACACCAATCCCTGGGTAAACGCCGAGGGATCGTGCGGATATTCTTTGACTATCTCGCCACGTTTTGTTTCTAAAGGCTTTACATTTTGAGCGCAACCGTTGACGGAAATCGCAGCCGCAATCAACACGGCTAAGCCGATGCAGTTAGCCGAGAACCGACATCGGATTCCAGTGTTGGAGTTCAATTTAGCCATCGTGGTTCATTTGCGTTCGAGAAACAGATTACAACGGGACTTCCCGACAGTGTACTCCATTTCTACACCATTCAAAGCGAGACTACCAACGTCGAATAGACTGCAAAGTATTCAGAATTTCACTTGCTTCCTGGCTCAACCCCATATTGGCGTCGGCTTGATTAAGCTCCAAAAAGACAACAAATTTCGAATGATCAGCCCCCGAATAAACAATCGGTGCAGGAGACAATTGCAATACGCAATTAACCTGGTTGTTCCACCGAGACGTGTAGAGCTGCCCTCCCAAGGATTGCTCAGGTTTTAAGCCGTAAAACTGAACCATCAAATTCGCCAATTGCGAAGGATCACCTGTTAAGCCGTGCAAATTGATTCTGCGAACGGATTGACGACTATCGAAGTAATAGGTCAAAGTGCCGGCTAAATCTGTCGTCTGGGTGCCCGTAATGAGAGGTACCCTCATGCCATCGAGTTGCACATTGGATAGAACGGTTGTCACTCGCGAAAATCGCTGCGTTAACCAAACCGGAGTCACATCGAATCTGAGTACCTCCCGTAAGTCTTGAACGTTTCCACCTCCAATTGTGGTCGGTTGTCTTTGCAGTTGCTGTAGGCTCGGAACGCCAACAGTGTAGTCCCAAAGTTGATTGGTTCCGCCTGGCACAACCTGCGATGGGCCCTGTCTCGTTTCCAAGTTGGCGTAAGGATTCGGTGAAGCTCCCTGATATGGCCCATATCCAGTTTGAGGTGAGGCAAATCCTGGAGCGCCATTATATCCTGTCAAAGGAGTAATCGTCGCAGGACCATAAACGACGTTGGGTTGCTGCGGCATAGCAGCGGCCATGTCTTGCCCATTAGGATTGGACTGAGGCCAATTCTGAAAATTCACGTTGGGATTGGAAGAAGGTGCCGCTGTTTGTCCGCCATTCGCAGCTTGTCCCTGAGATCCAGCGTAATTCGGTTGCTGTGGCATGCTGTATCCAACGTTTCCATAACCACTCGGACCGTAGACAGAATTATTGATCGGCGCATTCGAAATCGAACCATTTGATGCGCCGTAAAAAGCCGAGTTTGCTTGTTGGCCAGTTTGCTGATTCAACAAACTTAGCGAAGCGGGATCCCCTTCGGAAGAAGAAGGCAACTGCTGCGACCCACCGGAGATGATTTTGCGGACTAAAGAACCCGCATCCGTTTCGAATGCGGCATAGGGCCCTCCAATTGCAGCGGCTAAAACAGCCATAGCCCCAACGGGCTTTTGCAGGACATTCGTTATCATGGAACAGATACCCGGAAAGAATTTTGGTCACCGAGGGACCCACGCGGACGAGACTCTCCGAGCCTTGCAGATTATCTCACTAGACAATCATAGGTGGTCACGCGTATCCGTTCGCAGTTGCTCAGCTTCGACGAATCGATATGACAAACTTAAGTTAAACGTATCCCCAAAAACAGCTTTTTTCTCCACCGTTCCGTTTCTAACGGTTAGTAGAGCAATAACAAATATCAAGGCCTTACAAACCGTTCCAAGAATTCTGCTTCCGTCAATACGGTCACCCCAAGGCTCTTTGCCTTTTCGAGCTTGCTACCTGCATCTTCACCCACAACTAGAAAGTCTGTTTTCTTGGAAACACTACTCGAAGCTCTTCCCCCGAGGCGTTCAATCAATCGCTCAATCTCATCGCGAGAGAAACTCTTCAGCGATCCCGTCACGACTAACGTCTTGTCCGCGAGTGCACCCGATGCGTCAACTTGGTCCTCCTCCGATGCAGCTAAAGAGACCCCCGATGCTCTAAGCTGAGTAACAATTTCTTGACCTTCGTTGCTTTGAAAAAAATCGAAGACACTCTTCGCAATAGTGGGGCCGATCTCATTGACTTGACTAAGCGTTTCTAAATCGGCTGCCATCAACCCATCAATGTCATTAAATCGTCGTGCTAAGATCTGAGCAACTCTCTGTCCCACATGGCGAATGGAAATCGCATTCAAGACACGACTCAATCCGCGATTTTTGCTTGCCTCAATTCCTCCTAACAAATTCTCCGCTGACTTCTTACCCATCCGTTCCAACGTCATCAAACGTTCAAGCTTGAGGGCATACAACTCACCGAAGTTTGACACCATGTTTACGTCAACCAATTGATTGACGAGCTTTTCTCCCAGTCCTTCGATATCCATGCAATCTCTCGTTGCAAAGTATCTCAAACGTTGTCGCCACAACGCGGGACACTCCTTGGAAACGCATCGAATGTAAACCCCTTGAGCGTCCTTTACCAACTCTGAGTCGCATGCGGGGCATTTCGTTGGGAACTCATAGGCAGGAAGCTCTGTTTCTCGACGATGGCGTTCTACTCGAACAATATGAGGGATGATCTTCCCCGCCTTTTCGACAACAACCCAATCGCCGACACGTACATCTTTGCGAGCAATCTCCTCGGCGTTATGCAGCGAGGCCCGCGATACAGTCGTACCCGCTAACTGAACCGGTTCCAGCTCTGCAACAGGTGTCACCGTTCCTGTCTTTCCGATTTGCGTGCGAATCTCAAGTAACTTGGTAACGGCTTCGTACTTCTCGATCTTGTAAGCTATGACCCATCGAGGAGACTTCGATGTTGAGCCAAGCGTTTCTCTTTGGTCAAACGAATTAACCTTGATAACAATACCGTCCACTTCAAAGTCTAAGCTATGAAGGTTTTCTACAATGGTATTGCAATGAGCAATTAACTCATCTTTATCAGTGAAGCTTTTGACCCCTGGTGTAAGCGGGACACCTAACTCTTTAACCCGATTGAGAAACCCCATGTGGGTACGCTCTTTTATTCCCTCGAAAAATCCCATCCCATGACACAAGAATCGTAATCTTCGTTGAGCGCAAATGCGTGAATCAAGCAATCGAATCGCCCCTGCTGTTACGTTTCGAGTATTCTTAAATTCCGCTTCCCCGTTTCGAATGCGTTCTTCATTGAGCAGCACCAAATCGCTGTTGTTCATGTAGACTTCGCCACGCAATTCCAACACTTTTGGGATATCTTCACCAAATAATTTATGAGGCAACCCACGAAGTGTCCGCACGTTATGGGTAATGTCGTCCCCCACTTCGCCGTTACCGCGCGTGACAGCTTGGACTAATCGTCCCTCTTCGTATCGTATCGATGCAGCGACACCATCGACCTTTAACTCGACCACCCACTCGATAGGCTCTCCGGGAAGTAGCTTTTCAGTTCGCTGGAAATAGTCTCGTAACTCACCTTCGGTATAGGTGTTGTCGATCGAGAGCATCGGGATTCGGTGGGTTACTTGGGTTAGCCCGTCAAGTGGAGCATCGCCTAGTCGGAGCGTGGGACTATCGTCCACAATCAAGCTCGGATAGTCAGTCTCGAGCGACTGCAACTCTTTCATCAAAGCGTCGTATTCAAAGTCCGAAATAGTCGGCTCGGCGAGAATATAGTAGCTGTAGTCGTGTTGTCGAATTTGTTCTACGAGCTGTGCTATGCGTTGCGACGCTTGATTTTCGTTTAGTTTCGCCATTCGAATAACGTCAATTTGAGAGTAAGGGTCAATGATCAAGCAACAAAGATCATGCTGGTTCGGCCACAAAGCGGTAACCAGCATCGCGAACCGTTAAAAAATGTTTCGGTTTAGCGGGATCCATTTCGAAGATCTTTCGTAGTCGCAACATGAATTGATCGACGCTTCTAGTCTGCATTTCGCCACTCATGTCCCAAACTTCAGCCAGCAATTCTTGGCGACTTATAACGCGTCCCTCGTTTTCGATAAAGTAACGTAGCAGTTGCAATTCCTTGTGAGTCATCTTCTGTTCTTTGTCATCCACAAAGACTTCGTACCGCTCAAAATTAATCTTTGCTCGTCCAAACTCGACATCAACCGCTTTGGCGACAACCGGCTTAATTGGTGCTTGCATTTGTTTTGGGTGCAATCGAAGCAAATTCTTGACTCTAGAAAAGAGCTCATCCAGATCGAATGGCTTAGTCAAATACTGATTGGCTCCGCAGTCAAACCCTCGTGTGCGATCCTCCGCTAAACTGCGAGCGCTGAGAATTAAAATAGGCAGCAATATGCCTTGGTCTCGAATCTCTTCGCACACCGCATAGCCACTCATTCCTGGCAGCATAAGATCGAGGACTACCAAGTCATAGGCATCCGGATCACCTTTGACGAGACTTAATGCCGTCGGTCCATCGTCTACGAGCGTTACTTTGTAACCCTCTTGCTCGAAATTGTATTTGACGATGGTTCCTAGATGCTTTTCGTCTTCAACCACCAAAATATGGTGTTTTTGTTTCATAATCTATGGCGACCGACTGTGTGAGTACTTACCAATTCCTGCGGTCCTTCGTCTGTCGACTGTTCGAGCGATTGGAAGCTCAGAGCATGCGAACGGTCGATTGATGACAAAAAGAACATGCCGAAACAAAAGATTACGAGCAGAGTTTTTACAGCAGCGGCCATTGCTTCCGCTGTAGTACGAGCAAGTCGGATGCATTGCGGAATCCCCACTCCTTCAAACGCATTGCCGATAACATGCAGATTGGGTGTTTGATTCAGCAGCTCACGAATTCTTTTGACACGATCTAAATGGCCCGTCAAATATTGCGGCATAGCCTGATCCCATCGCACCAGTTTTTGCCAACTCGGCTTGCTAGAAACGCCAAGCAGTTCCTGAACCTCTCGTGTCGCAATTTCCAGCAATTCACTATCGGATTTGAGTACGAGCTCGGGACGCACTGCGCCGCCAATAAACACTCTCGCTAGAACGGTATCATCTGGGCATCGACCAGGATATTTTTCGCTTGTTAAGCTGATCGCTAATGTATTTCGATTCTCGGTCTTCGGAATGACGATTCCAAAGCACATTGCTCGTGGATCGATTTCCGATTTTCGTATCGCCAGAACAGCTACCGCAGACGATGCATAGGGGATTCGATCCAAATGATCGGCCGCCAACGGGTTGCTATTCCTGATAATCTTCGATGAAACCCAGCTCGGGGTTGTCAAACAGACGGTATCGTAGGACGCTCCACTTATGGTTTCGTCATTGCATCGAATACGCCATTTGCCATTCTCTTCACGTGCGACCGATTCCACTTTGATTCCGTGCAGAACTGGTGCTCGTAATTGTGATGCAATTTGTTCCATCCACCACGACATGCCTTGCTTCGGTGCAAGGAATTGATCATAGCGTGCACCGTTGGCTTTGCGAGCTGAATTATCTGACTTGGCCTCGCTCTTGCGTTTGGCAATCGCTCCGCGAATCAAGCCTCCGTTTTGGCGTTCCATTTCTACAAATTGCGGCATCGATGCTTGCATGCTCAGTGTTTCCGCACGGGCTGTAAAAATCCCACCTACGATCGGCTCAACCAGTCGATCAAAACACTCTCGTCCCAGTCTGCGCACGGCGAATGACTCGACACTTTCGTCCGAGGTCTCACTTCTTTTGGGCACAAAGAACTCCCCTAGAACTCGCAGTTTGCCAGTTAGCGACAAAATGGGGGACCCCAGGATCGCTCCCATCTTGGTCGGTTGCATCAAAGAGAACCCGTTAGGAATGGGGTAGATTCTGCCGGCTCGAACCACTTGCGCAAATCGGTGCTCCGGGTTTGGAGAGATAAACTCTTCTCGAAGTCCCATGTCTCGTATCAGGTTGACTCCGTCTGGAATAAGCGAAGCCAAGTTATCAGCCCCCATCTCAACCAAGAGTGGTGCCTCGTGATGAGTTCGGATCACCCCACCCACAAGATCCGATGACTCCAAAACGTCAATTCTCGCTTCTGGCAAGAGTCTCTCCAAATGCCATGCACAGGATAACCCGCTTATCCCAGCTCCCACGATTGCGATTCTTGCCACAGATGATTCTCAGCCCAAGCGGAACAATTCAAAACGCGCATTTCCCATTTTAGCAAGTATCGCTGTCAATCGAATGCCATCAAGTGGAGAGCTAGCTATGGATTAAGGTTTTGGTATTGAAACGCTACTGTTCTTTAGCCTATTTACCTACATTGATAGAAAAAGTCCGTTTTTCACAATAGCACGTCATTTCGGTATGCCAAAAAAGTCTCGAACACCACCTAATACTGCCTTGCTGGATGTCGAATGGCTTTCTGGGAAGAGAGCGGACCCCAGACTTCGCATACCCAAAGTGACAAAAAATCCGTCGATGTTGGGTACCACTTTAAGTGTTACGACTTTATTCGTGGTCGTAGCGTCGGCAGCGGGGCTCTGGTCCCCTCTTTCGCAGCGTTGGTTGAGAGAAAACGGCGTTGCGATTCTTAATAGCGGAAATTCCGTTGCAGATGAAACTCTCGCAATGCTCGTTTCCTTGAATGCTTTGGATCAAACCAACTCAACCGCTCCGACCACATCAGCCCGAATTACTACCGAGTCACCGTTACCATCCTCGCCAATACTTGCTGCATATCACACGACCGCGAGCACTAGCGATGACAATTCGATCCCTCCACCCCCGATGCATCCTTCATCCGCTTCTACATTAGCGGACAATCGCCCCAAAAGCATCAAAGCTACTCTCAATGATAAGCTTGAATCCAGAGAATTACCTTTCCAAGATAGCTCAAGAATCGAAGCCAAATCGGCAGAGTTTAAACGAACCCAATCGAAGCCGCCCCTTATTGTTCCAATAGGGCAACCCGTGTCCGCAGCAGAGGACTATTCCGAACAAGCCGCCAACGACGATCTCCGGCAACTGCCACTCGAAAGACTATTTCCCCTCCTTGGCAGCACCCAAGAACGACGAGTTCGATTGGTCTGCGATGAACTATCACAACGGGGAATTCCCAATTCTCTTCTCGATTTGGCCGTGCAACTCGCCAGAGGTGACGAAACAATTCAGCTAGAACTATTGGATCGCCTCACGCGACCCAATGAAGTAAGCCCAGCTCCACTCCTATGCTGGATGGCACAATCCAGTAGTAAAACAGTCAGAAAGCGAGCCATCGCTATCTTGGGATCATTACAAGACAGAGAGGTCATGCAACAGCTTCGATTCCTCGCTACTCGCGAACCGGACTCAAGCTTACGACAACTCATTGAACAAACCGTTGCATCGAGCGTCGGAATAAAGTAATCCGTTCTAGTTCGATTGTAGTCGAGTTACTAGGGCAAGGACACCCACTATGAAAACCTATCAACAAACCAATTCAAAAATTAGGCAACGGATTCTTGTCGCCATCTGTTTAGGTTGTTTAACGTCCTACCGTTTGGAGAACTCGTGCTATGCAGCCCCACCAATAACATCAAAAGCTGGGCCGAATCGGTCTACCGAGGGGCAGTCAAATTCGGAAATTCAAAAAACATATCAGCAGCCGCGAATTCGATACGTACTAGGCACCAAAGCAATAGTTCGATCCGGTCCATCCGACCGCTATTACGCGACAAACGAATTGCCAGCCGGCTCACGAGTCGAGGTCTATCTAGAAACGACCGACGGCTGGTCTGGTATTCGCCCTCCTGCTGACAGCTACAACTGGGTTTCTGCTAAAAACACCTATCTTCTGCCTGGTGGAAAGATTGCCGAAGTAGCGGAGGACGAAACTCCTGCTTGGGTCGGATCTGAAGTGAAAGATGTCACACAACTAATGTGGCAAACTGCGCTAGTTAAGTCTCAACAACTACAGATACTTGGTGAGGAGTATCAAATCGGCGCCGATGGTGCCAAACAACTCTGGTATCGAATCAGTCCCCCTCAAGGTGAGTTCCGATGGGTACGATCGTCTACCTTAACGGATCACGTTCCTGCAACAAGCATATCGAACCCCAAGATTGCTAAGAATTCCGCAACGAACCACGTTGCGCAAGCAAGCTACTCAACGCCAGTCGGCTCAGGAGTCGCCCAAGCCGCAGCTCAAGACGTATCGATTGGCGCTCCTCCCGATGGGCAAATCGTTTGGAGTGATGAGTCTGAAGTCGTCGCTCGAATCAACCAAGAAATCCGCAATGAACAATCCGAGATCATGGGTCAGTTACCCCAAGGAACTAACCTTGAGAATTCCATGATTGTTGATGACGGCCAGGTTGTAAATGGAGCTATCCCAGTCGAAATCGCCATGACGCCGCAAGAGCTGCAAAGAGCAAACCGACGTCAACAAGCACAACATCAAATCGATTCCTTTCAGCATTGGGACAAACTTCAAAGCAGCTCTCAAGGTACGTTTACCGCAAAACCGCTGGGTAGCATTCTTGGGTTGGTAGGTCTCGGCGTCATCGAAGCAGACCGAGCCCCGGTGAACACTCAGATGCGTCAAAGCATGCGCCAATTTCATCAAAACGATCGATCATCGATACCCATGCAATACGGTTCAAGCCGACTGGATCGATTGCCTCGCCCGGGCGAAAGACGTGGCTCGCTCGGTCGAACCGCACCATATGAAGAAAGCGACGGCTCCTACTACGAAGATTCATTGGGGTCAAACTATGACAGCACGAATCGACCTATGGATAGCCAACGTCCGATCATGGAGCGTTTACTAAGCTCAAATCAACCGCTGTTCGGAAGCGACCAACCGATATCTCCAGAGTTCAAACCTAAACAGGATTACGCGTCTACCGAGCCGATGGCGAGGGACTGGCACGGCATATCGTCGCCACGAATTCAGCCTGTGTCGGTCGCTATGCAAAACGCATTCGACGAACCATTGGAAGATGCAAAATTCAGCACACCCGAAGTACAACGCACATTGCTAGAATTGTCTGGAGTTGTTTCCCAGCCTACAGAGGATTGGGAGCTAGGCCGGCTGCGTGCTCGTTGCTTAGATTGGATCGAAACGGGTGACTCCGCTATTGTTCGAGGTGAAGCTAGACTGCTGCTTGATCGCATCGAACAATTTGAAGACCTACGGATCAAGACGCTGCAATCGCTTCAGAATAACGGCAACTCGTACGGTTCAAGGGATGCCATGCTCGCTAGTCAACCAGCGTTTGCGCCCAAGTCGTTTGCCACCGGCAACGGGCAGACGGCGGTCGTTCCCGCATCGGCTGTTCGAAACGTACAATATAACAACGTACCGTATAACAACGTAACAGTTACCAATCCGACGGATTTGGGGGCGGGGGATGCTTCCGGTTGGTTAGTCCAAGTCCACACAGCAGTCCCGGGGCAACCTGAGTATGCACTGACCGATGATGCAGGGAACGTCATCACCTATGTACGTTCCACAGCATCTTTAAATCTACGTCGCTACTTGCAACAGCCGGTCATGATTCAAGGTGTTCGAGGTTACATCCCAGCCTTGGCTGCTAAACAAATCGTCGCAGAACGCGTCGTTCGACTTCGATAGTATTCTTTCGAAATACTCAGTCTGTAGTATTATTGTCTACTTAATCCGAATTCGATCCCGTTTATAACCTGGCAATACATCCCATGAGACTTGTTCTATTCCTGGTCTTGGCAATCACAGGCACTGCTGCAGATCTGTGGACCAAACAAGCTGTTTTTGGATGGCTTGGGAATCCCGGCGAATCCCCCCCCTACTGGTTGGTGGAGCCATACGTTGGATTCCAAACGGCGGTGAACATGGGGGCATTGTTTGGATTAGGCCAAGGGTATGGATGGTTGTTTTCCATTCTCTCGGTCGTGGCTGCGGCTGGGATCGTCTACTGGCTGTTCGTACTAAAAGCCTGCAAATCACTATGGCTCACGGTGGCAATGGGGCTCGTCATGGGGGGGATCTTTGGCAATCTTTATGACAGGCTAGGAATTCCCCAGTTACCAGCTGTGTACAAAGGTGGCGTAAGAGATTGGATACTGTTTACATACGGTGAGTATACGTGGCCTAATTTTAACATCGCAGATAGTCTGCTCGTCACAGGGGCGATAATGCTAGCCATCTTCTCATTCTTCTTTACTGATCCTAGGGAAGCTACGATTGCTCCCGAACAAACCACCGATTGATTTTATCGTAGGTTGGCCGCTCCTGGGGCTGACTAAGCGTTATTGACGGGCGGGTGTGCCTATTCTACCTAGGTTGAAAAATAGGTAGTGGGGCAATATCTTCAACTTTGGCGATGTGTACTCCGATATTACCGGAGTCGTTTCTATCACCAAGGTGCCGTGATGAATGTAGATCGCAATCGATACTTCATGTTTGGGATTGTCCTGTTCCTAGTAGGGTTGCAGTTCCGCATGATCGATACGTTTGTGCTTAACGAAAGCAGTACAAAAGCTCTGCACCGTTTCGCTCAGAACTCGAAAATTGCGAACAACAGCCCACTGGCTAATAGTTATGTGGAAATGGCAGCTCCAAAGAAGAGCGTAAAACCACCCAATTGGCTAGGATTCGTTTTCCTTACTGTGGGGGGTGTCATGTCTCTGCATGCTTTAGCTCTCCCGAAGAGACAGTAATCCATACCCCACTCGCACGCAGTCTTTGGCGATCACGCCAGTGATGAATTGAGTATTCTGACCGTGAGATTTTTAAAAACACCGGCATTTTGGCTCCTATCGATAGCTCTCACTATTGTCGTTTTGGCCAATTGGAATAACGAAACATCATCGAGAGGTCGGGTCAACGCTGGAGAGGGAGATGGCTCAAAAGCAACCTCCGGGGCACGAGGAGCCGAAACGGCTCGACCAGACAACTTAATTCGCGAGGGAACGGAACTAAACAATCTTCGTGTTCAGGTCCGCAAAGCATCAAACGGACGAATTACACTGTTTGACGAACAAACAAAACGGACCATGGTTTGTTTGGAGAATCTTTGGTTGCAACGAATTTTGGCGGCCCAGAAAAACGAGGATCCCAGCATTGTGTGGCTAGTCTCGGGCAAAGTCTCTGAGTTCGAGGGAGTTAACTATATCCAGATCGCGCAAGCGTCGAAATCGAATTAGCTCCTGGGTTTCACGTCTACTGGCTCTTAGCGATCTCGCGAGCTAACTTTAACGCGAATAACATGATGGCGACCTGAGGATTCCCGGACACTTGCTCGGGCAGGGATGAACCATCGCATACATAAAGCCCTTCGCAACCTCGCACTCGAAAGCTTGGCTCACATACAGATTCTGGTGCCGCACCAATGGCACATGTGCCCAGATAATGATAGATCGTAGATGATAATCTCTTTATCATCCCCACCACGGATTCGTCACTCTGACGGCGTGATCCAGGGATCAATTCATCGCCCAGGAATGATCGCCAATCACATTTGCCAATCCACTCGCGAGCCCATTTCACTGTAGTTCTCATTTCATCTTCGTCTCTGCTGTTGGATAGGTAATTGGGATCGACGCTAAAGGTACCATCATTCCGCCAGTTCACGCTCCCTCGGCTCTGTGGATGAAGAACCGTCACGCCAACACTCACCGCATTGGTGGCCGGAATCTTGGTGGGGTATTCGAGGTAATGCGAAGGTGTGATGTGCCACTGAAAGACAGGCCTTACCGCGTCTGATGGACTCGTGAGTGTGTAAGCATGTTTGTCATCATGCCAACCGAATGCACCGAGTTCAGCAATATTGGAGGCCAGTGGCCCGGTTCCATGATCGATCCAGAGTCGATTCAGTTCGTCGTTCATTTGACTTGGCAAACTCGGACGGGAACTTGCATACGTTACGGGAAATACAAGATGGTCGCTCAAGTTTTTACCCACCTGTGGGGAATCGATTACCAAACTTCGGTGCAGCAATACGCTTTCCTTTGGGCCTATACCGCTCTTCATGAGAATCGCGGGGGTCTTTAAGGTGCCGGCGCTCAATATGACGGCCTTGTTTACAAGAATTGTCTCAGGTGTAGTATGAATTGATTTTTGAAGGTGCACGCCAACGGCTCGATCGCCCGAGATCGCCACGCTTTCTACTTTGCAGCCACGAATCCGTGCGATCCTCTTTTTTGAGCTCGAACATCGAAGCACTCGCCAAATGGATTCACGCTTCCCCCTTCGTACCAGTCGTTTGTAGAGAAACAAAGAGGCGGACGATGTATCCGCTGCTATGCTTCGCAAGATCTCGCGGGAGATGGGATGTAGCTCTGGTTTGCGGTCGACATGGAGGTCTATGCGATCAAACAGCTCACCAAGTAGATCACACATCAATCGAGTATCCCAGGTATGTCCCAACAATCGATGCCATCGTTCCAGATCCGTTGGATGAGGGGGAGACAAAATCATAGCGTTGATGAGCGTTGACCCGCCCATGCCCTTTCCCGATGGCAACAGGAGCGACCGACCAGCCAAATTGGCTTGTTGGGCCGTTCGATCAAGGTGAGACATCGAGGGATTCTGAAAAAGATGAGGATAGAGTGCCGGTCTGCGGCTTTGGTAATGACCAGCTCTGCTTCCTTCTTCAATGAGCAAAATGCTGCCAGCCTGGAGATTGGCAAGTTCAGTTGCTAGAACGGAGCCCGCCGATCCGGATCCTACGATGATGTAGTCGTAGCTGGGGGCAATATCTTGTGACAAGCAGATATCTTTTCTGATCATCGTTTCCGAATGAAATAGACGAAACTAATAGCTCTGGCGTATATTGTCATCATGTTCGACTATAACACACGGCTTGTCATGATCAGCTCGACCCTTTTAGGCATAATTGCCGGAGTGGTTGGTGTATATCTTTTGCTTCGACGCAAGTCTTTAATCGCTGACACCATTTGCCACGCGGCATTGCCTGGACTGGCGGCTTCATTTTTGGTCCAAATATTTATGGGCGGCAACGGTAGAAGCTTGTTCGGCCTTTTGGTTGGAGCGGCGCTTTCTGGAGGCTTGAGCGCGGTTGCAGTTTCGGTTTTGGGGAGGGTTACCAAACTCAAGCCGGACGCCATTCTCGGTATTGTTCTGAGTGTCTTTTTTGGAGTCGGGATGACTCTCTTTAGCGTTATTCAGCAAATCCCGGATCAGATGGGTGCCGGCCTGGAAACCTATATTCTGGGAAAATCAGCTTCGATCATAAATTCTGATCTTCAGATGATTGTTGCGGCCTCCCTATTTGTGACCGGTCTCGTCTGGTTAACACGAAAGGAGCTTCAAATCCTTTGCTTTGATCCCCTTTTCGCCTCCGCCTCGGGTTGGCCAGCGGGAATGCTCGACGCAATGCTGTTAGGGGCCGTATTGGTTGTAGTCATCGTCGGTGCTTCGGTAGTCGGAGTCATTTTGGTGGTTGCGTTGATGGTTACTCCTCCGGTAGCAGCGAGATTTTGGACCAATCGCCTCAGTCCCACAATTCTCATCAGTGCACTGATAGGAGGCTTGTCTGGTATCGCTGGTACGTTGATCAGCCTGTATGGAGAACGATTGCCGACGGGGCCATGCATAGTATTGGTCGCTACGGGGTGTTTCGTTCTCAGCCTGTTTTTTGGGATAGAAAAAGGAATTCTTTGGAGATATTGGACTGCGAGAAAACGCCGTGCCTTAAGCGATGTCGAGCATGTATTGCGATCGATTTACGAACTGCTGGAAACGCGGGGAACACCACCACAACAACACGGTCAGATCCGCTCTGCCCCAGTCGACTTAGCATCATTGAAGCAAATGAGAACCTGGGGTAAGACTCGATTGAGTTCTGTTGTTCGCACTCTCGCCAGCAAAGGCTGGATCACTATTAATCCAGTTGGTGATGTGATTCTCACCGCTGGCGGAATTCAAGAATCGTTAAAGTCTGTCAGGCGGCATCGATTGCTGGAGATCTATTTCTCAAACTTGGCCGTTCTTTCGCCTGCTGCTTTGGACCGCGGTGCTGATGCCTTGGAGCATGATCTGGACGACGATATGCTAGCGGCACTAGAGCAAGAATTCTTCGCACAGGGGCAAGCGATCCAGATACCAGAAAGTGTCCATCCCATCCCAGCGACCAACTCCAACTAACAATAAGCGTATGTATCCTAAGTCCTTTCGAGTCATTGATTCCCACACGGCCGGCGAACCAACACGCGTCATCGTCGACAACGGACCACAGTGGGCGTGTAGTACCATTCAAGATCGATTAACTGATGCGAGGGACCACTTCGACGGATATCGTCGTGCGTTAGTCAACGAACCCCGAGGTTCTGAGGTAATGGTTGGCGCGCACCTTGTGCCTTCCACAGATACCAGTTGCACTGCTGGGGTCATTTTCTTCAATAACGTCGGTTACTTGGGCATGTGTGGTCACGGCATGATTGGCGTGGTCGAAACCCTGCGGCATCTCGGGCGAATTGGACCAGGACACCATAAATTTGAAACCGTTGCAGGGATTGTTACAACACACGTACGCCAAGATGGCCGTGTGGAAATTGGAAATGTTCCCAGCTACCGCAGCCATACTCAGGTCCCGCTTCAAACGGAGAGCTACGGCATTATTAAAGCGGACATCTCCTATGGTGGTAACTGGTTTTGTCTCGCCAAATCGGAGTTAATGAATGCCCCCAATCCCGATAAAGTCGAGTTACTCAAACTCTCCCATGAGTTGGTTGCAGCATCGCGAGTCTACGAACCCCGCGTGGATCACGCGGAGCTTTTTGGTAAGCCTTTGCAACCTGAATCCCATTCTAGAAATTTTGTGTTATGCCCAGGAGCGATGTATGACCGCTCGCCATGTGGAACCGGAACCAGCGCCAAACTTGCTTGTTTAGCAGCCGACGGCGAACTTGCGGAGGGGGAAGAATGGGTTCAAGAAGGAATCCTGGGAATACCTTTTGTTGGTCGATATCGTTGGATCGATAAGGAAAAGGGGATTGTCGCTCCCACCATCGTTGGCCGCGCGTTTGTAAATGCTGATGTAAGCGTTATCTTGAACGAGGAAGACCCATTTCAATGGGGCATTTCATAGCATCAGCGATTAAGCGAATGCAAACGATTGTTGGAGCAGGCTGGTTTCCAAACCGCCTCGCTCGAAATCAAGGAGCCATCGTTTACGATCGAGTCCGCCAGCGTATCCCGTTAACGCTCCCGATTTTCCGACGACTCGATGACACGGCAGGACAATTGAGAGTGGATTTTTGCCGATAGCAGCCCCAACGGCTCGTGAAGAATTGCTTTTGCCTAACTGCTCAGCGATCTGACCGTAGGTTGAGGTTTGTCCGAACGGAATCCATTGCAATTGATGCCAAACCGCACATTGAAACTCCGTTCCGATTAAGCCGAATTCTGTAGAAAACTCTTTTCGACTTCCCGAAAAATACTCCAGTAGTTCGGCCTCTAATTGTGGCAGAACATCACAACAATTCTTCTCGCCCAAGGATTGGTCAATCGTGGGAGCCAGTTTCGGAAAGTATTGCTGATCCTTTAGAAAGATTCCCGTAGCCATTTCGCCATGGCTACGAAGCAAAATAGGGCCGACGGGAGAGTCGATCCATCGCCAACATTCCAGGAAGGTGTCTACCGAATTTATCGCTTGTAGATTCATGCGTTACCATCTACCTGTACAAAACATTGCGCAGCCGGCGCTACCATTCTGATTCAAATGGTTTCGTGAGAATGATAATGGTAGCCAATACTGAGGCGCAAATCAAAAATGCGAACAATATCCTACGCCATTGACGGCATTCGCGGGTGTACACAATATCAAAAAACCAAACCAAAGTTGGCAAGAACATCACTATTCCGATGAGCCACAACGGTAGACGTTCCATCGAATAACGATCAGCGAGAAACAGTGAGGGAACCGTAGCAATCGCTAGCGGTATCATCACAATACTCAGATGCCACAGGCCGAATGATTGGTCCTTGGCTGGTCGAAACACGGAACAAAAGAATGCACCGAACACGATCGCGGCAGAGCTTGTAATCCATAGGCTTAAACTGAGATAGCTTTGAGCTGCATAAGCCGAGACACATCCCATTTGCCCAGCTAAGATCAGTAATGCCCAACGCGAACTGCCACTCGTAATCATGTTCTCTAATGACGCAAGATTCATTGTAATGGCAAAGACGCCCACTACCATCCACGCAAACAGGACTTCCCACGACCAACGATTTCCTTTGGCTTGGTCGGACAAACACCATGCCATGATGGAGATAGCCAAGAACATACTTACAGGCCACATCAACTGAGATAACTTGCTTGCCGATGAAACGAGTGAACGAATCGTAGCGAATAGCGTCATTGCGACAGGAACCACTAACACTAACCATTCCCAACGGCTTTTAGGCGACCAAGAAAGCCATTCTTTCGGTTGTTCCAGAATCCCTCTACGCCCAAAATCGGCTACCAAGATTGCGAGCCCGACCAGAAGCACTCCAGGCAAAATCAGAGAAAAGCTTTGCCAGAAACTAGGCGGTTCCCAATCGTCTAATTTTGGAGCGGCCGTGATTAGCCAACTACCCACGCAGGAGAGAACGAAAGGGATTAACAACTGATAAAAAATCTGCGGTTCCATTTGACTCAGTAGGTGAACATCGTGGGAGGGAGAGCAGGGCTAGGCTCTGAGTGATTTGAGATTGGATGCGTTTTTGGCCGCCATCGTTTACTGGAATGCCTAGCTCGCACTTTGCCCTAGTTTAACCTAATTTTAGTTTAACCTATCATTCGATTGTTTAGATAGTCGGTGCAGGGCATTCAACCGGTTGGATATTAAAACAAAAAAGCCATCCAGATTGGATGGCTTTGAAGTGTCCGTTTTGTTGAATCGGCTTATTTGTCGCCGTTGGCAAGCTGTTCGCCAACAGAAACCGTTTCGCCTGTTTGACCAGGTGATTGGTACTGCTGTGCATTCTCTTCTTCTAGCTTCATTGCTTCGGCGTTTGCATAGCTAACTAGCCGAACAGCGCTTTGAATTTCGATGGGATTAAAGAAAAGTTCAACGCCGTTGAATTGAGTAATGTAACGTGGTTTGTTAAGCAACTCTGGCCAGCTGAGTTCGTTCGCAATGTGCCATGCAGCCGCTTGAGCCACCTTCTGGTCGACTTGTCGGTTGGCGAGGGCCAAGCAGATTTGTTGGACGACTGGTGAAGGGTTTACTTCGTTGAGACGAACGATTTTGTACTTCATCTTTGGGGTTGGATCATCTTTACCATGTTCCAGGCATACCATCGCGACATTCACCTTCTTTGGCTTGTCTGGCTCGACTCGCATCATGCCACCCATGCCCATGCCACCCATGCCACCCATGCCGCCGCCCATACCTCCCATGCCGCCCCCCATTCCACCCATGCCTCCCATGCCGCCACCAAAGCCTCCTCCCATTCCTTGGCCGCCCATACCACCCATGCCGCCGCCCATTCCACCCATGCCGCCGCCCATTCCACCCATGCCGCCCATCCCGCCCATACCCATTCCACCCATGCCGCCCATTTGAGCGAGGACCGGAACGGCTCCAAAAGTAGCGGGGAGCTGAACATCTAGCGAGTCGCCCGTCTTATTCTTGAAAATAATGTTGGCTTCTTTGGAGCTCTTTCCGATGTACTCGACCGTTACAAGCCCCTCGTCCATGGCTTGGAACATCTCAACGGTTCGGACCGTTTTTTCTTTGTTTTTCTTGGCTTTGGTTGCTACCTGCTTGGTCTCAGCTTTGCTTGGCTGCGAATCCTGGCAATATCCAGCGGTCGCGGAGGCAACGGAAACGACGAGGGTAAGGAGATGAGTAATGCTTCGCTTCATGATCGAGTCCTAATGGAAATTCTGTTTCGCGGAACGGATAAGGTTGCAAAAAAGAGAGGCGGGGGCACTGAAGCCAATTCAGTGGCGATACCCTTTCTCTCCCGCTGTGCTGAAGCCCGATTTTTTGCGGCACGGAAGTCAGCAAACAACGATTTGGCAATTTGTGTGCCAAAGTCCTTATGAAATTGCGAACATTATTTAGGGTACCTAGTTGAGTTGGAAATTCCACTGTTTTGAGCAAAGATTCCGACCTGGAAAACCAGATTTGGGTCGGAAAGTCATATTTTGCCATCAGGAAGGAGGCCTTCCCGCGATTGCAGAAAAGTTGCAGTTTGATACCTTTTCGTGTTCACAATCGCGACTTTTTGCGAAATCAAATAGTTCCCCCCTCATTTAGGATCCCCACTATGTCCATGTACGTCGGAGAAGCATTGGTCGGCGAAGGCAACGAAATCGCCCACATCGATTTGATGATCGGTAGCAAAGACGGTCCCGTCGGCGTCGCTTTTGCCAACGCTCTTTCAAACCAAAGCGCTGGTCACACCAATCTTTTGGCTGTTCTAGCTCCAAACGTAGCCGTAAAGCCATCCACCGTTATGATCACCAAGGTCACCATCAAGGGGATGAAGCAAGCAGTCCAAATGTTTGGCCCTGCACAATATGCTGTTGCTAAGGCTGTTGCTGACTCGGTTGCCGCTGGCGTTATTCCTGCTGATCAAGCCGAAAGTTTGGTCGTTGTCTGCGGCGTCTTCATTCACCCAGCTGCCAACGACGACAAGAAGATTTACGAATTCAACTACCAAGCAACCAAGGACGCCATTGTCAATGCAATGAAGGGTCTACCAACCGCACAACAAATGGTTGCACAAAAGGATTCCGTATCCCACCCATTCGCTGGATTCTAATTCCAGATCCAACCGAGACTAGGGCTTTCCGCCTACATGAAAAGGGCTCACCAACAATGATGGCGGCCACCTAGTTCCGACAAAAAAAGTCACGGCCATCCTAAATCGGGATGGCCGTAACTTTTTCCACGTTGCTCTATGTCGTTAGCCACTGGTGCCCCTGCGCTATCAGGTATTGTATTCGCCTGCCTTCAACTCACACCTCAATTGGATTGCTCAACTGGGAAATCGCATCATGATAGACCTCCGTCGTTTCCGCCTCTCCATGGTCTCTGTTTCGCCGCTGCTCGCGAGTATCGTTGTCTGCGTATCAGTGGGCCTGGGCATAGGTCGATCGTTGGCGCAAGATAAATCCGGAAACCAATCAGCGTCCGCACCGGTGGCTAAAGCTTTTACAGCCCCAGGAAAGCTTTCGCTCCCTGGCGATTCCTTCATGATCCTCGAACGTCCAGCCTTCGTTTTCATTCCGGAAGAGGCTAAACGAACTTCCCCTCAACCGTGGATTTTCTATGCCCCCACATTGCCTGCTTACCCAGACGAGGCAGAGCGGTGGATGCACCAGTCTTTTCTGGATGCTGGCATTGCTGTCGCAGGTGTGGATGTCGGCGAAGCATACGGTAGCCCTGCAAGCCACAGTGCGTTCAATGCGCTTTACGAGGAGCTGACAACGAAGCGAGGCTTTGCGAAGAAAGCATGCCTTTTCGGGCGTAGCCGTGGAGGACTGTGGGTCAGCAGCTGGGCCATCGCTCATCCCGAAAAAGTCGCAGGCATAATTGGGATTTACCCCGTCTACGATTTCCGAACTTATCCCAAACTGGAGGCCGCTGCACCTGCTTATGGCCTTAGCAGCCAAGAACTGGATAAAAGAAGCAAAGAATTCAATCCGGTCGAGAGGCTAGCCGTCATCGCGAGGGCCAAGATCCCAGTAACGATCATTCATGGTGACCAAGATGTTGTTGTGCCCTTGGAACCAAACTCCGCGGAGTTAAAAAGCGTTTACAAAGCTGAGGGATGCGAAGAATTGGTGGATCTTATCGTCGCTCCCGGCCAAGGACACAGTTTTTGGGAGGGCTTTTTTCGCGAACCTCGTTTGGTTCAATTTGGTATCGAGAGAGCACGTGCCGGGGCCAAATAAAACAGGCCTCGATTTTGATCGAATGCACTAGCTATATTGACGTTTTGCCATACTCTGTTTCGCATGGCAAAGAAGAAAAAATCCCTCACCACCTCGCCAGTTCCACAACCGCCAGTTATCCAACTGCGTGGCGCGAAGCAGAATAATCTAAAATCGCTCGATCTCGATTTTCCACTGCATCAACTAACTGTGATTTGCGGTGTGAGCGGAAGCGGAAAGTCCTCGCTCGCTTTCGATACGCTCTACGCGGAAGGTCAACGTCGCTACATCGAGAGCTTTTCTGCTTACACTCGCCAGTTTCTTGAACGTGTTGATAAACCGAAATTTGATTCTCTGGAGCCGCTACCGCCTAGCGTCGCTGTTACTCGCGATAATCGCGCTAGAAACAATCGCAGCACGGTTGGTACCACAACGGAAATCCTAGAACACCTCCGGATGGTGTTTGCATCGAAAGCGGAACTCTACTGCTACTCCTGTGAAGAGCAAATCCGTTCCTTTACTCCAGACTCAATCTTAAAAGAGCTGAGCACGCTCGAAAACTCGCGATGCATGATTGGATTTTCATGCAGCTGGACCAATGACGAAACGCTGTCCAGTTTGTTAGCAGATTTGCAGTCCACGGGCTTTGTGCGATTGCTTGTTGGCGACAGAACAGTCAACCTCGGTGATACGGATCGTTCTGAAATGGCGAAGGCCTTTAAAAAGACCAAGCAAGCAAGCGTGATTGTGGATAGGTTGTCATGGACAGGGACGATTGATGATCGGTGGCGACAATCGATACAGGCCTGCTATGACCAGTGCATCCTACACTCTCCCTCACAAGTGATTGTTTTTGTCGAGAATTCTGACGGGCCATTGAGGATTGAAAATCGCCTTTTTGCTACGAGAGCGTATTCCGCATTTCTTCGTTGCAACCAATGCGACATTGATTTTCAGGAACCCGATGCGAGCCTTTTCAATTTTAACCACGCGCGCGGGGCTTGCCCTGTATGCGAGGGGTTCGGCGAAACCATCGAACTGGACAATACAAAGATTGTTCCAGATACGAGTCTCTCTCTTAAAGACGGCGCTATCGCTCCTTGGAGAACTCCGGCTTACTCGCATGAACTAGATGAGTTAATTAGTTTGGCACCGGAATTCGGGATCCCTGTTGACGTTCCTGTGTCAAAACTAACTTCGAAACATTGGAGCGTTATTGAGAAAGGTGTCCCCAAACGAAACTTCGGCGGCCTGGAAGGTTTCTTTGCTTGGCTCGAACGGCACAAATACAAAATGCACGTGCGCGTCTTTATTTCCCGGTGGCGATCGTATCATCAATGTCCAAAGTGCCAAGGCAAACGTCTTTCGCAAGAATCGCTGTCCTATAGATGGAACGACAAAACCTTTTCTGATATCTGTAGCTTGCCGGTGGTCGATCTAGTAGCGATGCTTCGAGCTGCCAATTCTGTTACGGACAACCAGCATGGTAACGTTGCCGAGGATCTGCAAGCCAGCCGATTCTTTAGTGTTGGAGAAGCCCATGCTCAATACAATGCCTCGGAACCGGAGCGACAGTTAACCAAGAGGCTGGAATACCTGATTCGCATTGGTCTGGGATATCTTTCGTTGGATCGCCCCATGCACATGCTCAGCTCAGGAGAGGCTCAGCGAGTCAATTTGACTTGCCTGCTCGGTTCAAGTTTGGTCGACATGCTTTATGTCTTCGATGAACCAACCGTTGGTTTGCATCCAGACGATGTTCAGCGGGTTTCAGAGGCGATACTGGACATACGAGATCGTGGTAACACAGTAATTCTGGTTGAACATGAACCCGCCATGTTGTCTCTCGCTGATCGTATCATCGAAATCGGCCCTGGAGCCGGTGCCAAGGGAGGCCAAGTAGTATTCGATGGAACCTACGTGAATCTTGCTATGCAAAAAAGCGTTACAGGTCGATGCCTTCGGGGAGACTATTACAAGCGAACCTTAAAGACGGATGCGGCTCATTGGATTGAGCTCACCAATGCTTCTGGCAGAAATTTGAAGAATGCCAATCTCAAGATACCACTCGGCTCATTGACCGTCGTTACAGGGCCAAGCGGATCAGGCAAAAGCACGTTGTTGCTTGAGACCTTGGTGCCCGCCTTGAAAAAGAAACGAGGAGACAAGGATGCAGCTCCACTTCCCTTTGAATTGCTAAAGGGAGATGAAAGAGTTTCCGAATGCATCGCCATCGATCAATCACCAATACCGAGATCGACTCGAAGCACTCCAGCAACATACTGCAAAGCGTTTGACGGAATTCGTACAGCCTTTGCGAATACGCCAGAAGCCAAAAGCATGCAACTGACGGCAAGTCACTTTAGTTTTAATAGCGAACAAGGTCGTTGTGCGACTTGTGAAGGGCTCGGATTCACCACTATAGAAATGCAATTTGTTGCAGACATCTCTTTACCATGCGTGGACTGCCGAGGCACGCGATACAAGCCCGACGTACTAGAGATCACTTATCGTGATCGAAACATTAATGACGTATTACAGCTGAGTATCGATGAAGCATTCGAGTTCTTTCGGGGGGAAGATTTAATTCGCGAACGGTTAGCCCTACTCAGAGAAATTGGACTAGGTTATTTGCCGCTTGGTCAATCGCTCGGCAGTTTATCCGCCGGTGAATCGATGAGACTTAAGCTGGCCTCACTCCTCGGAAAAACGAGTGGGGACCGAAAACGGGAGTTAATCGTAATGGACGAACCCACTACAGGTCTCCATTTCGCTGATATTGAGAAACTTGTTCAATGCCTGGAAAGCCTCTTGGAGAGGGGGCAAACGATCGTCGTGATCGAGCACAATCAACAGCTAATCGAGGCGGCTGACTATCGCGTTTCTCTCGGGCCCGGGGCTGGACCCTATGGCGGCGAAATTGTGTACTCCGGTTGGGCCAACGGAATGTCCTGAGGGGTACAATCTTGACTATGGGGAAATGGCAAATTGATTAAGCTTTGAGAATACGGGGCTGAACAAATGGATTTGGACCTCCCTGATCATTACATCAGCTCGAATACTTCAACTAAAACGAATTATGGATCCATCACTCTTCGCTCCAACCACCGCTAAGGTGGGGGTCATCATGGGGTCGCAATCGGATTGGGAAACCATGCGAGAGGCGTGTACCGTCCTTGAGAAATTTGGTGTTCCCTACGAAGCTAGGGTTGTATCGGCACACAGAACGCCGCACTACATGACCGAATACGCCACACAAGCGACTTCTCGTGGGCTTCAGGTGATTATCGCGGGGGCGGGAGGAGCTGCTCATTTGCCAGGCATGGTTGCCGCTTGCACCCCTCTCCCAGTCCTAGGTGTGCCTGTCCAAAGCAAATCCTTACAAGGCCTCGACTCACTGCTTAGCATTGTTCAGATGCCCGGCGGTATCCCTGTTGCAACGTTGGCGATCGGTGTCGCAGGCGCAAAGAATGCTGGCCTGTTGGCGGTAAGAATTTTAGCGACATCCGACTCCGTGTTGGCTCAGAAAATGTTGGACTTTATGAAGGCACAAACCGATTCCGTGATGGAAAACAATTTGCTGCCTTCCCTTTAACAATTAGCCCTATTCTCATTGCAACACATAACGTGACAACTACCACAACATCACTAGATAAAAAAGTCATCGAACCAGGCTCTACTCTAGGCGTTTTCGGAGGAGGGCAGCTGGGACGAATGTTCGCGCATGCCGCCCAGCAGTTGGGCTATCGTGTTGTCGTGTTCACGGACGAGGTAGATGCTCCCGCTTCCCATGTCGCATCAGAGACAATCCATGCGGATTACCTCGATCCCGTTGCGGTCCGCGCGTTCGCTGAAAAAGTGGATTGTATTACTCTCGAGTTCGAAAATGTTGCAATCGAAGCACTCAATCGCGCAGCAGAAATTGTTCCAGTGCGTCCTGGTGCAACTCTGCTAGCGGTTTCACAGCACCGCATAAGAGAAAAAACGACCCTATCGAAAGCTGGGTTTCCGGTCACGCCGTTTCGAGAGATGAGGTCTGTTCAGGAAGTCATGCCGACTGCAGAGGCTTTCGGCTGGCCACTGGTTCTGAAGACCACAACATGGGGATATGACGGAAAGGGGCAACGCAAAGTTTCTTCCCAGATGCAAGCCAATGATGCACTCGAATTGCTAGGGCCCGAACCCATTATCGCTGAAAAATGGATTCCCTACTCCGCCGAAGCCTCCGTGTTGGTAGCAAGATCTCCGCGAGGAGAAGTCGCCGTTTATCCGATGATGACCAATACGCATTCCCATCATATCTTAGATGTGACAACATGCCCGCCCACCGGCGATTTGCTCGTGATGCAATCTCGCGCGCAAGAAATTGCGAGAGGCGTTGCGGAAACATTGCAATTAGAAGGATTGCTTTGTGTGGAGTTCTTTATCACTGATGATGGAAGCTTGATGATAAATGAAATTGCTCCACGCCCTCATAACTCTGGGCACCTGACCATTGAGGCCTGCCAAACCAGTCAGTTTGAGCAGCAAGTGCGCGCGATATGCAATCTTCCTCTTGGGTGCACCGATTTGATTAAACCTGCGGCCATGGCAAATCTATTGGGTGACTTGTGGGGTGACGACAAACCCAATTACACAGCCGCACTCACGGAACCTAATTGCCATCTTCACCTTTATGGAAAGCAATCCGCGAGAGTGGGACGAAAGATGGGGCACTTGACTGTTCTCGCGGATAACGCCGAAATGGCTGCCCAACGAGCGACGGCAGTTCGGGCTAGGATGAGATCGTCACAACCACATTTGTTCTAGCGATGGTCCTGTTGCAACGACCTTTCTTGGTAGATGTGGCTATCTGGTTGATAGTGGCGATCTGTAGCTCGGACCAAGACACCAATCATTCGAGTCGAGACCCGCTGCATTGATGAAAGAGCGATTTAGATAAGGATGATCAATTACATCTGTGATGCTTCCCGAATCAATGCCCTTATTTGTGGTGGGTGCATTGGACGAAAGATTGGTAGCCGATAGGGCCGGCAACTTAATCGCACGTACTTTACCGTCTGAGTAAAGGATGTTTGTAATGTTGCAACCGTGAACCACGGGTTTTAGATTAGCTTTTATATCATCCTCGCAAATCATATCACCCAAAATGGGAACGTCTGCTTCGGTAGAGCAGGGAGTTCGATAGATACCGTTTTCCATTATGCCGAGATTGTAGGCATATGAACCACCTACAAAGCGTTGCCATGAATCGCGTATGTCTAACGGTGCTTGCATAAGCTGTGTTGTGCTAGGCACGGAGACTTCAAACGATGAACGAGGATTGGTAGGGCACCATAACAATTGTGTTGAGCCCAAAAGACCCGCTTCATTCAACTTGACAACATAAACCCCAGCAAACGACATCGGTCCTTGAGTTTCGATTTTTGGAAACTGATGTCTTTGGTCGGTGTCAGCAAACCTCTGAAGCGATTCACCGATTTCTCTCAAATTGTTCGAACACGCAAATCTTCGCGATTCTTCTCGCGTGTACCAGACACTCGGTAACAACACGCATAACAAAGTGACCCCCGCTGCGACCAGAGCCAAACTATCAACCCATGCAATCCTAACCGTGCGATGTGCAGCATCCACTACGGCTGACAAGCCGGCGACTAACGGTTTAGGGGCTCTTTCTCTGGCTGGTCGATCATAAACCTGGATCAATTCCATCGTTCTATCGACGAGTGTGTGATCCGGTTCGAATACGTCCTCTTTTACATTTTCGATGGGTAGCAGTAACTCTCTTAAATCCTCCAAACGCTGCTTTAGCACTGCATCTGCAGCCAACCTGCGATCCAAACGAAAACGCTCGTCATCATCCAAGCCATTTAATAAATAGCCGATGAGGTCTTCGTCTGAAGGTAAGTCACTAGAGGATTGCATGCGATCGATGCGAAAAGGACAAGGAGGGGACAAACAAAGGGATAACCTAAATTGGGCAACTTACGAGTCGCTCTTTTTGCCATCCTTCTCTTCCATACGCATCCAAATCGAATTGAGTTTACGAATTGCCGTGAAAACTCGGCTCTTTACAGTGCCAACCGGTATTCGCAAAATCTCGGATATGTCCGCGTATTTCATTTCTTGAAAAAACGCCAGTTGTATGAGCTGTTGTGTCGGTTCGTTCAATTGGCTTAACGCTTCCCGAACTCTTGAGGCGTTCTCATTTCTTTCTGCACACTCATCAGGAAGTGCTTGATTGCTCGCCAATTTATGCATTAACGTTTCGTCACCGTCAGAATTCGAAAGGGCAGTGTTCAAACTCCCAATTTGGTGTCGTTTGTTGCGACGCATGTAGTCGATCGCCTTGTTGCTGGCTATCGCATAAAGCCAGGGGCGAAACCTACGACCTTGCTCGAATTGCTCGATTCGTAGGTGCACGCTCAAAAAGGTCGCTTGAAAGACATCCTCGGCCTCTTGAGCATCTCCCAAAAACCGACGCAGGTACGTATAGATTTCCCGTTCGTAACGTCGAACCAACTGCTCAAAAAGGGACGAACTGCGAGATTTTAGGTACTCTTCAACCATCTCTTCGTCGCTTTGCGCCGTGCCATGGCTTGCTAAGGCGGCTGCTTCCAACGCCAAGAAGCTATCTTCGGCCACATTAGCCTCTGTCAATTGACTGGAGGTGGTCTTCGATTTGAGCAGGGATTTCTTAAGCCGTTTCATCGGCATTGTTCCTTTCTGACTTCCATGCAAATTGGGCATCAGTCTGCCACGAATCAAACGCTGTGTGTGTCGTCGATTGGTCCTGATTCTAGTCCAATACCAACCTAGAAGTCAAAAGAATGGACAGACATTCGTCACAACTTAGGATTTTTGCATTAGTTACTTTAATGCAATGGATTGTGTGCTACTCTCAGGCCGTTTACCCACCGGTCCCACCATATAACTGGGATACCATCGGCATTGACCCCAGATTGCTAGTTTCGCTAGATACACCAGTCTTGGTGAACACGCTGTCCCTAACCCCATCCCCCCCGCCATTATGATTCCGTACCGGAGCCTGCTTGGCACTCTCTGTGCCTTGATTTGCATAGCAGTATTGAGTGAGCCCATAAAAGGGCAAGCAGTTGATTCCGCAGATGCTATCATTCGCCGTGACCTGACATTTTCTTCCGATCAACTCAATTCGATCGAAACGGCTTTTCGGCAGCTTTTCCAAGGCCGGGTGCACTCGCATCCTGCGAAATTGAATGCTGTCCTTGTTCAAATTGGTGCTGAGACCATCTCCATCGAATTTATAGCCACTCAGCAAACATTGCGGGTCGAGGGGGCGAAACGACTGGTTACCGATATCGCTAAACTTGGTCTGGCCGTTTCGGATCGCACAGCACAGAGTTCTCTAAAAATCCTCTCTCTGAATGACAATGGTCAAAGCTCTTTGTCCCAATTGTCATATTCCTCTCGCTCTCCCGTGTCCCCTTCGTCGCTCAGCAACCCATTCCTAAACATGCTGCGGCGGTCCGATTCGACACAAAGTCGATCGATGTCCGGTCGTGACAACAACATCGCATTAGCCTCCGCCCAAGAAGCCAGCGGTCAACCACCAAATGTAATGCCGGCAGCTCCAACAGGCGAACAAGTCAATGCGCCCAACACTGTTCAGGACCCTGATGCCCCAGTATCGTTGCCTCTTCCTCAGTTCGAAGGGGTACAACTACAGATGCTTCCGGAATTGGATGCAGTTATTCTTCGCGGACGTGATCGTCAACTTACCGATCTCGCCGAGATCATCAAACGGCTCGACGAAGCCAGTCGTTTGTCCCGACCAGAAATCGAAGTGGTGCCCCTACAGCATGTCAATTCGGAATCTCTCGCGAGCTTGATCGCAACCTCGCAAGAAAAATTCATCGGTGGCAGGCAAGGCCGCGTTTCGGTTTCTCCTCTAGGATCACCCAACGCTCTTCTCCTTATTGGATGGGGCGAATCTATGATTGCCATGAAGGAGTTGATTCTAAAGCTCGATCAGCCGTCGAGTACCGACAGTTCCTTTACTGTAATTCAACTCAAAGAAGCTCTAGCAGCGGATGTTCAAACTCAACTTCAATCATTTTTTAAGGCAAGACCAGGCTTAAGTCCAGTCATTCAATCTGCTTCTGATAGTCGATCCAACCTTCTCATCGTACATGCTTCTCCCCGAGATTTGCTCGAGATTCGGAAGCTCATTGAGCAACTCGATGTCAAGCCGTATGAAGACAAACATGCAGCGAAAGTTTTCCAGTTAAAAAATACGTTGGCTGCGGATACGGCTAAAGCACTACAGCAAGCCCTATCCACTTCAGCCGCTACTAAGAACAAAAGCATCGAGCTCTATGATGATCAAAATCGAAGCGTCGCTACCAGCGGCCTTCTAGGCTCAGTCCAAGTTTCCACAAACGATCGTACAAACTCGATCATTGTATCCTGCCCTCCTGAAAATATGCCCCTTATCGAACAATTTATTGAACAACTCGATAGCCCTGGGGCCGTTGCGAAAATCAAAATATTCCCGATCAAAAATGCGACAGCCGTATCACTCGTCGAGACGCTACGCTCGCTGCTGCCTACTGCGAGCGGTACTCCTAGCTCTACGGCACAACTCTCTAGCGCTCCCGATGAATCCTCTCTCCTCCCTCTTCGATTTACGGTGGATATTCGAGGCAACAATATTATCGCAGTCGGCTCTGAAGGTGATCTCAAAATTGTTGAAGCGATCATCTTTCGCCTAGATGAAAGTGATGCAGTTCAAAGAAAAAGTTCGGTCTATCGACTTAAGAACTCCCCGGCCGTTGATGTGGCGCTCGCTATCAACGAATTTCTCCGGAACAAAAGACAAGTCGAGAATATTGGCCCAGATGCAAGCAACCCATTCGAACAACTCGAAAAAGAAGTCGTTCTTGTACCAGAACCCGTTCAAAACAAACTCATCCTTAGCGCGACCCCTCGTTATTATGACGAGATTAGCAAACTCATTGAAGATCTTGATCAGCAGCCGCCTCAAGTCATGATTCAAGTCATGATTGCCGAAATCGTTTTGGGCAATACGGATGAATTCGGAATCGAGATGGGGATTCAGGACTCGGTTTTGTTCGATCGAAGCCTCTTGGGTGGGCTGTTAACTAGAACCAATTCAACAACCTTATCGACCCCAGCTGGAGTTGTCACCGATACAACCCAAGAAATTGTTGCAGCCACTAACACTCCAGGCTTTGATTTCAACAGTACTCTGCCACTGGGGAACAGCGGTTCCGGTCGAGCGCAAACGTCTTCAAAAAGGACAGGCGGCCAGGGCATTTCGAATTTCTCTGTCGGCAGAGGGAACGAAACACTCGGCTTCGGCGGACTAGTGCTTTCAGCCAGTAGCGAGAATATAAGTTTCTTGCTACGTGCACTCCAAGATTCACGAAGGCTTGAGATCCTGAGTCGCCCTCAAGTTCTTACCCTCGATAACCAGCAGGCCTTTATTCAAGTAGGACAACGTGTCCCTAGAATTGTTAGATCGAGCATCAATGTGCAAGGCTTCCAAAACAGTGACGTCGAACTCGAAAACGTCGGTTTGATCATCGGCGTCACTCCACGGATTAGCCCGGATGGAAACGTGGTTATGGAGATCGATGCAGAGAAATCTAAACTCGGTCCTGATAGCGAGGGAATCCCTATCTCAATTTCCCCAAACGGCCAAGTGATCCGAGCCCCACGTGTCGATACAGTTACCGCACAAGCCACAGTGAGCGCAGCGGATGGCGAAACCATCATACTCGGTGGACTTATCTCCCGAAGTACGCGAACAATACACCGTCAAGTTCCGTGGCTCGGTGATATTCCTGTCATCAAGCACCTCTTCAGTTACGATCTCAACGAGATACAACGCACCGAGTTAGTCATTATCATGACCCCGCATGTCGTGCGGTCTCCGGGGGATATGGAACGGCTGAAACAAGCTGAGTTTGCTCGAATTAGCTGGTGCGAAGCAGACGTCTTTGATATCCACGGCGACGTATTCCCACAGAACGGAGTCCTCGATCAAATTGGCGTGGACGACGATTGCCCTGTAGTTTACCCAGATATTGCGCCGCGAGGCTTATTGGATTCATCTCAACGCCCTGGCGTTATCTCATCACCTCTGGATGAAGACCCAGCCTATTCCAGGCCGTCCGAAATCATTCCTGCCCCAGACTCTTCTAGCTCGCTTAAGAAACCGTCCACTCCGTACGTCGCCGTCGGTCCGTACTTGGAAGGAAAACCGCAATGAAAATCAAACATGCGATTCAATATTCGAGCGGCATGAAACTGTTAGTTGCGCCGAAGTTTTTCTCAATACTTGGTCTGTTATTGTCGGTTGTATTTTGTGGCTGCCAGCCTCTCATGAGCAAGAAAAGCATGATCCCGTGGGGAGGCAAGAAGAAAGAAACCAAAGTCGTCCCGGATCGCATATTAGCCGTTTGGACTGACACCGTGTTGCACCAACAGGGACAAACGGGAGTTCGTGGCTTCGGTGGACGAGTTTATTTTTATGAGAAAGATAACACCGATCCCATCGAGGCGGAGGGAAGCCTAGCTGTTTACGCTTTCAATGCCGAAGACGATGCGGTCGATTCCCAAAAGCCTCTTCGCAAATTTGTATTCACCCCTGAGCAACTTGCTAGCCACATGAGCAAGACCTCTATTGGGCCTTCTTACAGCATTTGGCTACCGTGGTCGTCGGTCGGCGATCCTCCGCAAAAGCTAAGCTTAATTTCTCGCTTTGAAGGTGTTGACGGAGGGACTACGATTTCCGATCCAGTGATCAAGCTGCTGCCCGGGGTTGTCAAGAAAGCGGACTCTGGGAAAAAATTGTCTGACCCATCAATCGACAAGTCACCAATTAAGCCCTCGGTAGACCAAGGCGTGCAGCAAGCGTCTTTCTCGGAGACAAAAGTTACAAAATCGTCGCCATTAGAGGATAAGCGTCCTGTGGAGACCATTGAATTGCCGCCTGGATTCCATCGACATCTCAAGGATGCAGATCTATTGCGAAACAGGCTCGAGCAAAACTCGAATCCCGCACAAGACTTCGACTCCGAGATTACAACTCAAGTCTTCGACGCTAAAAATCCAGCCCCTCCAACCGCTCGTTCTAACGACCTTTCGAAAGCCGCCGCTGATGCTGAAGAAGGTCCAGCTAGGTTCTTCACCTCTTCGAGACCAGATCGAAGCAACATTCGGAACGGCTCTTGGCTAAAGCCAGAAAGACGCCTGCAAGACGGAATCGAACGCAAACAAGATCGCTAATAGGTAGAAATCGTTCCAATCTCTCGCGAGATCGACTAGTGCTCACGAAGGCACACTAAGTGAAATAAAGGGTAGAATAGGCAAGAACAAGAATTGTCTAACGCTCAGATCATCGCAATTCGATATGACGCAAACCTTTTCGAGTGAGATTACATTCGCCCGGTTGACGTTCTTTCACTTGAATACTCCTTTGCGATTTATTCGGAGGAGTGCAAGACGCAAATTGGTCGATCATATTTTACGATTAAGGAGTTTTATAGATATGGGGAGTGCCCAAAAGACCCGAATTCTCGTTGTCGATGATGATGAGATGCAGCTATCGCTTATCAGTCGCTGGATGCAAAAACTTGCCAGCGAGAATATAGACGTAATGGCGACGTCCAACGTCAATGAAGCAATTGGTCGAGCTATTGCGAAAGAGTTCGATATTTGTCTTACGGATCTTGATATGCCTAACAGCAATGGGATCAAGCTACTAAAGGCGATAAAGGATGCTGACCGCTTAACGCCTGTGATTCTCATGACCGGCATTTCCAGTCGAAATGCGTTGGAGTCATCCCTTTGTTTCGGTGCGGACGACTACTTTCTTAAGCCGCTAAGCTGGGAGGATCTTTTAGGTTCTGTGCAATTTCAGATCAACCGGCTAAAGCGATATCGGTCAGATTTCCCCAAACAAAACAATGTAGAGTAAACAGCATTCACATGAACCATTAGCGTCTCCATGGTTCATGTGCAACGCTGTTTTATAAATCTAATCCCGCTTCCATCATCTATGCTGGGGCGGACGTAACCATCGATAAAGAATCAATAAAGCTCTCGATCTGTGTTGTTAACTCTTCAAGAGAGCGTCCCTGGCGAAATTGATTTTCTAGATCTCGAGCTGCATCTGTCAAGCTTGGAAAGCCGTATCCCCCACATGCACCTTTTAATTGGTGAATGAGACGAGTTAAACGCTGAACGTCTTGGTTTTGCAGATGGTCTCGCAATGATTGTTGACGAGATGGGAGTCCTTTCACGAATTCCGAAACCAAGTCGGAAAAGTCTTCGTCGCCTGCGAGCGATGAATGAATTTGAGTGCTTTTTTCGTTTGACATATCTGACCAATGGCTTTCTAAAAACTCGGCGAATTCGTAAGAAACGTAATCTTGTAATACTCCGTATTCAGACTTGTTCTTTATGCATACGGGTTAACTTGATACGGGTTGAGTGTTAGGTATCCCACCTAAGCTCTCGAGCGTTATATACTTCGATGGAGTTTGCGCCCATCGAACACAGGTGTCAATTAACTGTTGACGGTCAACTGGTTTACCTACGTGTTCGTTGCAACCAGCGTTAAGACACAGACTCACGTCACTCGACATAGCGTTTGCGGTTAGAGCGATGATTGGCAACCCAAAGTTTTTGCTACGCAGTAATCTTGTTGCAGAGTAACCGTCCATCTCCGGCATTTGAATATCGGTTAAGAGCAAATCGAATTGGCAAGGTATTGCTAGAGGCCCCTCTAAGGTGCCATCGATCGTGAGAGACTGCACAGCCTCTTTTCCATTTTGGACAATAGTGACATCTGCACCTGCTTTTGTAAGATGAAAGGCGATGAGTTTTTGATTGTCGATACCATCTTCGGCGAGTAGTATTCTTACACCTCTGAGTGGATTTTTTTTAGCTTCGACTTTAGAGGAAGTAGACGTTAGGGTGTCGGATTTAAATTCGTTATTGCGGTAAGGACCTTTAGCACCTGATTCGTTTACTGGAAGAACAAAAGCGAACTCGCTTCCTACTCCGAAAGTACTCTGCACTGCCAGATCTCCACCTAACATCAGCGCCAATCTTTTGCTTATATGCAGTCCCAATCCACTACCGCCGAATCGCCTCGTCATAGACGCATCGGCCTGATAGAAAGTGGAAAACAATCTATCAATTTGCTGAGTCGTCATACCAATACCCGTATCGCGGACAACAAAGCGGATATGAGGCGAAGGATTGGTTAGGAATTCAACGTTCAATGAGACATCCCCCTTCTCCGTAAACTTTATGGCATTACTGATAAGGTTCATCAATATTTGGCGAATTCGCGTCGGATCACTTTGGATGGACATGGGGATTGTGCTTTGGATGTTACCACAAAAACGAATCCCCTTTTCGCTCGCCTGGACCTGCATCAGAGACATGACTTCTTCGATGATCTGTCGTGGATTGGTGCCAATCGATTCCACTTCCATTCGATTCGCTTCAATTTTCGAAATATCGAGGACGTCATTGATAATGGCGAGCAAGTGTTCACCGTTACGTTTGATCGTATTAACGTATTCGATGCAACGCTCTGGGTTCTCAGGTTTTGAAAACTCATCCGCCAATAAATCTGCATAACCGAGAATTGCCGTCATGGGGGTACGGATTTCGTGGCTCATGTTAGCCAGGAACTGGCTCTTGGCATCACTTGCCGCCTGAGCCTCTGCTTTGGCATTCTTCAAGGCAGTTATATCGTGCCGAATAGCGAAGTAACCTCGGATTTTACCGCTGTGATTTAATAGCGGCGCGATTGTAGTATCAACCCAATAAAGCCTGCCGTCCTTGGACCTATTGCACACTTCACCCTGCCAAGTCTTGTTGCTGGCGACGGTTTTGAACATCTCCTTCCAAAACTGTTTGGTATGAAAGCCAGAGTTCAAAATCCTGTGGTTTTGGTTCATGAGCTCTTGATGGGAATAGCCGCTGAGTAAGCAAAACTGTTCGTTCGCATAGATAATGTTTCCAGCTGTATCCGTCTCAGCAACGATAGCGTGCCGGTCAACGATCGAGCGATACATTTCTAAGTATCGTAAGGTCTCCTTGCGATCAGAGATGTCACGGACACTCGCGAGTAGCACAAACTTTCCATCTAACATTACTGAGGACAGGAGGATTTCTGCGGGAAATGATGTGCCATCGTCTTTTTGAAGAATCCACTCGAAACGTCTGCTCCCCTTTTCGTTCGTTTCTTGTTTTACGGCACTGGTGAGGTTTGTCGCAGACGTTGTATTTTGACTCGGCGACGGAAAGTCGTGGTAGGGATGTTTAGGCGTCGGCTGTTCCATCGATAAACTTCCAGATATTTCGAACGAATACAACATCGCTTCGAATTTCCATAGGTATGCCAATTGTTCCTTTGTCGTTATTCCAAAAACTTCCAATGCTTTTTTATTGCAATCAATGAAGTGGCCGTCCTTCAAAAGCAAAATCGCATCGCTGCTTCCATCAAACACTGTTTGAACACGACTCGCATAGGCCTGTACTTTCCTTTCAGCTTCGATTCGAACAGTAATGTCCTCAGTGGAGACGACAGATTTGGTTTTCCCGTTCCTAGTGCACGGTGAAGCGACGGCACGAAACCACCGTTGTTCACCATTTACATTCAATGGATACTCACGTTCAAAGTAGGTCGCCTCGCATCTAAGAACTTTCTGAATCCCCGCAATAATCTCCTGGCAATCTATCTCGTCCACGAACGCAATGGATCGAAGGATTTGAAAGAAATTCGCCCCACCGCGATCCCCCGCCCATCGCTTCCTGTTCGGTTGATAAAAATCCATCCAGAGTTGATTCGCGCTAATCACAAATCCCTCAGGATTAACAATGGCAACTTTTGAAGTGAGAGAATCGAGTGTTGATATCAAAAGCGTCTGCTCTTCACGGATTTGCTCCTCGACCTCTTTGAATGTCGTGATGTCCGTTTCCACGGCCATAAAACCATTGACATTACCCTCCGGATCATTCAGTGTCTGAATGTTTAGTTCGAGCCAATACTCTCGACCAAACTTGGAGCGATTCTGAATATGGCAGTTAACGGATGATCGAGAACGTAATGCATGCCTTATTTTTTTAACTGTTTCTGGATTCGTCTTTTCAAATTGCAGGATCTCGCCAGGCTTTTTTCCAATGACTTCATCAAGGGCGTAGTCGGTGATGCGCGTAAAGCCAGCGTTAACCCACACGATGCGACCATCGATATCTGTTATGATCACGGCATTACTGGTGCGTTCCGCAATTACAGCAAGTCGATGCTTTTCGATTGCCATTTTACGAAACGAGTCGGAGCTTTGGCTTAAGTTTGTCATGGCCTTGCCCGCAAAAGCTACCACCAATCCAAAGACAATGGTCACAAAGACAACGAGCGATACTCTTTCTTGTCTTTGTGACCGATTAGCGAATATCTGTTTCGTTCGGTTTATGACGGATTCTATTGCTGGCTCATAGATGTTAATCTTGTCATGAAGCTCTGCGTACCTTTTTTCGTCAATCAACAGAGCATCATTTGGCCCGCTTGCCACGTCTTGAAACATATCGAGCATCTCGTTCCGTATCTGCGAGGCGTACGCAACTGATTTTTTGAGTGTTTGATCCTCTAAAAGCGATTGTTCCATGTAGCATTGTTCAAGTTCAACAGCTTCCTTGTTGAACCTTGATATCGTTTCTGAAATTGCTAGGTTTTGGTTGATGCCTTTTTGATGAGTATTGTTTTGCAGTGCCACCAAGCGTCCAATTTGCTGGGTGAACATTCTCTGGCGCTCTTCAAGATTTATAGTTTCGCTTATGTCTAGATTACGCGAATTGTCCAGGTTTTCGACATATTCGAAAATTGCGATGGATGTTACTAAGACGAAGAAGCTAACAATAATGGATTTGTTTAGCGTCGAGACGGACTTCACGAATCTCGTTTCGATTTCAACATCAGGAAGATCTTTACGGATTCGAGCACTTGTCATGCAACTTTCCATTTTCGTCATTTGCGCAATACTTCGCACAGATGCACCATGTTAGTGACGATGAAATTCTCGGATTAAATCACATCGCCAAAGGAGCATACAATCCTCATTAGGGGATTCTGCCAAGTCATCTAAGCGTTCGCGGTTTGTTTAGAAACAGCCTATTCCCACGTGGCCTGCCCGTAGCAAGCAGTGGCTTCTCTCTAGTTCGGACTGTAGGTTACCTTTTCCCAACGCAAATGGTCGCTACTATCTACTTTGCAGTTGTTGCACACTGAAATTTGCCAAGAGCCACAAACACGGGTTGCTTATTCGTTTAAATCCGCAAGATGATGCCAGAATGCAGACTACTCGTCGGTGATATGCAGTTCGTTTTTGACTTTGTCGATGCCCGGTTCGAACCCTAAAAGCATTACAATCAGATCTTCCATTTTCTTGCTTTGTACTGTTCCTCGAACGATCGCCAAGCCGCCCACTCGTACGACACTGATTTTTGCTCCAGCTATCTTGGAGATTCTCTCTTGAGCTTCGGAAAAAACGGTCTCTGCTCTTGTTGTCTCACCCATCCCATTCGACGTTTCTTCCGCATTGCCAAAGTCGAGATCCAGTTTGGGATAGTAAAGTCCGGTTGATGGTTGGGCAGGGAGCGGTCGGTTTACGGATCTTTGGTTGGGAACTCGCAAGCCGTCTACCGAGGACTGAACTCGTCCAACTCCGATCGCCTGCGTAGAGCCGATAAATCCTTGTTGATCGGTACGATTGGAACCCACGAAATCATTGCGAGATCGATTGCCTCGTATGAATCTACCATTTATCGAGGGTGATAGACTATTCCCGGCATTCGGATTCCCCGCCTGAGCTCGAGGCTGTGATGAACCGATTGCTGCGCCGATTGTGCGATTTCCAATAAGCTGTCCCATTACTTCGCTCTGAACGCCGATAACGGACAAGAAAATGCATGGCAGCAGTGCAGAACATGCAACAATCTGGGATGCCTTCATAATGTGGATGGTTTTCATTCTGGCACAGACTCCTTGGGGGCTGTAACTTTTCCGACAGACTCGCCTAACTTGATCCAGTGTACATCCTGATTGACGTTAATCTGAGCTCTATCCGATTCTAATGCGACAACGGTGATCTCGTGAAGTGCGACCGGGACATTACTACCCGCTTGAATCTTGGCAACCGTCCCCTTGTTATCGACCGTGAACCAAGCCTCCGATTCTCCTTTGCGGTTAACCGTTATCGCCTTTAGGGAGACGTCGTAGAGCGCCTTGGCAAAACCACGAGCAAACAAATTGCGTTTTACAAAGGTATTGTTGCTGCTCCGCTCGGCAATCACCTCAGGCAAAACTCGCCACTGAGTCAATTCTGTATCGTTAGTAGCCCCATCTAAACTGAGAACTTGTATCGATAGACTCACATCGAGTCGTCCTTCATTACCGATTGGGTTCAATGTGACGGATGCTAGCTTGTGTAGCATACCCGCATTGCGGAATTCATCGAGAAACCCAGCTAACTTCGAAAGGCTCGCTTGCCCGCGCAAAGAAAAGTCGATTCGATAACCGATCCGGTCTCTTTTTCCCTTCTTAGTACGGCTTTTGAGCTCGATCGCCGAGGGTTGAGACGCATCCACGGACGAAGAAGTGATTTCGAATCGTTCAATCTGAGTCAACAACCATTTTTGATAAACAGATCGAGCCGTTTGCGGATCCCCTGGCAAGGCTCTCGCTAGATAATCCTCGTATCGTTTGCCAGCTCTTTGTGCCTGAAGCTGCTGGTCTTTCGTTTTTTGTAGATCGCTAGACAAATCATCCAAACGCGCCGTCAATTGTTTCTCGGGCTCTTCGATCCAAGATCGATAGATAGAATCTGCACCATACAGACCGAATACGATCGCTCCACCGGCGATCAACCACTTCGTGCGCTGATTCATTGCTGCACCTCACTTTTGATCTCCGCAGAAGCGGCCTTTGCCGGCTCATCGGGTTTATCACTGGGTGACGCGGGAGGTGGACCATACGACTTCCAAGATGGCGTATCGATGGCAAACGAGATTCGCGTCTCAAAGTTCCACGGATAATCGGTCGTGTCCGGGCTTTGACTGATCTGACGACTCGAAACCGAATACTTGGCACTCGTAAGCCGATCTTCCAAGACCGAAATGTACTCTTGCGCGTTAACCTGAACCGACAAGTCGATTGCAGAACCTGAAGCACCAAGCGTCCCCGTTAAACGCCGAACGGTTGCGTTCTGTCCCTCGGGTAAGCGTTGTGATATCTCATTAAGCTCTGCTAACCAGTCCACTTGGTTGGACAGCCAATCTTCAACGGACTTAACCCGGTCCGCTTTCTCTTGGTACTTGTTTGTTAGCTTAGATACATTCGCAAAGTCCGATTCGAGCTGATCGACTTCTGATTGCAAGTCATTGATGTCACCTAACAGGACATACGACACCGCCGATACGCCAGCAACTGCGGCTGCTGCAATCACCCCTCGTTTGATCCATGGGTTGGCCGGCTTTGGAGGGCGTTTGGGTGCAAGCAAATTTACGGGCAACGATTTATGAAAGTAATCCCACGCCGCGCCGATATTCGCTGCGAACACACCGTCGACCGCAATCTCAGCGCTTGCATTTCTTGAGCTGCTCGGCCAATCGAAAGCTGGGGCGATCGATTGTACGGATCGTGGTTCTAAGTCTTTCAACGCCTCTGTAACTTTGGTCGCAAAAGGACTGTCTCCAAAAAAGGCAATTTGGATCGGCTTGGAGGCAATCTCTTGCGGTAATAGCGTTAAACATCGTTCTACTTCTACTGCGACTTGTTCCGCAACCCGTTCGGCATCCTCTGTGCTATTGCGAATAGAACGCAACAGTACAGGCACTTCGCCGTGGCAAATCGAAAGCTCCGTCTCCCCAGGATAAAATTGTATTGCAACAGTAATGGAATCGGTTGTTACTGTCTTCCTATGCAAAAGGCTCAATGGGCCCAAGTGTCGGGCTCCCACTCCTACAATCTTCAGCCCCTCTTCTTTTGATTGTTCATCGAGTAACTGAAGATACTTTGGCTGAGATGCAAACAAAAGAACATCATTGGTCTCAGTGCCAGTTGTTACATCTTGATGAGATATCGATAAAACAAAATCGGCGGTAGGAAAATCAGAAGCGTCTCCATATTGCTGCTCAAGCTCACTTGCCACCATCGAAGCTGTCTCTTTTTCATCACCTTTAGGAAGTGACAAAGTGGACAGATCGAG
>Ga0315899_10000301_pt1 | contig 61198 bp, 65 predicted proteins | sample LakEriMetagenome_2_FD_203518 | JGI IMG/M metagenome (GOLD analysis project Ga0315899, IMG submission 203518) | Freshwater fungal communities from buoy surface, Lake Erie, Ohio, United States - Buoy 4 MA112 | ecosystem: Environmental > Aquatic > Freshwater > Lake | place: USA: Lake Erie, Ohio... | reverse complement strand
CAGACCAAATAATGAAGATGGTTGCGCCCTATACTGAATTCCGCACGGCTGGGCTTTTCAGGTCCTCAGCAGTCTCGACAGGTTTGGCGCTCAAATGTGAGTTGGTCTGTCAGTGTTATTTATACATTTTATTATTTTCATGATTTCACAAGTAGTAATTGATCGAGGCGCGTTTTGAGATAATTTGCTGCTTAAATAAGGGAGGGAAAAGTAATGTCATTCAACCATGAAGAAAAATCCTACTCGTCACATCCACATCTTTCTTACGCTGATAATATAGCTGCTCAGTGGCAGGACATTTTGCTGCTTGCAGGACGAGTGTTTCTTGGCTGGATCTATATGCAAAGCGGCTTCAGAAAAATTTGGGACATGGCGGCTGTCGCAAAGACATATCCTGCTCGTGGTTTGCCTGAATTTATGGCTTATGTTGCGACTCCGATAGAACTTTTCGTTGGACTTTTTTTGATCGTGGGGTTCGCTACTAGGTATTCGGCAATAGTTATTCTAGCTTTCACTATCGTTGCCAGCTTTAGCTCGCATGCTTACTGGAACTATCCTGAGGCTCAGAAGATGGCTCAGTTAACACAGTTCTGGAAGAACATGTCGATGAAGGGCGGCTTGATCTTGCTGTTCATCACGGCTGGCGGAAAATATTCTGTAGACTGGTATCTGCGCCCCAAGGCAGTAACGGAAGAAAGCGATATCTAAAACAATCAGCCGAGACGCCTAGAGCGTCTCGGTGCCAACTTTGCGTTTCCCGTCGCTCATTCAGCTATTCCGTTTTCTGTAATTCGGATTGCCTTATCAATCTCAACTCTTCTGACTAGAAAATTATAATTATTTCGTTCGCGTGGGATCTCTCTACGAACGATAAAGTCAACATCTTTGCCCTCTTTATCCTTAAGAGCCCTCACGACATCTTCATGAGAGCTTATGAGGTTGCCTCCGATAGAATGTATTACATCATCAATGCGAACGGACGCTTCTTCACCAAACGAAGCACGCTCGACATATTGCACATTAATGACTGGCTTATCTGAGGGAGCATTCGGTGGGTAGGAAAGAAGGAGACCCGACACAAATACACCGCGCTGGACGAGCAGTTTTCGCTCTTTTGGAACTGAGACCGTAACGTTCTGTTCTTTTCCAGCGCGCGCAATCTTAAGAGATAAATCGCTATGACCCCGAGCCTTATCTATCACTCTGGACGCATAGCGAGCACTTTCGTCGCCATTCACAGCCAGAATACGATCACCTATCTTCAAGACATTCGCCCAATCACCTTTTACGTCCCCTACAATAAGTTCACGATCTCTCATCGTTTCAGCAAATCGAACAGGCAATTCAGGCGGCGCGGCTTCTTTGCCGGCTTTCAGTAGTTCAACGATTGTACAGGCAAGCTTGGAGGGGACTGCAAAATACAATCCTTCAGATTGAGATCTGCTAAGACCAGAAGCATTGATCCCGAGAATAATGCCGGACTTTTCATCTATAAGCGGTCCACCAGAATTGCCTGGGTTTAACGCAGCATCAGTTTGAAGAACCTCCACACCATTAAACGATTTAGAGCCGCTAATGATGCCGCGGGTCGCTGTATAATCGAGGCTCCACGGATGACCGAAAGCAATGACAGGACGTCCAGCGTTGGGTTCGCCAAGGCAATCAAGTTTAGCCTCTAAGGCTGTCTGCGGAATTTTAGCGGGGTCAATCTTGAGAATAGCCAAATCGAGATGCGTATCGATGTAAAAGCGCTGAACGAGCGTGCTTGGAAGTCCCTTAAAGTTGACTCGGATTTTGGCGGGGGCTCTTCGAGCTACATGCGCATTCGTCATAATCCACCCGCGTTCGCGGTCGATTAGAAATCCAGCGCCTCTTGATGTGCTTTTGTTTTCTTCCCCAAAGGGATATTCGACAGCTGCGGAAATCTGCACAGTGAAGCGGTTAGCGCCGTCGATCACATCCGCTTTGGCGGGATCGTTAATGGCGATGAGAAAAACGCTGACGGTCAGAATAGATCGAATCATTGGCGTAGCCCCTCTTCGAGAGCATTATAGCTCTAGCTTAGAGAGGCAGCCCTGACAGGCGTCGTCAGGGTTGCCGATTTGTCGGAATTTCCGTCAGGCAGCTTTCCGTTTCGAAGCAGCGCTTTGGACTTGAACGTTAGCGGTCTCCAAAGCGAGGTCTAGCTCGCCAGCTTTAGCTGCAGCTATGAGTGTCTCTAGGACGCTTTGAAGTTTATCCTGAGAACCCACCGCCACAGCTGGCTTGCCCTTTTCCAGCTCGAGCGTCTTGAGACCGCTACGGAGGATGAGGACAAGATTTCCAGCTCCGTCGGCACGCCACCAAGGGCGAACCTGCTTATGGACGTCCACAGGTGACCTAAGTCCATCCTCAGCGCGCTTCCAGCGCCGAACCACTGGCGCATAAGTGGGGTCCTTGGCTAGGCGGAGCTGGTCTTCCAGACGGTCCACCAATTTCTGACGTCGGATAAGCTTGGGATTGCGAGCGATCTGCTGAGGGCTAACGGTAAAGGTGAGGGACTTGAGAAAGGACATGCTGTTCTCCATTGTTCGATTGAACAGCAACTTCAGTTAAGCGGTTTTCTATAGGAAATAAAGCCGCAATATGAGCGGCGTGTACGCGACGAATGATGTGAGAAATTATTGTCTTAGAGAACTTATTCGGCTTTTATAGACTGCATACTTTTGGCTAGAATGTTAGGATTATTGACCTATAATTAAATACGTTTATTATACGGATTAATAAATAAGAGCTATTTGTCCTCATAATATAAGGCTTTTTGGACCGCGCCGACTTTTCGTAATGACGGGGTCGGGGGTTCGAATCCCTCTTGCGCACCAGTTTTTCGCCTCGGAACGTCTGACGCCGCCTGCGCGCGGGCCTCACGCCCGGCGTTCGTACCAGCCCTTGCTGGCGTTGACGATCTTCACCACCGACAGCATCACCGGCACTTCGATCAGCACGCCGACCACGGTCGCCAGCGCCGCCCCCGACTGGAGGCCGAACAGGCTGATCGCCGCCGCCACCGCCAGCTCGAAGAAATTGCTCGCGCCGATCAGCGCAGAGGGACCGGCCACGCAATGGGCCTCGCCCGCTGCGCGGTTGAGCCAATAGGCGAGGCCTGCGTTGAAATAGACCTGAATGAGAATGGGCGCGGCGAGCAGCGCGATCACCAGAGGCTGGGCGAGAATGCGTTCGCCCTGAAAGCCGAACAGCAGAACGAGCGTGGCGAGCAAGGCGAGGATGGAGACCGGCGCAAGCCGGGCGAGCAGCGCCTCAAGCCCCGCCGCGCCGCCGCGCGCCAGCACGCGCCGCCGCAGCAATTGCGCGGCCGCCGCAGGCGCAAGAATGTAGAGCGCAACGGAAAGCAGCAGCGTGTCCCATGGCACGATGATGGACGACAGGCCGAGCAGCAGACCCACGATGGGCGCGAAGGCGACGATCATCACCGCATCGTTGAGCGCGACCTGCGAGAGCGTGAAATGGGGCTCGCCGCGCGCCAGATTGCTCCACACGAAGACCATAGCCGTGCACGGCGCCGCCGCCAGAAGAATGAGTCCGGCGATGTAAGAGTCGATCTGATCGGCGGGCAACAAGGGGCGGAAGAGATAGCCGATGAAGAACCAGCCCAGCAGCGCCATGGAGAAGGGCTTCACCGCCCAGTTGACGAACAGCGTCACGCCGATGCCGCGCCAGTGGGCGGCCACACCGCCCAGCGCAGAGAAGTCGATGCGCAGCAGCATGGGAACGATCATCAGCCACACGAGCGCGGCGACCGGCAGGTTCACCTTCGCGACTTCGGCGGCGCTGACGAACTGAAAGAAGCCCGGCGCCGCATGGCCCGCCGCAACGCCCGCGATGATGCAGGCCGCGACCCAAAGCGTGAGATGACGCTCGAACGACGACATCGCTCAGCCCGCCTTGCCGCTTGCGCCCGGCAAGGCGCCGATCTCCTTCAGCCGCGCGGAGAGGCTCGCCGCGTCGAGCTTGTCCAGCGGCAGGCTTGTGAAAGCGCGGATGCGGTTGCGCAGATATTGGAACGCCTGTTCGAACGCGGCTTCCTTCAACAGGTCCGGCCCTTCGACGGCGGCGGGATCCTCCACGCCCCAATGGGCGCTCGCCGGCCGGCCCGGCCAAATCGGGCAGGCCTCGCCCGCCGCGCTGTCGCACACCGTGAAGATGAAATCCATCTGCGGGGCGCCGGGGGCTGCGAACTCATCCCAGCTCTTCGAGCGATAACCCTCCGCAGGACAGCCATGGGCCGCAAGAACCTTCAGCGCGAAGGGATTGACTGCGCCCTTCGGCTGACTGCCGGCGGAGAAAGCGCGGAAGCGGCCGGCGCCCTCGTGGCGCAACAGGCCTTCGGCGAGAATGGAGCGCGCGGTGTTGCCCGTGCACAGGAACAAGACGTTATAGATGCGTTCGGTCACGACTGAGCCTTTTCTGACCCGCGAAGCGCGGGCTCAGCGCTCGTCTTAAACGCATCTTTATGACAGTCTCAAGACAGGCCCGCGCGCCCGACGTTCAGACCTTCTGGGCGTCGCCTTCGCTCTCCTGATCGTCGCTGCGCGGCGCTTGCCCATGTTCTTCGTCGCGGTTATGCGCCTGATCCTGCCGCTGCTCATTCATGATGAAGCGCGAATCCGCGCCGCGCAGTCGGCTCTCCTGCCCCTTGTCGCGATTGGAGAGAACCATGTTCTCGCCCAGAATGTCACGCGGCGCGCTCGACATCGCGCCCGTGCCGTCGCTCTTTCCATGGGCGCGCTTGCCGAATTTCTTACTGCTCGCATTGGCCATGGCCGCTCTCGCTCCTGTTTCACCCTGACGTCATAACGTGCGCGCAAGAACCGCAGCGCGCGCCACGCGCCGCTCCACTTCCGCGCGGCTGGGGCCCACCCAGATCATGAAGCAACGCTCGTGATGCACCGGCGCGCCGCAGGCGTGACACAGGCCCGTTTCTTCCGTGAGCGTCTGCGCGCCGTCATAGGTGACGACGATATGGCAACGCGCGCCGCACTTCGGGCAATCGCGCGCGAAATAACGGTCTTTCCATTCTTTCGCCGGTTCGCGTTGTCCGTCCATGCTGAAGACCCATGCTGAAGACCCAAGCCAATCCCCACGGACGGAATCAACCGGAGCGCCGCACGGTTGTTCCAATGCTGCGCGCGCGGCTTGGCAAGCACGGGGGCGAGGGTTATGCATTGCGCAACGTTCAAGCCTTCAAAGGCCATCCCATGTCCAGCGCATCAGGCGGATCCTCCGCGCCCGTTGACCCATCCTCGCCGCCTGCGCATCCCACCTTCGGCGAGGCGTTGCGCGTGTGGCTGCGCATCGGTCTTCTGAGCTTCGGCGGGCCTGCGGGCCAGATCGCGCTCATGCATCGCGAGCTTGTCGAAAAGCGCCGCTGGATTTCGGAATCGCGTTTCCTGCACGCGCTCAACTATTGCATGCTGTTGCCGGGGCCGGAGGCGCAGCAGCTCGCCACCTATGTGGGCTGGCTTCTGCATGGCTGGCGCGGCGGCGTGGTTGCGGGCGTGCTTTTCGTCCTGCCGGGATTTTTCGTGATCCTCGCGCTCGCTTCGCTTTATGCGCTTCATCAGAACGCGTCATGGGCGGTCGCGATCTTTTTCGGCCTCAAGGCCGCCGTTCTGGCCATCGTGCTCGAAGCCGTATGGCGTGTGGGGCGGCGCGCTCTGAAGACGGGTTTCGCCGTCGCGCTCGCAGCGGGCGCCTTCGTGGCGTTGTTCGCGCTGGATGCGCCCTTTCCCCTCGTCGTCGTCGCAGCTGGCGCGCTCGGCTTCATTCTTCCCCATCTCATCGCCTCGTCCGCCCATGGCGCGGCGGGCGCGGGGCAGGACGTATTTCTTGCAAGCGACGCCGCGCGCGCGGCGCCCACGTTCGCGCGCGCCGTGCAGACGATCGCGCTATGGGGCGGGATATGGCTGGCGCCTTTCCTCCTCATCCTCGCGCTCGGCGCGCGCCAATCGGTTTATGGGGACATCGCGGTCTTCTTCTCGAAAATGGCGGTGGTGACGTTCGGCGGCGCCTATGCCGTTCTCGCCTATGTGGCGCAGCAGGCGGTGGAGAGCCTCGGCTGGCTTGCGCCCGGCGAAATGCTCGACGGACTAGCCCTTGCGGAGACGACGCCGGGCCCGCTCATTCTCGTTCTCACTTTCGTCGGCTTTCTCGCGGCCTTCCGTCTGGCGCCCGGCCTCGATCCCATGCTGGCCGGCGCGCTCGGCGCGACGCTGGCGACTTGGGTGACCTTCGCGCCGTGCTTTCTGTGGATCTTTCTCGGCGCGCCTTATGTCGAACGCTTGCGCGCTGACAGGAAACTCGCCGGCGCCCTCGGCGCCATCACGGCGGCCGTCGTCGGCGTCATCCTCAATCTCGCGATCTGGTTTGCGCTGCACGTTCTCTTTCGCGACGTCGGCGCCTGGCGCGCCGGGCCGCTCTCAATCCCCGCGCCTGATCTTGCGACGGCGAACCTTCCCGCTTTTGCGCTCTCCGCCGTCGCGGCCCTCGCCCTTTTCCGGTTCAAGCTGTCCGTACCGATGACGCTCGCGCTCTGCGCGGCGCTGGGGGCGTCCCTTGGGGCGACGCGCCTGCTCTTCTGAACAGGAACCCCCGGGCGCCGCATACGTTGACGTCTTGTTCCATCACAAGGAGAGAGACGTGACCCAGACGACCCGTCTTGGCGACCAGACCGCGCGCGGCGAGATCAACGCTCTGCGTAAGCTGTCGCAGGAAGAACGGCTGAGGCTCCTGATCGCCGGAATGGCGAAGACCGGGGGCACGCGCGAGGACGACGACGGCGCAGGATTCCGCAAGCGACTCGCCGCCCAGCGTCGCGCTGCGCGCCGCCCGGCGCAGCGCAAAACCAACCCCGCCTGAGCGATTCGCCGGCGCCGGTTCGCGCCAAGCCCGGCCGCGGGCTTGGCCGGCCGCGCCTGCGCGCAGAAAGGTCAAGGTTACAATTTACTTGCTTTTGTACGCTTAAGTCCACGCTTTACGTTGCTTTTCTGGTATATAACCGTTGTTTACGTCTTTTGCTCTGGTTAGCATTGTGCAATCTTCCGGTTACAAATATTCTCGAGAGGACGCGCAATGGCCTTTGACGAGCACAATCGAGAGACCGTTCTGGAGGCGTCGCCGCCCGCCCTTGAGGGCCGTCGCCCGCGGGCGGTCCTGCCGCGCATCCAGCCCCTGCCCGCCGACGAGGCGCACCCCGAGCCCCCGGCCTCCGGCGACGCGGCGGCGGGCGCGCCGCCTGCCGAAGGGACCGACCATTTCGGCGACGCGCTGCATCTGGTGCGCGCCGCCTCCGACGCGCTGGAGCGCATGCGCGCGCGCTATCGCGAAGTGGAGACCTACGCGGCCCAGCAGGCCGATTACTACCGCTCCGAACTCGCCATGGCCCATGCGGGGATTCGCGACCTGCAGGAGCAAAACCTCGCGCGCGAAGAAACCATTCAACGGCTCGAGGCGCAGGTGCGCGCGGAGGCCGACCAGCGCCGCAGCCTTGAAGAGGCGTTGAAGACCATTTCGGAGGCCGCCGAACGCCTGCGCGAACAAGCGCAGCACGCAGAGGCGCGCGCAGCCAGCGCGGAAGCCTGGCTCGGCCGCTTTCAGGGCGAGATCGCCACGGCCTTCGGCGAGATTCCCCGCCTTCTGGGCGAGATCGACCAGACGGGCGAGACAAGCGCGGAGCAGCATCCGCGCGTTGCGGCGAGCCGCTGAAGCGCGGCTTGACGCGAATCAAGGCGCGCTGACCGAAAAGCGCGCATAAGGCCAGCGTCGGCGGGCGCAAGCCGCCGGCGCCTTGAGGGGGCGCAGATGACCGACACACGCAAAAAGAGCCACGACCTCATCCACGCGGCGGATGATCCGCACGCCTGTCCCGTCGCGCGACGCACAGCCATCGCGCGGCTGCGCGACATGTCGCGGGAGGAGCGGCTGGCGCTTCTCATGACCAATTTCTCGCTCGATTGCGGCGAGGGGCTCGGCATGCCGCGGCGCGGCGCGCCGACGGCGCGCAAGGGCGCGTTCAAGAGCGCGCGCAACGGGGCCAAGAGATAGGACGCGACAGCCGTCACTGGATTCCCGCCCCGCCCCGGTGCATAAGTCCCCGCAAGCAAAAGCGGCGCGAGGAGGCCATGGAGAAACGGCATCAGGTTGTGATCGTCGGCGGCGGGCCCGTCGGCGCGGGGCTCGCTCTTGATCTTGGCTTGCGGGGAATCGATTGCGTGCTCATTGAGCGGCGCATCGGCCTGCAGAACATCCCCAAGGGGCAGAACCTCACCCAGCGCACGGCGGAGCATTTCTATTTCTGGGGCGTGGTGGACGAGATCCGCGCCGCGCGCGCCATGCCGCAGGGCTATCCTATCGGCGAGGTGACCGCCTACGCCGACCTGATGAGCCCCTACTGGCACGCCACCGCCGGGCGCGAAGTCGTGCGTCCCTTCTATTTTCAGGACAACGAACGCCTGCCGCAATATCGCGTCGAGGAAGTCCTGCGCCGCAAGATCGCGACCCTGCCCTGCGTCACGACGCTGATGGGATACGCCGCAGTGAAGATCGAGCAGGACGCAAGCGGCGTGCGCGTGGAGATCGCGCAGGACGGCGGCGACCAGCGCATGACGATCCGCGGCGATTATCTCGTGGGCTGCGACGGCGGGCGCTCTTTCGTGCGCGAACAGGTCGGCATCGAGCGCGAGGGCACGGATTTCGATCAGATCATGCTGCTCGCCGTCTTCCGCTCGAAGGAATTGCATCAGGGGCTCGAGCGTTTTCCGCCGCGCTCCACCTATCGCGTCATGCATCCGCGCCATGCGGGCTATTGGGAGTTCTTCGGCCGCATCGACGTGGGCGAAGGCTGGTTCTTCCACGCGCCCGTGCCCGCCGCCGCCGCGCAGGACAAAAACTTCGACGCCCACAAGATCATCGAACGCTCGGCCGGCTTCAGCTTCAAGGCCGATTACGATTATCTCGGCTTCTGGGATCTGCGCGTCTCCGTGGCGCAACGCTATCGCGCAGGCCGCGTGTTCATCGCCGGCGACGCCGCGCACACCCATCCGCCCTATGGCGGCTATGGCCTGAACAACGGGCTTGAGGACGCGCGCAATCTGTCATGGAAGCTCCATGGGGCGCTTGCGGGATGGGGCGGCGAGAGGCTGCTCGACTCCTATGGCGACGAACGCCGGCCGGTCTTCCGCGACACGGGCGAGGATTTCATCGCCGCGCGCATCAAGGCCGACGCAGAATTCCTCACGCGCTACAATCCGGAGAAGAACGAGCCGGAATTCGCGCAGGCCTGGAAATCGCGCGAGACCGAAGGCGGATCGCGCGCGCAACGCTATGAGCCCAATTACGCGGGCTCGCCCGTGGTCGCCGGCCCGCCCGGCGCGACCTGCGGCGCCCATGGCGAACACATGCACAAGGCGCGTCCGGGCCATCATCTCTCGCCGCAGCCGCTGTCCGACGGGCGCAACGTCTATGAAGCGCTCGATCAGGGCTTCGCGCTGATCGCGCTTGATGCGGACGAGGCGAGCGTCTCAGCCTTCGAGGCGAGCGCGAAAGCGCTGGGCGCGCCGCTGAAGATCATTCGCGATGCGCGCGCGGGCGGACGCGAGGCGTGGGAGGCGCGGCTCATCCTCGTGCGGCCCGATCAGTTCGTCGCCTGGTGCAGCGAGACGGCGCCGGATGCGGGCGCCGTCCTGCGCATGGCGACGGGGCGATGAAACTCACTCGGTGAGTTTCATCTTCGCCTTCTGCGCGATGTCCTTCCACAGCGGGACTTCGCTCTCCACCGCCTGACCGAGAACCGCGGGCGCGCCGCCCAGCGCGCTCATGCCTTGCAGCGCGAGGCGGTCGCGCACGGCTTTCTCACGCAACGCCTCGTTCACGACCGCATTGATGCGCGCGATGACGGGCTGCGGCGTTTTCGCCGGCGCGAACAGGCCCACCCACTGAATCGCCACCACGTCAGGGAAGCCAGCCTCCGCCACGGTCGGCGTGTTGGGCGTGCGCGGATCGCGCTCCGCTCCGCCCAGCGCGAGCGCGCGAATGGCGCCCGCTTCAATCTGCGGCAGGGTGACCTGACCCGACAGAATGGTGAACTCGACATCGCCCTGCACCACGGCCTGCAAGGCCGGCGCGCCGCCGCGGAAAGGCACATGGGTGATCTTCACGCCCGCGCGCAGATTGAACAATTCCGCGATGAACTGCGTCTGGCTGCCGAAGCCGGGCGAAGAATAATTGAGCCCGCCAGCCTTCGTCTTCGCAAGCTCCGCGAGATCCTTCAGGCTTTTCACGGGGAGCTTGTCGCCCACCACGAACAGCATGGGATCGCGCGCGATCATGATGATGGGCGCAAGGTCCTTCACCGTGTCATAGGAGAGGTTTGGGTTCACCGCCGGCGCGACGGCGTGGGAGGAGGCGACCGCAAGCAGCGTATGCCCGTCCGCCTCCGCGCGCACCACCGCCTGCGTGCCGACCGCGCCGCCGGCGCCGCTGCGATTGTCGATGACGACGCTGCGGCCCAGCCGCTTCTCAAGCTCTGGCTGCAACAGACGGGCGGAGGCGTCCACGAAGCCGCCGGGCGGGAAGGGCACGATGATCGTGATCGACTTCGATGGAAAATCCTGCGCCTGCGCGGCGCCGGCGAACGCGAGGCCCGCGGCCATGGCGGCGAGCGCGCAGGCCCGCGTGAAAGATGCGCCCTTGATCATTCTCTCCCCTTCCTCTCGCGCCTGACGTCTTTTCCCGCTTCAGGCGAACGTTACATCGGCCCTGCGCCGCGGCCCGTCAAGCCTGCTCCCGTTTGCCTCGCGCGAGCGGCTCTGCCAGACTGGCGCACCGACAAAAGCGTCGCGACGCAGCGGCTGCGCAGGGAAGGAAACGACCATGGACACATCAGCGCTCAATGAGCGGGCCTCGCCCGCGCCTGTTCTCTCCTATGCTGATCCTTATGCGCGCAATCTTGACGCGCTGCTGCTCGCCGGCCGCGTCTTCGTGGGCGCGATCTTCGTGCTCAGCGGTGTGCTGAAACTCTCCGGCATCGCGCCCTATTCCACCCGCGGCTGGCCCGCCGAATGGTTCTTCGGCCCGCTCGGCGCCTCGGTGGAGCTCATCGGCGGCGCGCTGGTGATCACGGGGCTCGCCACGCGCTACGGCTGCCTCATCATGTTCGCCTTCATGATCGTGGCGACCTTCTCCGCCCACCGATTCTGGGACTTCGCCGATCCCGCGCAATTCCGCGCGCAACAGAGTCAGTTCTTCAAGAACGTCTCGATCTTCGGCGGTTTCATTTTCATCTTCGCGCTGGGGCCGGGGCGCTTCAGCCTCGATCATCTGATCCGCCGCCGCGCGGCGCCGCCGCCGCAAGCATGAAGTAAAACAAAAGCGCCGGAGCGAGGCTCCGGCGCATTCCTGATGCAAGACGCTTTCTGACCGCCGCGCGGATCAATCCTTGCGCGACAGGCCGATGCGCTTGGCGATTTCGCCCACCTGCCGCTCCTGTTCGGCGATGTCCTTCTCGAACTCCTCCGCGCCGCCGGGATTGGGCGTTTGCGCGCTGGCGATGAGCTTCTCCGCGATCTGCGGCATGCGCGCCACGTCCGCCACTTCGTCGCCGATGCGCTTGCGCAGCGCGGGGCTCACGCTTTTCGGCCCGAACATGCCGACGAGGCCTTCAAGCTGCAAGGAGGGAACGCCCGCTTCAATCGCAGTGGGCACGTCCGGCAGAGCGGAGGCGCGGTTGCGGCTGTTGACCGCCAGAACGCGCGCGCCGTTGCCGTTGACCGGCTGCATCACCGCATAAGCCGACATGACCGCCTGAATGCGGCCCGCCGCCATTTCCGCGGCGCCCTGACCCAGATTGTTGAAGTTCACCTTCTGGAATTTAAGCCCGAGCGCGGTGGTGAAATTGTCCCACACGAGATCGGTGATGCCGGGCACCGTCATGACATTGAGCTCGCCGGGGCGCTTGCGCGCCAGCTCGACGAATTCCTGCAAGGTCTTCACGCCGAGCTGTTCGGACACGCCAATGGCGAGGATCGTGTTGGAGAAGCGCGCGATGGGCAGAAGATCGCGCTCGCGCACATAACCCAGCTTCTCATGGCGATAAGGATGGGGCGTGAAATTGCCCGTGGGCGTGAACAGGAACTGATGATCGTCGTTGTCGCCGATCACCGCGCGAATGGCGATGAGGCTGTCGCCGCCGGGCCTGTTCTCCACGACCACGCTCTGATTCCATTTGCGCGACAGAACGTCGGCGGCGAGCCGCGCGCCGATGTCGGCGCCCGCGCCCGGCGCGAACGGCACGACGAGCTTCACGGGCTTGGTCGGCCAGTTGGCCGGCGACTGGGCCTCGGCGCGGACGGCGCCCAACGCTGCAAGAGCGGCCGCTGCGAAGGCGGCGAGCGTGCGGGACGATGTCATGGTTTCCCCTCGTGCTGGTGTTTCTGCCCCTCTCCCCGTGTGTCCGGGGCTGCCGGCACCTTGTCGGCTTTTGGCGGCGCGGACAAGTCTTCTGCCATAGGTCTGAACGATGACGAGACGCCACACCACAGGCCTCGCCGATTCTTCACGGAGTTTGTTCTATTTTTGTTCTTGCGTTCAAGCCGGCGAAAGGCTAGTCTTGGACGTTGCTTTGGGCGCGACTTTAGACTTGGCTTTCGGGTGGAGGGTGGATTGGATCGTCTCGCGTCGGAATTCGCCGCCCTCGGGCCGCTCCTGCAAGCCGCCGCGCTCTGCGGGCTCGCCGCCCTCGTCCTGCTTGCCGGTCTTTTCGGGCTGCACCTGCGCGGGGCCGCGCGGCGCACGGCGGAGGCGGCGGCGCAGGCCGAACGCCAACGCGAGATCGACGACAAGATGGCGGAGCTGGCCCGCCTCAACGCGGAGCTGGCCGGGCGCGTGCAGGCCTCCACGGAGGGGTTAAGCGCGCGGCAATCGGAATTGTCGCGCCTGCTCGCCGAACGGCTCGACGCTGTGGGCGCGCGCGTGGGTCAGGGGCTTGAGGCCGGCGCCCGCCAGACGCAGGAGCAGCTCGCCAAACTGGGCGAGCGGCTCGCCATCATCGACGGAGCGCAGGCCAATCTCGCCCGCCTGTCGCAGGACATGCTGGGGCTGAAGGACATTCTCGCCAACAAACAGGCGCGCGGCGCCTTTGGTCAGGGCCGCATGGAGACCATCGTGCGCGACGGCCTGCCCGTGGGCGCCTATGAGTTTCAGGCGACGCTCTCCAACCGCATGCGCCCGGATTGCGCGATCCGCCTGCCCGGCGACCCGCGCCGGCTGATCGTGGACGCGAAGTTTCCGCTGGAGGCCTTCACCGCTCTGCGCGAGGCGCGCGACGAGGAGGCGCGCCGGCAGGCGCAGGCGCGCGTGCGCGCTGACGTGGGCAAACATGTGAAGGACATCGCGGAGCGCTATTTCCTGCCCGGCGAGACGCAGGACATCGCCTTTCTCTTCGTGCCCTCGGAATCGATCTACGCCGACGTGCACGAACATTTCGACGACCTCGTGCAGAAGGCCCATCGCACCCGCGTGCTGTTCGTCTCCCCCTCCCTGTTGAGCATGGCGATCCAGCTCATGCAGGCCATCGTGCGCGACGCGCAGATGCGCGAGGAGGCGGGCAAGATCCAGATCGAGGTCGCGCGCATCATGGAGGACGTGGGCCGCCTGCGCGAACGCGCCGACAAGCTCGCAACCCATTTCCGACAGGCGCAGGAGGACGTGGAGGGCGTGCGCACCTCCGCGCGCAAGATCGAGAAACGCGGCGAGGGCCTCGCGCGGCTGGAGTTCGAGCCTGCGCCCCCAGAAGAGGCGCGCGAACCAACGCCCGCCCCCGCAGCCGCCCTCGCTTAAGAGGCGGTCGAGAGCGGAAAAGCGTGCGCGCGCGCGATGCGCAACCGCACCGGCGCCCCAATGACGGCGGCCCGCGCCAAAGGATCGTCAGGCCGCGCATCCACCTCGACGACGCCCTGCGCATGGGGCGATTCAATCTCGATGCGCAAGCCCGCGCCATGGCGCCGACGCCCCGTCACCACGCCGGGGGCGCAGGCGCCCGCCTGCGCGGCCGCAGGATCGACGAGGGCGAGATCGGCGGGGCGCACGAGCAGAGCGACCTCGCCGTCGGCGGCGGCGGCGCGCACAAGCGGCGCGTCGACGCCCTCGCCGATCATCGCACGGCCCGCCTGCGCGCGGCCGATGAAGCGGTTCGCCTCGCCGGTGAAGGCGCAGACGAAGGCCGAGGCCGGCGCGTCGTAAATGTCGTCGGGCGCGCCCACCTGTTCGATGCGTCCGTTGTTGAGAATGGCGACGCGATCGGCGAGCTCCATCGCCTCCTCCTGATCGTGGGTGACGAACAGGGTCGTATGGCCCGTGCGCTGATGCAGCTCCCGCAGCCAGCGGCGCAGATCGCGGCGAACCTGCGCATCGAGCGCGCCGAAGGGCTCGTCGAGCAACAATACGCGCGGCTCGATTGCGAGCGCGCGGGCGAGCGCGACGCGCTGCTTCTGCCCGCCCGACAATTGCGCGGGAAAGCGCGCCTCAAGCCCGCCGAGCCGCACGAGATCGAGCAGCGCGCGCACCCGCGCGCGAATCTCGGCCTCGGCGGGGCGCTCGCGGCGCGGGCGCGCGCGCAGGCCGAAGGCGACGTTCTCGAACACGCTCATGCGCGCGAACAAGGCGTAATGCTGAAAGACGAAACCGATGCGCCGATCGCGCAGGCTCAAATGCGCCGCGTCCTGCGCGCCGAACAGGATGCGCCCGCCCTCCGCCTGCTCCAGCCCGGCGATGGCGCGCAGCAGCGTCGTCTTGCCCGAGCCCGACGGGCCAAGCAGCGCGACGAGCTCCCCCGCCTCCACGGTCAGGGACACGCCGCGCAGGGCGGGAAAATCGCCGAAGCTCTTCTCCAGATGTTCAATGACGAGCGCGATGGACATGGTCATTCCGATCCGTGGGCGTGGGCTGCCAGCGATTTCGCGAAGCGCCATTCCACCGCCGCCTTGGCGGCCAGGGTGACGAGCGCGAGCATGGCGAGCAGGGACGCGGTGGCGAAGGCGGCGGCGCCCATATATTCATTGTAGAGAATCTCCACATGCAGCGGCATGGTGGTGGTGAGCCCGCGAATGCGCCCCGAGACGACGGCGACCGCGCCGAATTCGCCCATGGCGCGCGCGTTGCACAGAAGCACGCCGTAGAGCAGGCTCCATTTCACGTTCGGCAGGACAATGAAGAAGAACATGCGCCAGGGCGAGGCGCCCAGAAGCAGCGCCGCCTCCTCCTCGCTCGCGCCGATGGTCTCCATATGCGGGATGAGTTCGCGCGCGACGAAAGGAAAGGTGACGAACATGGTCGCCAGAACAATGCCCGGCAGCGCGAAGATGATGTCGATCCCCTGCTCTTTCAGCCAGGGACCGAAATAGCCCTGCGCGCCGAACAACAGCACATAGACGAGGCCCGCGATCACCGGCGATACGGAAAACGGCAGATCAACGAGCGTGATGAGCAGATTTCGTCCGGGGAAACGGAAGCGCGCAATGGCCCATGCGCCCGCGACGCCGATGACCACATTGAGCGGCACGCCAATGGCGGCGACGGTGAGCGTGAGGCGAATGGCGGCGAGCGCGTCGGGCTCGCTCACATTCTCCACATAGGCGGCGAGGCCCGGACGCGAAGCCTCCGTGAAAACCGTGGCGAGCGGAGCGGCGAGGAACAAAGCGAGGAAGGCGCAGGCCACAGCCAGAACAAGCGCGCGCGCCAGAGCGCCCTCGCGCAGCGCCGCATCGCGCAAGGGCGCGCTCGCGCGCGCCGCAGACAAACGTCCAGCCTCAGACATAGCCGAGCCTCCGCCGGCTCGCGGCCTGAAAGGCGTTGATCGCCAGAAGCGCGAGGAAGGAAATGGCGAGCATCAGCGCGCCGACGACGGCCGCGCCCGCATAGTCGAATTGTTCGAGCTTGATGACGATGAGCAGCGGCGCGATCTCCGACACCATCGGCACATTGCCGGCGATGAAGATCACCGAGCCGTATTCGCCCACCGCGCGGGCGAAGGCGAGCGCAACGCCGGTGATGAGCGCCGGCGCGACATTCGGCAGAACGACGCGAAAGATCGTGCGGGCGCGGCTCGCGCCGAGCAAAGCCGCGGCCTCCTCCACATCGCGCGCGCTGTCAGCGAGCACGGGTTGCACGGAGCGCACGACGAAAGGCAGACCGACGAAGACGAGCGCAATGGAGACGCCAAGCGGGGTGTAGGCGATCTTGGCGCCGAACCATTCGGCGGCGAAAGCGCCAAACCATCCATTGGGCGCCCAGAGCGCGGTCAGCGCCACGCCGGCCACGGCGGTTGGCAAAGCGAAGGGCAGATCGATGGCGGCGTCCATCAGCCGCCGGCCGGGAAAGTCGTAACGCACGAGCGCCCATGCGACGATGAGGCCGAAGACCGCGTTGACGCCGGCGGCGATGGCGGCCGCGCCGAAGGAGAGGCGCAGGGCGGCGAGCGTGCGCGGCGACGTCGCGATGGCGATGATTTCGCTGAAGCCCGCGCCAGCCGCCTTCACGATGAGGGCGGCCAGCGGCGCGATCACCAGCGCGAGAAGCGCCGTGGTGAGAATGGCGAAGGACAGGCCAAAACCCGGAAGAATGGAGTGCTCACGCCATTTCATGGACGAGGCTCCCTCCATACGCTAACGCGCGACGCTGAATCATCATCAGCGCGCCGGCTTGTACAATTGGTCGAACGTGCCGCCATCGGCGAAATGCAGCGCCTGCGCCTTCGGCCAGCCGCCGAAATCCTTGTCGATGGTGACGAGCTCCGTCTTGCCGAAGCGGGCGAGGTCTTTCGCGTCCGCATGTTCGGGCTTGCTGGGGCGATAATAATGTTTGGCGATCAGCGCCTGCGCCTGCGGCGAGTAGAGGAAGTCGAGATAGGCCTGCGCCTGTTTGCGCACGCCGCGCCGGTCCACATTGCCGTCCACCAGCGCGACGGGCGGCTCGGCGAGGATGGAGAGCTCCGGCGTCACGATCTCGAAATTCTTCTCGCCGAATTCCTGCAAGGCGAAGAAGGCCTCGTTCTCCCACGCGAGCAAGGCGTCGCCGATGCCGCGCTGGGCGAAGGTGACCGTGGAGCCGCGCGCGCCCGTGTCGAGCACCGGCACGTTGCGCAGAAGCGCGGACATAAAGGCGCGCACCTTCGCCTCGTCGCCGCCATAGGCGCGCTCGGCGAAGGCCCATGCGGCGAGATAATTCCAGCGCGCGCCGCCCGATGTTTTCGGATTGGGCGTGACGACGGCGACGCCGGGCTTGGCCAGATCGCCCCAGGAGCGGATCGCCTTGGGATTGCCCTTGCGCACGAGGAACACGATGGTCGAGGCGTAGGGCGTGGAGTTGTTGGGCAGACGCGCGCGCCAGTCGGCGGGAATGAGCGGCGTGCGGCTGGCGATGGCGTCAATGTCGCCGGCGAGCGCGAGGGTCACGACATCGGCGCCGAGGCCGTCGATCACCGCGCGGGCCTGCGCGCCGGAGCCGCCATGCGACTGGCGGATGGCGAGCGTCTCGCCGGTCGTCGCCTTCCAATGGGCGATGAAGGCGGCGTTCACCGCGCGATAAAGCTCGCGGGTGGGATCATAGGAGACGTTGAGCAGGCTCGTCTGCGCCCGGGCGGCGAAGGCGATGAACAGGACCATGGCGAAGGCGGCGGCGACGGCGAGCAGGTTAAGGGCGCGGCGCAGGCGTTGAACGGTCTCGGACATGGGAGCCTCTCAGCGATTACCCAATTATCTTGACCAACTTTGTCGGGATTGCAAACGAGAAACTGTATTTCGTCAATTCGCGATTATAATCAGGTATTTATACTCAGTCTTTCAGATATTCGCGCCGGCGAAGAAGTCAGCGTCGGGCGCGCCGGCGGCTTTCGCCTCCTGTGAACGGGCCACCGCCTGAGCCAGCGTGGTGTTCTCCAGAACCTGAAGCTGGGCCGCGAAGGCCTCCGCGAAGGCCAGCCGCAGCGCGCAGGACTCCTCGTCCGGGCAATCCTCGCAGCGCCGGTAGGAGGTGCGCGACAGGCAGGAGAGCGGCGCAATCGGCCCCTCCGTCATGCGCACGATCTCGCCGATGGTGATGTCGGCGGGATTGCGGGCGAGCAGATAGCCGCCCTCCTTGCCGCGCCGGCTCTCGACGAGGCGATGGCGCTTCAGCTCCAGCAAAATCTGCTCAAGGAAGCTGCGGGGAATGGAATCCCCGCGCTCCGCGATGTCGCGCGTGTGCATCGGCGCGCCGCGCGGCGCGCTCGCCAGAGCGATCAGCGCCTTGAGGGCGTAACGCGCCTTTTGTGAGAGCATGGCGCCTCTATAGCCGCGACGCGGCCCGCACGGAAGAGCCGGGCCTCACAATTCCGTCACGCCGCGCGCGTCCGGCGACTGGCCGAGCTGGTAGAAGTTCAGCACTTCATAGCTCCACGCAAGGTCATAGGTGGCGTTGAAACGATCAACGTAATGCTTGTTGGCCGCGCGCTTGGCGAGCGCCAGCGAATGGGGCGTGCGGGTGAGCAGTTTCGCGCAGACCGCGTCCACGCAGGCGTCGAGTTCGCCGGCCGGCGTCGCCGCATTGATGATTCCGCGCTGCGCCAGCTGCGCGCCGGTGAACTCCGTCGCCAGCCACAGATATTCCTTCGCCATGCACGGCGTCATGTGCATGGGCACGAAGGCCGTGCCGCCGTCGCCGGGCACCGAACCGAAATCCCCGCGCCCGCCCTGCGACGTCTGGCCCATGCCCAGATGATGATCGCAGAACACAGCGTCCTGCGCGGCGTAGATGAGATCGCAGGCGAAGACGAGGCTGGAGCCGAAGCCGATGGCGCGCCCGTTCACTTTCGCGATGACGGGCTTTTCGATCTCGAGCAGCGTCTGATAGGTGCGCTGCATGCCCTGCGTCAGATCCCAATCGTGGCCGGGCGTATGGCCCGACGCTTTCGGACTGTCCTTCGGCGGCAGGAAGAAGCCGTTCTCATCTCCGGTGATGACGACGACGCGCACCGAATTGTCGAAGCGCAGCTCATTGAGCGCAGCGCCCACCTCCACATGCGGGCCCGTGCGCGCCTTGCGGTTCGCCGCCTGCAGGCGAATGGTCGCGACCTGTCCCGCGCGGGTGACCGTGATGGTGTGATAGGCGTGTGAGCTTGCGGACATCATCCCCCCGGAGCTTGAGTTTTCTCATGACGTGGGCATTATGGCTGGCGAATGCGGCCGCGAGCAAGACGGCCCGGGAGGAAACCATGTCGCACTTCGCCTTTTCGCCAATGGGCCTGCGCGCGCGCCAGCGCATCTCAGGTCTGGCTTGCGCCGCCACGCTCGCAGCTCTTGGCGCAAGCGCACCCGCGCGCGCCGATGAGCGCGCGCTTGCTGATTTTTACAGCAAGAACAAAATCACCATCGCTGTCGGCTTCAGCCCAGGCGGCAATTACGATCTCTACGCCCGCGTGATCGCGCGCCACATGGGCCGCGCCATTCCCGGCAATCCTGAATTCGTGGTGCAGAACATGCCCGGCGCCGGCAGCCGCGTGCTCGCCAACGCGCTCTTCGGCCGCGGCCCGTTCGACGGAACGATGATCGGCGTCCCCAATCAGGGCATCCCCACCGATCAGGCGCTGGGCGAACAGGGCGTGCAGTTCGACGCGGCGAAATTCTACTGGATCGGCAGCCCCAATCAGGAAGTGAACGTCGCCTGGACATGGACGACGAGCAAAGTGCGCTCGCTTGACGACGCGCGCCGCATCGAAGGCGTGATGGGATCGAGCGGGCCGGGCTCGCCGACTTATGTCTATCCGCGCGTGATGAACATGCTGCTCGGCACGAAATTCAAAGTGGTGAGCGGCTATCCTGGCTCCAACGAACTCGACCACGCCATCGAGAAAGGCGAAGTGGACGGACGCGGCGCCGTGTCATGGGCCGCGCTGAAAGTGACGAACGACTGGGTGCAGCAGGGCAAGGTCAATCTGCTCGTGCAGATCGGCCTGAAGAAAGCCGCAGACCTGCCGAACCTGCCGCTGCTGCATGAACTCGCCACAAAGGACGAGGACCGGCAGGTGCTGGAATTCCTCTCGCTGGCGCCGGCGCTGGGCCGCCCCTTCTTCATGCCGCCGCGCTCGCCGGAGGATCGCGTGGCCGCCGTGCGCAAGGCCTTCGACGCGACGATGAAGGATCCCGCCTTCCTCGCCGACGCGCAACGCAGCCGGCTCGACGTCTCGCCGCTCACATGGCAGGAGATGGAGGCCATCGTCGCCAAAACGCTCAACGCGCCGAAGAACGTCGTGGAGCGCGCGCGCGAGGCGATGAAGTAAGCCGCGGAAAGCGCTGCGCCGCAGGGCTAAATCACGCCCCAGCGGCGCACGCGCGCGCAATAGGCCCGGAACTCTTCACCGAAAAGATCCGCCATATGCGCCTCATCAGCGACGACGCGGCGATTGAACCACCACATGTGAAAGACGAGCAGCGCGACCGCCGGCCACGAGCGGAACATGATCGCGAGTCCGGCCATGAAGATGAGATGACCGAGATACATGGGATTGCGCAGATAGGCGTAGACCCCGCTGGTGACGAGGCGCTGCGGCGGATTGTCGATGCCCGGCCCGCCGCCGCCCTTCATGGCGCGATAGAGCCCGCTGAACCGATATTGCCCATAGCCCCACACAAGAAGCGGAACGCCCCAAGGCTCAACCGCGAACTGACGCCCGTTAAGCTGATAATGGATCGCCGCGATCAGCAGCGGATACAGCACGAACGTGCGGCGCGGCGTGCTGGAAAGCCAGCGCTTCACGGTGAGGGGCCGTCCCGGCCCGCCCAGAGCCACCATGCGAATTCTCCCCCAATGCGGGCAGGGCCGCGCCGTCGCGCCGCTCATAGGGCCTTGCGCGCCAGCGCGCAATCGCGCCGCGCGCCTCAGCCTGCGGCGCCGCGCGCGAAGGCGATGATGGAGGCGCGATCAAGCGCGCCGCTTTGACGCGCGGCCTCGCGCCCGCCCTTGAACAAAATGAGCGTGGGGATGCTGCGGATGTTGAACCGCGCCGCCGCCTCCTGCGCGGCCTCGGTGTCGAGCTTGGCGAGCCGGAAGCGCGGCTCAAGCTCCTGCGCGGCGGCTTCGAAATGCGGCGCCATCATGCGGCAGGGCCCGCACCACGCCGCCCAGAAATCGACGAGCACGGGAATTTCCGTGCGCGCGATCATGCGCTCGAAAGCGGCGGAGCTGGCGAGTTCGACGGGCTTGCCGGTGAACAAGGGCGCATGACATCCCCCGCAATTGGGCCGTTCGCCCGCCGCAAGCCGCGCCTGATCGGCGCGATTAAGCTGTCCGCAATGGGGACAGACGAGAACGGGGGCGGTCATTGCGGGACTCCGGCGTAAGCTTGCGCCTTTCAGATAGGCGCCGCGCGCGAAAGCGCAACGGTCGAACAAGCGCCGCCGCGCCGCGTTATTCCCCAGAGTGAACAGCAGCGCATGGGCGGCGCCATGAAAGTTCTGGCGGTGGAATGCGAGACATGGGAGCAGCGCGCTTTCGCCGCGCGCCTGCCCGAACATGAAACGATTTGCGCGGCGGGCCCGCTCGACGCCCTGCCGCTCGGCGCCCATGCGGACGCGCAGGTCCTGTGCCCCTTCGTCCATTCGCGCCTTGACGCGCCGGCGCTCGCGCGGTTTCCCGCCCTGCGCCTCGTCGCCACGCGCTCGACGGGCTTCGACCATATCGACCTTGGCGCCTGCGCAGCGCGGGGAGTCCGCGTCTGCAATGTGCCCGATTACGGCGACCGCACCGTGGCGGAACATACGTTCGCGCTGCTGCTCGCCGTCTCGCGCCGTCTGGTGGAGGCGGTGGACGCGACGCGGCGCGGCGAGTTTTCCGGCGAACGACTGCGCGGCTTCGACCTCGCCGGGCGCACCATCGGCGTGATCGGCGCAGGCCGCATCGGCCGGCGCGTGCTCGCCATCGCGCGCGGCTTCGACATGGAGGCGATCGCCTGCGATCCCGCGCCCGACCTCGCCCTCGCGCGCGCCTTCGGATTCACCTATGCGCCGCTCGACGATCTGCTTGCGCGCGCCGACGTGGTGAGCCTGCATGCGCCCGGCGGCGCCGCGACCCGCGGCATGATCGGGCGTGCGCAATTTGCGCGCATGAAACGCGGCGCCGTGATCATCAACACCGCGCGCGGCGATCTTTTGGACGTGAGCGCGCTCGCAGACGCGCTCAACGCCGGCCATTTGCGAGGCGCCGGGCTCGACGTTCTGCCCGACGAGCCGCTTTTGCGCGACGAAGCGGAGATCTTCCGCCCGGAAGCGGGCGCAGGCGCCCACGCGGATCTGCGCGGCCTGCTCGCCAGCCATGCCCTGCTGCGCATGCGTAACGTCGTCGTCACGCCCCATGTGGCCTACAACACGACGGACGCCATGACGCGCATCGTGGAGGCGACGGCGGAGAACGTGCGCGCCTTCGCCCGCGGGGCGCCGCGCAATCTGGTCTCCGCCTAGCGCGGCCCGCAGCCCGCCCACCGGACCGCAATTGCCCCTTGCGGGCGAGAGCGCATGCGGACAGAATGACCGCAATGAAGAGAAATGGGGAGGACCGCATGCGACGGCGTGCAGGCGCGGGCGCCGCAGCGCCCATGATCGCGACGCTGCTCATCACGGCGCTGATGGGCGCAACGGACCTGCGGGCGCAGACGAGCCCCGACGCGACCAAGGGCGAATATTACAAAGGCAAGCAGATCACGCTGACCATCGGCTATGGGCCGGGCGGGGGCTATGACGTTTACGCCCGCCTACTGGCCCGCCACATGGGCCGCAAAATTCCCGGCGAGCCCGCCATGGTGGCGCAGAACATGCCCGGCGCAGGTTCGCTGCGCGCCGCCAATTATATTTACAACAACGCGCCGCGCGATGGCACGGCCATCGCCACCATTTCGCGCAACATGCCGATGATGGGCGTGCTGGGCGACAACAAGAACGTGATGTTCGACGCGCGCAAGTTCACATGGCTCGGCTCGCCCAGCAGCGTGCGCGAAGACGCCAATCTCCTGTGGGTGCGCAAGGACGCGCCCGTGAAACGCATCGAGGATGCGATCCGCCCCGGCGGACCGGAATTGATTCTCGGAAGTTCGGCGGAAGGCTCAACCAGCAACGACGTGATTCTCGTCGTGCGCGAGGCTTTGGGCGCCCGCATCAAAATGATCTCCGGCTATCCCGACAGCAACGCGCTGAACCCCGCCATCGAGCGTGGCGAGATTCAGGGCCGGTTCGTGGGCATTTCGGCGGTCGGCGCCTCGCGCCCCTATTGGTTCGACAAAGACTCGCCCGTGACGCCTCTGCTGCAATTCGCGCGCACGACGCGCCATCCCATGTTCCCGGACGTGCCGACCGCGCAGGAAATGGCGAAGGACGATGCCGCGCGCGTGCTCGTGGCCGCGTCTGAAATTCCCTACATGCTTGCGCGCCCGTTCGTCGGCCCGCCCGGCGTGCCGGAGCCCGTGGCGAAAATCCTGCAAACTTCGTTCATGGCTGCGGCCAACGATGCCGAATTCATCGAAGACGCGAAAAAGCTGCGCGTCGAAGTCTCGCCCGTCGGGCCGGAAGAGGCGCTGCGCATGCTCGATCTTCTCGCCAGCGCGCCCGCCTCGGTGAAGGAGAAATTGCGCGCCGTGCTCGGCGAGGGACGATGACGCGCGCTTAAGCCGAAAACCACAGGAGCCGCCCCATGATGCGATCAGCCTTTCTCACCCGCGCCGCGCTCGCCGGCGCCTTGCTTGTTGGAACAGCCGCTATGACGATCCCGCAAAACCCCTTCGCCGCAAGCCCCGCCGCCGCGCAACAGGCGAACAAGGCTGATTTCAAGCGCCCCGCATGGGGCGAGGACGCGAAGAAATTGTTCGGCACATGGCGTCTGGTGGAGACGACGAGCGACGGCAAAGTGCGCCCGGAGCGCGGCGCCAATCCGCTCGGCCTCATCACCTATCACGAGAGCGGATGGATGGCCGCGCAGATCCAGCCGGATCGCCCGCCCATCGGCATGGCGGGCAAGGAGCCCAGCGGCGATGAGGCGAAGGCCGCCCTCCACGGCTACACCGCTTATTTCGGATCCTTCACCGTGGACGAGGCGAAGAAGGTCGTCGTCCACCATCGACTCGGCAGCGTGTCGCCCGGCTGGGAGAAGACGCCCGACTACGTGCGCGCCTACGAATTTGAAGGACCCGACCGCGTGGTGCTGCGCCCGGTGGGCAATAAGAACGCGCTGGTGTGGGAAAGGCTGAAGTGAGGCGCGCGCTTAGCGCGGCTTCCACACCCATTCGACCTCGTTCGCCTTGATCGTGTAGGTGCGCACCTGACAGGCCTTCGGCAGGCCGCCGGGCGCGCCCTTTTCATCCAGCACGAAGAAGCGGAACTCTTCGCCGTAGCGATACCGCTGGCCGATCACGGAGCGCGCGGGATTGGGCAGTTTCTTGCGCCGCAGCCACACGGGCGCCTCCGCGCACTGGCCCGCGTTCACGACGATGGATTGGATCTCCACGATCTCATAAAGCGCCTGACAGGCGATGGCGCGCGCGTCAGGATCAAGCAGGAATTGGCCGCGCTCAACCCAGCAGCGCAGCGGCGAAGCGGATTGCGCGAAGGCCTGCGGCGCAGGCGCGAAGGCCGCGCCCAGCAGCGCGAGGCTGAGCAAGACGAACGCGCGCCCGCTCCAGAGTCTGTTCGTTCCAGCCTGTCTCATGTCCGCCGTCCCGCCGCCGATGCGGCGCGAGAATAGCGGCATTCGCCGCGCGCGAAAGAGGCCGCCGCGCTCACGCTCAAGCGGCGCTCACAGCGGCGCCGGCGCAAAAGACTCCGCCCGCGCCATGTTCCACGCCGCGCGCAGACGCTCGTCGCGCGCTCCAGACAGCAATTCGCCCTGCGCGATCGTGGGATAAATCTGCGCATAGGTCGCCGTCTCCTGCGGCGAGAGACGCCGCGTGATGTGACGGCCCTCGAAAGCCGTGGCGCGCTCAAGCCCTGCGGCGGCGGCGAGTTCACCCAGAGCATGCAGCGTGTTGCGGTGGAAATCGGCGACGCGGCGCGCCTTGTCGGGCACGACGAGCGCGCGCTGGCGGCCCGCATCCTGCGTCGCGACGCCGGTGGGGCACATATCGGTATGGCACGATTGCGACTGGATGCAGCCGAGCGCGAACATGAAGCCGCGCGCGCTGTTGCACCAGTCGGCGCCCAGCGCGAAGGCGCGCGCCATGTCGAAGGCGGAGGCGATCTTGCCGCTCGCGCCGATCTTCACGCGGTCGCGCGCATCAATGCCGATGAGCGCGTTGCGCACAAAGGTGAGGCCCTCGCGCAAAGGTTTGCCGAGATGATCCATGAATTCCAGCGGCGCCGCGCCCGTGCCGCCTTCCGATCCGTCGACGACGATGAAATCAGGATAGATGCCCGTCTCGATCATCGCCTTACAAATGGCGAGAAACTCCCACTCATGGCCGATGCACAGTTTGAACCCAGCGGGCTTGCCGCCTGACAGGCGCCGCATCTCGCCGATGAAAATCATCAGCTCCAGCGGCGTCGAAAAAGCGGAATGGCGCGCGGGCGAAACGCAATCCTGCCCCATGGGCACGCCGCGCGTCTTCGCGATCTCCGGCGTGACTTTCGCCGCCGGCAAAACGCCGCCATGGCCGGGCTTGGCGCCCTGATTGAGTTTCAGCTCCACCATTTTGATCTGCGGATCAGCCGCCGTCTGCGCGAAACGCTCTGGCGAGAAGCGACCCGCCTCGTCGCGCGCGCCGAAATAGCCCGAGCCGATCTCCCAGATCACGTCGCCGCCGCCCGCCGCATGATGCGGGCTGAAACCGCCCTCGCCCGTGTCGTGGGCGAAGCCGCCGAGCGCCGCGCCCTTGTTGAGCGCGCGGATGGCGTTGGCGCTGAGCGCGCCGAAACTCATGGCCGACACGTTGAAGAGCGAGGCGTCGTAAGGCGCGGCGCAATCAGCGCCGCCGATTCGCACGCGCGCATCAGGATCAGGCGCCGCAACGGGCGTGAGCGAATGGGTGAGCCATTCAAAGCCGCTCGCGTACACGTCGTAATTCGTGCCGAAGGGCCTTTTGTCGAGCGCGCCTTTCGCGCGCTGATAGACGATGGAGCGTTTGTCGCGAGAGAAGGGCTGGCCGTGCTTCTCATCCTCGAAGAAATATTGCCGCATCTCCGGGCGGATTTCTTCGAGCAGGAAGCGCAGATGCGCAGCGATGGGATAGTTGCGCAGAATGGCGTGGCGCGTCTGGAAGTAATCATGGAGGCCCAGCGCGCTGAAGGCGCCGCCCACGCCAAGCGCGAAGATCGCAACGAGCGAGTCCGGCGCCGTCCATACGCCGGCGATCCCGGCGAGGCACAGGGCGAGCGCCAGCGTCAGGCAGATGAGCCGCGGCTGAAACGGCCTGAGAACGATGGATTTAAATCCGTCCGACATGACGCCCCCCCATGGCCGGGGGAGCTTGGCCTCCCCGCTTTGGAGGAATGCTAGCACAGCTTGGCGGTTACGCCAGAGGGGAGGGGACGCCCAACCTCGCCCCGCAGTCCACCCCAAGCAAAAGGGCCGCGCGCAGCCAGCGCACGGCCCTTCTGATTTTGCGACGCAGACGCGGCTTACTGCTTTTCGATGCCCGCGGCCTCCATCATGTCGCCCCACTTCTTGGTCTCCTCGACCGCGATCTTGCGCAGAAGCGCCTGATCGCCGGGATAGGGATCGGTGGCGAGATTGGAGAGGAAGGCCTTCGTCTCAGGGCGGCGCACGATCTCGTTGAGCCAGCCTTCGAGCTTCAGCACGATCTCGTTCGGCGTCCCCTTGGGCGCGAAGGCGCCGAAGGAGGCGGGGATGTCATAGCCCTTGTAGCCCAGCTCATCCATGGTCGGCAGATCGGGCGTGACGCCCGAACGCTGGAGCGTGGTGACGGCGAGCAGCTTCATGCGGCCGCTGCGCGCCTGCCCCACGGCGAACGTGCCGTCGGCGATCACGAAGTCCAGCGAGCCGTCGAGATCGGCGACGGAATCGCCCATCGACTTGTAGGGAACGCGCGTGGCCTTGCCCTTGATGTGGCCGAGCAGGAGTTCGGCGGCGAGAACAGCCGTCGTCGTCGTGCCGCCATAGGTCGCCTTGCCGTCGCGCGCTTTGATGTGGGCGACGAGATCGGGAATCGAGTTGATCGGCGACTTCGGCCCCACCGCATAGATGAAGGGCAGAATGGCGAGCGTCGTGATCGGCTCGAAATCGCGGATGGGATGATAGGTCGCGTCCTTATAGGCGTGGATGTTGCCGAAGAAGGCGATGTTGGGCGCGATCAGCAGGGTGTAGCCGTCGGGCTTCGCGTTGGCCGCCTGATTCGCGCCGATGTTGCCGCCTGCGCCCGGACGGTTCACGACGACGACGGTCTGGCCCGCGACCTCCTGCAGTTTGTTGGCGTAATAGCGCGTGATCGTGTCCGCGCCGCCGCCCGCCGCATAACCCAGCATGATGCGGATGTTCTGGTTCGGCCAAGCGCTTTGCGCGGCCGCCGGCGCGGGCGAAAGCGCGGCGAGCGCGGCCAGTGCGACGCCGGCGACATAAGGGGCGCAGCGCGCCCTGAAAGCATGAATCATCTAACCGTCCTCCCTTCGTTTTGAAGGACGATAGCCGCCCGGACGGCCCGCGACAATCCGCACAACTCCGTCGTCAGGCCCCGCGCATAAGCGCCGCTGTGCGGATGATCCTCGCCAAAATCAAAGGCGGACCGGTTTCCCGATCCGCCTCCGAGGGAACCGCCTGACGTTCTGGAACGTCCGGCAAGCCTCCCGCCTTCTGAACGCGCGAGCCTGCGCGCGGTTCCAGCCTTACTTCACCAGATAGGGCCAGACCTCGAGCGAGCCGCGATAGACCATCTCCACGGCGACGTAGAGGATGACCGCGAGGCCGACATAGGCGATCCACTTATGCTTCTGGAGGAGGCGGGCGATGAAGGTCGCAGCCAAGCCCATCAGCGCGATGGAGAGCGCGAGGCCGAAAACGAGCACCCAGGGGTGGTCGCGCGAGGCGCCGGCGACCGCCAGCACGTTGTCGAGCGACATGGTGACGTCGGCGACCACGATCTGCCAGGCGGCCTGCGCGAAGGTTTTCTTGGGCTGATGGCCCGCGACCTGTCCGTCGCCGTCGAGATCCTCGCCGGTGACGGTTTCCGCGCCGTCGTTCTCGTCATGGCCGGCGCGCAGTTCGCGCCACATTTTCCAGCACACCCACAGGAGCAGGACGCCGCCGGCGAGCAGAAGGCCGACGATGGCGAGCAATTGGGTGGTGATGCCGGCGAAGAGAATGCGCAGCACGGTCGCCGCGATGACGCCGATGAGAATGGCCTTGGCGCGCTGCTCCTTGGGCAGGCCGGCGGCGGCGAGGCCGATGACGATCGCGTTGTCGCCCGCCAGAACCAGGTCGATCATGATGACCTGAATGAGGGCGGAGATCGCGTCGGGAGTAAAAATACTGGCGAGCATGTCAACCATGGGGTGCCTTTCCGATCGAAACTGACCTTAGCAACCCTGGTTCGTTCCCCTTTCGCCGCGCCATTGCGCTGCGACGGCGGGGCCGCCGAAAGAGAGCCGCTCTGATCGTTCCAGTCCGACATCGCGACCATAAGATCGCCAGAGGGGCCCGGTCTGGTTCTTGGTGGTTATCACTCCCGTAGGCTTCCGAATATTCGTGCATTTTGGGGGCAGACTACCCGTAAATCTACGGGTCTAAAGATCAAGAGGCTCGGGCGTGTCCGTCGCCGGTCCGAAATCCAGATCGCGATAGCGCGCCATCCGGCGCTCCAGAGAGGAGCCGATCTTGCCGTGCACTTCAACAACGCTCAGGGATTGCGACACGCGCTTGACCCGCGCGGACGCCTTCTTCGCCTTGCCCTTCGCTTTCGCCTTCACCTCCACGAGCCGCGCCTCGAAGAAAATCGGCTTGTTGGCGCGGGCGGCCGCCGGCAGAAGGCGGGCGGCGGAGGACATCGGCGCATCGGCGAGGACGCCGAGAAACTTCTCCGCGCCCGCCGGTCCCAGAAAATGCACGAGGTAGACTTCCGCGTCCGTGATCTGGCGGCCCATCTTCGCCTCCAGCTTCTCCTGCTCGCGTCGCAGCATCGCCGCCGCGAACAAGGTGGACAGGAAGGGATCACGCCGCAGGCCCAGAAGGCGCGCGCGCACGCCCTCCTCCGCGCCTGCGCCAAGACAGGCGCCGGCGGCGGCCGCCTCCTGCGCGAGGCCGAACTCCGCGCCGTAATCGCGCAACGCCTTGACCCATGTGGCGTCGATGAACTGGAACAGGCCCGTGGCGCTTGAGGTCGGCGCACGCGCCTCCACCGTGAAGCTCGATTCCTTGTCGGCGATCGCCATAAGAAGCCGCGGATCGACGCCAGCGATAAAGGCGGCGCTGAGAATCGTCTCCACAAGATCGCGCTTGAGCCGCATGGGCCCGAAAGAATAGACGCCCGTCGCCTCATCGAAGGGCAGGCGGATGTAAACGTCGCCATAGCGCAGGACGCCGGGCTCAAGGCTTTCGTCGAACGCGTCCGCAGGCAGAACGCCGAACGGCGAAGCCGCCGCCTGCGCTGGCGAAGGGGTTTGCGCGCGCGCGCTCTGCTGCGCCTCAGGTTCAGGCGACAGGCGGCCCGTCAGCCGCGCATGGGCGAGCGCCTCCTCCTCATGAAACAAAGGATTCGGCGCGGCCATGGGAACGTTCTGGGTGGGAAAGGCGATGACGCTTGCAAGAAGCGCGACGCCCGGGAGGACAACATATCTGCGAACGGCGGATCTGCGCGCGGATCTGCGCGCCGCCTGTGCGAGAAATGACAAATCCGCGCTCCTTCTCCTCACGACGCGATTGCGCCGCGCGCAAGCCTTGCGGCAGTGGCGAGGCCGCAAACCGCAGGCGACAGGGAGAGTGCGTAATTTGGTTAAGAGGCGAGAATCAGGCAGCGGCGCCTTCGCCGCTGCGCGATGTTCACGCCGCTTTCGCGCCCTGCGTCTTCGCGGACAAGGCCGCCAGATCCGGAATTTCGAGATTGATCTCCAGAAGCGAGACCGAATCGCGATGGCGCACGTCGATGTCCACCTTGTCAGGATCGATCGCGATATGACGCGCGATGGCCTCCAGCACGTCGCGATGAAGACGCGCGATCAATTCCTGCGAAGGCGCGGCCGAGCGGCGCTCGTGCTGGAGCAGGATTTTCAGCCGTTCATGAGCGACCGGCGCGCTCGCGCCGCGTCCGAAAAAGCGCAGGATGTTTCTCATGCCGCCCTCCGCGCAAAAATGCGGCCGAGCAGGCCCTTGCGCTCGAGCGCCGGCCGCGTGACGGGCGAGGCGTCGCCCGCAAGCCTGCGCGCCGCTTCAATGTAAGCGGCCGCCGCCGGGCTTTGCAGATTGCCGATGGAGACCGGCGCGCCCACGTTGGAGGCGCGCAGCACGTCCTTGCTTTCCGGCACGATGCCGATGAGCGGAATGGAGAGAATGTCGAGCACGTCCTCCACGCTCAGCATATCGCCCCGCGCCGCGCGCGCCGCATCATAGCGCGTGAGCAGGAGATGTTTCTCCATGCGCTCGCCGCGCTCCGCCTTCTCGGTCTTGGAGTCAAGAAGGCCGATGATGCGGTCTGAATCGCGCACCGACGACACTTCCGGATTGGCGACGACCACCGCCATGTCGGCGAAGCGCATGGCGAGCGTCGCGCCGCGTTCAATGCCGGCGGGGCTGTCGCAAATGATCCAGTCGAACCGCGTGCGCAAATCAGCGATCACCTGCCCGACGCCCTCCTCGCTCAGCGCGTCCTTGTCGCGCGTCTGCGAGGCGGCGAGCAGATAGAGCGTGTCCACGCGCCGGTCGCGAATGAGCGCCTGTGAGAGATTGGCCTCTCCCCGCGCCACATTGATGAGATCGAACACGACGCGGCGCTCCGCGCCCATGACGAGATCGAGATTGCGCAGGCCGACGTCGAAATCGACGACGACCACCTTGTCGCCCGTCTGCGCCAGAGCCGCGCCAAGGGCCGCGGTCGTGGTCGTTTTGCCGACCCCGCCCTTGCCCGACGTCACCACTACGACTTTCGCCATTCTGCCTGCTCCTCTATTCGAAAGGGGTGACGCGCATCGCCCCGTCGGCGAGACGGATCTGCGCGGGTTGGCGGCGCATGTGCGCTTCGATCTCCTCGGCCGTCTGATAGAGCCCGTTGATGGCGATGAGTTCGGCCTCGAGCCTGCGGCAGAAAATGCGCGCGCCCTCGTCGCCATAGGCGCCCGCCATCGCGCGGCCGCGCAGGGCGCCATAGACATGGATGGAGCCCGCCGCGACGATCTCCGCGCCCGATCCCACCGATCCGATCACGATCACGTCGCCGTCGGGATTGACGATGCGCTGGCCCGAACGCACCGGCGCGTCGCAGATGAGCGGCGTCGGCGCGCGCGCGGGCGGCGCAGCCGCAACGGGGTTCGCCTCACGGGGCGGCTCGTCGCGCGCAAGCTCGTCACGCGCATGCGCCTCGCGCCCCGCGTTCAGGCGCGGCGGCAGGCCGTCCTCGTCCCAGCCGGCGTCGGCGCCCTCCATGCCGAGAATCCGAATGCCACGGCCCGCGAGCGCGCCCACAAGCTCCAGCGCCTCGTCGCGGGAGAGCGCGAGGTCCTCCAGATCGAGGATCACCGGGCTCGCGCCGAAGAAGCCGGGCGAACGCGCAAGCCGCGCGTCCAGGCGCTCAAGCCAGGCCGCAAGCGGAGGCTCCGGCGTCAACGTCAGGGCGAAGTAGGAGCGTCCGCGAAAACGGATCGCCGAGGCGTCTGTCACGGTCATGTCGCGCTTAAGGGGCTAAATTCACTATGATTTGGTGTGCGCTCGCATGGTTAACGAAGCGTTAATTCAGCCCCGCGCTCACGAAAATCGGGGGAACGGGCCGCCCGCGCGCGAGTTGATGGCGTCCGGGGCGGCGCATGGGCGCCGGACCCCCGGGCCGGGGGGCCGGGAGCCATGACGGGTCATGGAGAAGCGATTCGAGACCCCGTCGCGCCGGGCCGACCTGCGCGTCGCGTTCGCCGCAGCGGCGCTGGCGGCGGCGGCGCTCGGCGTCGGCGCCCTCGGCGTCTTTGCCGTCGCGCATGGGGCGGTCGGCGCGCGCGAGGTGAAGGAATTCATGCGCACGCGGCTGCTTGAGGCGCCGGTTCTCAAGGCGCCCTTGCTCAACGCCGAACGCGCAGACCAGCGCCGGCGCGGATGACGGATCAGGCGCGGCGCTGCGCGCGCGGATCACGCGGGACGACGGGTCGCCCGCGCGGCGGCGCGATGGCGACCTGCGCGCCTTCCAGAAGAACGAAGCGCAGATCTTCGCGCGGCTCTTGCGGCGTGAAGGCGTCACGCAGAGTCTGCAAGCGCGCGCGCGCTTCAAGGATCGCAGTCTTGTCGGCGGGTTTACGCAAGAACGCCTCCTGTGTTTGAGGCCCCTTGCGCGCGAAGCTGGCGAGATCGACGCGACGATGCAAGCATGGCAGGAATGAAAAGCGTGGATGGCGTAAGCTTTTTTTGCGCGCTGTGGCGCAAAAGACTCGCTGCAAGCGAAAGCTGCGCAGCATGCGTGCAGGCGACCCGCGCATGATGCGCGGCGAGCACATGAATTTCTCTGTGCGTTGCGCGCGCCCCCGCCTTGCGCGTCAGCAGCGATTCGCCTGCAATCAATCAATCAATCAGCGCGCAAGAATTCATTCACCATTGCAAGACACGCTGACAGAACGCGAGAACGACCATCTGACAAGAGAGTTGTCGAATCATGACAGCGCCATCGCCACGGAACCGCCCGCTCGTGCTCCTCGTCGAGGACGATTCTCTCCTGCGCTGGGCCAGCGCCGAGGCGCTGGCGCAGGCCGGCTTCGACGTGATCGAAGCGGCGGACGCCCACACCGCGCTTGTGACGCTGCAAAGCCGCGACGATGTAAGCGTGCTGTTCACCGACATTGAAATGCCCGGCATGATGGACGGGCTCGAGCTTGCCCGCCGCGCGCGCGACCTGTGGCCCGCCTTGCGGATTCTCGTGACCTCCGCGCGCAGCGCGCCGCCCGCCCGCACCCTGCCCGCGCGCGGACGCTTCGTCGGCAAGCCCTATGCGCAAGACGAGATCGTGCGCGACATCGACCGCATGCTCGCCGCGTGAGGGCGACGCGCGTTTGCGGGTTGCCAGCGCCCGCGCCTTCGCTATTGTGCGCGCGGTTTTTACGAATGGGCGGAGGAAAGGCGCATGGCGCAATTGGTTCTGGGCGTCGGATCATCCCATTCGCCGCTGCTGAATTCTCCGCCGGAGGATTACCCCAAACACGCGCAGATTGACGCCAGCGGCCGCAAACTGCTCGACCGCGAGGGCAATCCGCGCACGTTCGGCGAGCTTGTCGAACTGGCTGATCCCTCCATCGCCGACCAGATCAGGCCCGAGGTTCTGGCCGAGCGCGCCGCCCGCTGCACGACCAATATCGAGCGGCTCGAGCGCGAAATCGCTGAGGCGGATCTCGACGCGCTGATCGTGATCGGCGACGACCAGCATGAGCAATTCCTTGAGGACAACATCCCCGCCTTCCTGATTTATGCGGGCGAGACGATCCTCAACAATCCGCTCAACATGCCCGAAGAGGCGCCGCAATGGTGGCGGCGCGCGCGCTCGCAATATCATTCCGACGCGCCGCGCGAATTCCCCGTGGACGCCGCGCTCGCCCGCCATCTCATCGAACATCTGATGGACCGCGACTTCGACGTGAGCTTCTCAAAGAAGCTCGGGCGCGATCACGGCGAGGGCCACGCCTTCGGCTTCGTGCATTTGCGCCTGATGAGCGAGAAGGTCACGCCCATCGTGCCTGTGGCGATCAACACCTATTTCGCGCCCAATCAGCCGCGCCCCGCGCGCTGCTACGATTTCGGCCGCGCCATTGCGCAGGCGGTGCGCGATTTTCCCGGCGACGGCCGTTTCGGGATTTTGGGCTCCGGCGGGCTCTCGCATTTCACCGTCGACGAAGAGCTCGACCGCATGTTGCTCGAGGCCTTCCGCACGAAGGACGCGCAGACGCTGCGCGCCATCACGCCCAAGCGCCTGAATTCCGGCACGTCGGAAGTGCGCAACTGGCTGACCGTCGCAGGCGCCTGCGAACAGCTCGACACCCGCTGGCAGGATTATGTGCCCTGCTATCGCTCCCTTGCAGGCACAGGCTGCGGCATGGGTTTCGCCGTCTGGTCCTAATCGAGCAGATGGGCGCAGCCGACTTCGCGCGCCCAGAACTCCCATCCGCGCTTGAGGGCGGGGGAGTGGATGTCCAGTTGCAGGCGCGCCTCGATTTCGCCGCGCGAGAGCGCCTTATATTCGCCCATGCGCATCGCGTTCATCAGCACGCGCGCATTGCGGGGAATATAAACCGCCAGCCGCACCAGGTCTGAGGCCGACAGGCCCGCGAGCACGAAGCCATGGCCGCGCATCAACGCCATGCGGTTGCAGGCGAGGCAGGAGGCGAGATCGCGCCCCTGCGCCATGTTCGTCACCAGAAGGCTCGTGCCGTCGCCGAACTTGTCGGCGATGTCCCACACCGGCACGTCCTCGCCGATGTCGCCCACCGCATGGATGACGGGACGAAAGCGCGTCGTCTTCGAGATCGAGAACGGCAGCAGGTCGTCGGCGTGGGAGTGGAGCACCGCCATCACCTCCGGCCGCTTCTCATAGACGCCGCCATGGATGAAGCGCTCCAGATAGAGCGGACGCGTCTCCGGCTCCGCGGGCGTTCCGTCCATGTTGAAGACGATCACGTCGTCGACCTCGACGATGCCGGGGCTCATGGAGACCGCGAGCAGATATTTCGTCGGATCGAGCGGATGGCGCAGGCTCACATGGCCATAGGCGTCGAGCACTTTCTGCGCTGCAAGAATGCGATTGGCGATGACGACGTCGCGCCGCGCGCGCTCGACCGGATCCATGGGCTCCTCCCTGTTCTGGCGCCACAATGCCGCAGCGTGCGGCCAGTGGCAATCAGGACGGGCGGCGCCAAGATCGCGTTCCGATCGCGCTCAGACCATGTAGAAGTCGAGCATGGTCTGGATATAGTCGTTTTGCAGCGTGATCGTCTTGCGCGCGATGAGCCATGCGCCGTCGTTCTGGCGCGCCAGCTCATGCTCCACCAGCGCGAAGACATGGGTGGACTGGCGCCGCTTCACGTTGAAGGCGTGGGTCACGGCCACGGAGCGCACGCTGATGCCCTCCGGCGAACGCGCCTGCGCCAGAACGTTGGAGATCGCATGGGCCGTGCGCGGCAGGGGGCTTGAGGCGAGCGAGCGCCCGCCCTCCACGCGCCGCACCCGTTCGGCGAGCTGGGCGCGGGTGCAATGGACGAGCGACAATTCGCTTTCAGGGTCGCGCGTCGGCTGGCCCTCGTCGGTCCATGCAGGAATCCAGTAAACCGCATCCGGCGCATAGAGCGCAAGCCAGTCATCGAAGCGCTGCTCATCGAGCGCGCGCGCCTCCTCAAACAGCAGGCGCGCGGCGAGGGCGTCGCATTCCGCCGGGCTCATCGCGCGCTCCCTTTCAGCAAAAGGTCGCGCCAGGCGCGATAGACGCCGTGGAACACGGTCTCGTCGCCCAGATCAAAAGCGCCGAGCACGCTGGTGAGCGGGGAAATCCCCAGTTCGCGCGCATGGTCGTCCGGCCCAGGCCGCACGGCGGCCATGCCGCGCGCGTAACCTTGATGGTAATCGATGACGGGCGTCATATTGCCCGCCTGACAATCCTCATAAGCCGTCGCGTCGTCGGGCGTGGCGAGGCCGCTGGGATTGAAGAACTCCTCATATTGGCGGATGCGCACGGCGCGCGCCGCCTTGTCCTCGCCCTTGGGCGCGAGGCAATAGGTCGTCATTTCCGTGCGGCCGGGCGCGAGCGGGCGCCAGATGCGCATTTGCAGCGAGGCGTTCTCGGCGAATTGCACATTGGGAAAAATGGTGAGGTTGCGCGTGTAGAGCATCCATTTCGCGCGCGTCTCGCCCACGCGCGCCTTCAGCGCGTCGAGCTTCGCGAAAAGCGGGCGCGCGTCTGTCGAGGGCGTCTCGCCCCAGATCGCCGCATGGCCGTTGGCGAAGCAATAGGCCCCGCGCGACACGCTCTTCTGGTTGAAGTTCTGATAGATCGACGTGTGGCCGCCGCCAACCGCGTCAGCCACGCGCCCCGCGCCCGCAGCCTTGCCGCGTTCGGCGAGAATCTGCATGTAGGATGGGTGCGTCGAGGTGAAATGGTACGGATCAGTGCCGTTTTCGAGCTGCAATTTCCAATTGCCCTCGTACACGTAGCGCACCACGCCCGGCACAAGCTCCAGCCCCTCCTCGCTTTGATCGGCGATGAGATCGAGCATGACGCGCGCATCGCCCAGATAGTCGTCGAGCGCGGGAACGTCCGGGTTGAGGCTGGCGAACAGAAAGCCGCGATAATCGCCAAGCCGCACGCGTTGCAGGCCGTGATCCTCGGCGCGGAAGGCGTCCGTATAGGCGCCTTCCTTTTCGTCCTTCACGTCCACGCAGGCGCCCGAACTGTCATAGACCCAGCCGTGATATTGACATGTGTGGCGCTTCGCATTGCCCACGGCGCGATGACAGACGAGCGCGCCGCGATGCCGGCAGGAATTGACCACGCAGTGGATCGCGCCTGCGCCGTCGCGCGTCACGATCACCGGCTGGCGGCCGATATGCGTGGTGAAAAAATCATGCGGCTTGGGAATCTGGCAGGAAAGGCCGAGAAAGACCCACGAGCCCTCGAAGATCCGCGCCATCTCCAGATCGAACACCGCCTGTTCGCGCACCGCCGCCCGGCTCACGCGGAAAGCGCCCTCCTGCGGCCGATCATCCACGAGCGCGGCGATCTGCGCGTCCGTCCAGGGGCGACGAAGCTGAAGATGGTCGTCCAAGCGGGCTCTCCCTGATTCCGCCTCTTGCGGAACGTATAACAATCTTGTACGTGTCGCTTATTGTGGAATTTACGCCTCATTGCGTCAAGTCGGCGCTGAGGCGAGCGAAAAGGGGCGACAGGTGGAGTTCGTCAGCGGCGACAGCGAAAGCGCGACACGTTCGGAGGGCGCGCGGCCGACGCGCCGGTCGGAAGGCGGCGGGGGCATCCGCTCCATCGAGAAAGGCGCGCTGATCCTACGCTGCATGCGCGACGCCGGGGGCCCGCTGCGCCTGAGCGATCTCGCGCGGCGCGCCGGCATGAGCCGCAGCATGGCCCATGGCTATCTCGTGAGCCTCGTGCGCGCCGGCCTCGTGGAGCAGGACCGCGACACCGGGCGCTACGATCTGGGCGAAGACGCGCTGCAATTAGGGCTCGCCGCCCTCACGCGAACGGATTTCATGAAAGCGGGCCGCGAGACGCTGGAGGGCCTGTCGGCCCAGACCGGCGAAACGGTCGTCCTGTCCGTGTGGAGCGAGGAAGGCCCGGTGCTCGTCGCCAAGATCGACGGGCGCCGCCCCTCCATGTACGAAGTGCGCGTAGGCGGCGTCGCCAATCTTCTTGTCACTGCGACCGGCCTTGTGTTCCTCGCCCACAAGCCCGCCGGAAGCGCGGCGGAGTTGATCGAGCGCGCGCGCGGGCGCGGCCTTGACGGCGGCTTCACCGATGAAAGCCTTCAGGCCACTCTCGCGCAAATCCGCCGCGAGGGCCTTGCGACCTCCCGTCCCGCCATCCTGCCGGAAGCCTCGGCGCTGGCCGCGCCGGTCTTTGACCATTCCGGCCAGATGCGCGCCGCGCTCACCATCATCGGGCCCTATGGCGGGCTCGACACGGCGTCCGACGGCGTGAACGGCGCTTTGCTGCGCGACGCCGCGCGCCGGCTCTCGCGCCGGCTCGGCGCCCAGACGGATGAGCCCGCGGCGGCGAATTAAATTGAAAAACAGCGGCCGAAGGGCCATGTTCGCTTCATCCGCCGCGCAAGGCGCTGCGGACCACCGGAGAACGATCCCCTGAGCGAAAGACTGAGCGAGACCGCCAAATCGCAGGCCGCGAACACGCAGGCCGCCACCAGCCCGGACAGCCAAAGCCCGCTGGCGCGCGACCTCGCCACCGCCCTCGACGACGCAAAGGCGGAGAACGTCGTCGCCATCGAACTTGCGGGCAAAAGCGCCATGGCGGACGCCATGCTCATCGCCACCGGCCGCTCCAACACCCATGTGGGCGCCATAGCCGACCGCGTGGTGAAGGCCTGCAAGGCTGCGGGCGTCGCCTCGCCGCGCGTGGAGGGCCTGCCCCATTGCGACTGGGTTCTGGTGGACGCCGGCGACGTGATCGTCCACGTCTTCCGCCCGGAAGTGCGCGCCTTCTACAATCTCGAAAAGATGTGGGGCGGCGACCGGCCGAGCGAGCCGTCGAGCGGTCCGCGCGCGGTCTGATCCGCAGCTATGAAGCTCATTCTCGCCGCCGTCGGGCACCTGAAGGCCGGGCCTGAGCGCGAACTCGTGACGCGCTACGCCGAACGCGCCCGCGCAGCCTGCCGCGGCGTCGGCCTGACGGGGTTCGACATGCGCGAGATCGAGGAAAGCCGCGCGCGGCGCGCTGAAGACCGCAAGGCTGAAGAGGCGCGCGCCCTGCTCGCCCTCCTGCCCGACGGCGCGCGGGTGATCGCGCTCGACGAACGCGGCAAAACGATGGGCAGCGAGGATTTCGCGCAAGACATGGGCCGCGCGCGCGACGCCGGCGCCGGCGCCTACGCCCTGCTGATCGGCGGGCCCGACGGACTCGACGAAAGCCTGCGCGCGCAGGCCCATCTTGCGCTCGCTTTCGGCGCCATGACCTGGCCGCATCAGATCGTGCGCGCGCTGGCGGCCGAACAGGCCTATCGCGCGCTCACCATTCTGGCGGGCCATCCCTATCACCGCGCCTGAGCCATGGCGCGTTACGCGCGCGCGCCGGCGCATTATGCTGAGGCCCGCGCCCCGCAGGCGATTCGTCGGGGCGGGCGCCGGAACGGCGCGAAAGGAGCGGCGTTGAAAGGCGGACTTGTGATCGCCTGCGTTGCGGCGGGATTGAGCTGCGGGTCTCCGGACCCGTGGACGACTCCCGCGCGCGCGCAGGAAAAGCCCGCAGCGCAGGAGGCGCTTCAGCGCCAGCAGGACATCGAGCGTCGCCAGCAGGAATTGCGCGCGCTCGAAGACGAAATGCGCCTCACCGGCGAACAGCGCCGCAAGATCGAAGCCGAAGTGGAGATGATCCGCAGCGACCGCGCGCGCCTCTCCTCAGCGCTTGTGCAAACGACGGCGCGCGTGCAGGCGCTTGAAGGACGCATCAGCGAGATCGAGCGCCGCATGGAGGCCTCGCAGGCGGGCGAAGACGCCATTCGCCGCTCGCTCGAACAACGCCGCGACGTGATCGCCAACGTGCTCGCGGCTCTGCAAAGGCTGGGGCGCAAGCCGCCGCCCGCCATTCTCATCAGCACTGAAGACGTCCTGCGCGCAGTCCGCATCGCCATGATGCTTGGCGGACTCATGCCCGAATTGCGCATGGAGGCGGACGCGCTCGCCGCCGACCTCGCCGAGCTTATCGAATTGCGCAAGCGCATCGCCGGCGAACGCGACCAGCGCCGCGCGGAGCTCGCCCGCCTCGCCGACGAGCGCGAGCGCGTGGCCGCCATCATGGAGGCGCGGCGCGACGCGCAGGGGATGGCCGAACGTTCGCTTGGCGCCGAACAGGACCGCGCCGTCGCCCTTGCGCGGCAGGCGCTCGACCTGCGCGAGCTGATCGCGCGCATGGAGGACGAGACCGACGGCGGCAAGCGCGCCGCCGACGCCGCCCGCGCGGCGGAGGCCGAGCGCAAACGCCTCGCTCTCGCTCGCCCGCAGGACGCCGGCCGCCCCGCTTCGCCCGGCGAGCCGGCGCGGCTCGCCCCCGCAATGTCCTTCGCACAGGCGCGCGGCCTTTTGCCGCTGCCGGTCTCAGGCGAGATCCGCAAGACGTTCGGGGCTCCCGACGGGTTCGGCGGCTCCGAACGCGGCCTGTCCATCGCCACGCGGCCCGGAGCCCTCGTGGCCTCCCCGACGGACGGCTGGGTCGCCTTTTCGGGACCCTACAGGACCTATGGGCAACTCTTGATCATCAACGCCGGCGACGGCTATTATATAGTCTTGGCCGGCATGGATCGCATTAACGTCGCGGTTGGCCAGTTCGTTCTTGCGGGTGAGCCCGTCGCCTCCATGGGCGACGCATCGGGAAAGACCGCGGCGGCGATCGCCATCGGCGCGGCCGAGCCCGTTCTCTACGTCGAGTTTCGCAAGGACGGCGCAGCGATAGATCCAGGCCCCTGGTGGGCGAAGCCGGAACGGGAAAAGGTTCGCGGATAATGCGCAAGGTCTCTTTACTTCTGGTCGGCGCCGCCTTCGGGGCGGGGGCCGCCACGCTCGCGACGAACGCGCGCCTCATCAGCTCCGTCATCGCGGCGCCTTCTGAAACCTATCGCAGCCTGAACCTTTTCGGCGACGTGTTCGAAAAGGTGCGCTCCGATTACGTCGAGCGCCCCAGCGACCAGAAGCTGATCGAATCCGCCATCAACGGCATGCTCACGGGGCTTGATCCCCATTCGAGCTACATGGACCCCAAGAGCTTCCGCGACATGCAGGTGCAGACGCGCGGCGAGTTCGGCGGCCTCGGCATCGAGGTGACGCAGGAAGACGGCATGGTGAAAGTCGTCACCCCGATCGATGACACGCCAGCCTCGCGCGCCGGCATCATGGCGGGCGACGTCATCAGCGCCATCGACGACGAATCCACCCAGGGCCTCTCGCTCAATCAGTCGGTGGACAAGATGCGCGGCGCCATCGGAACGAGCGTGAAGCTCACCGTCACCCGCGGCGCCGCCAAAGAGCAGCGCGAGTTCCGCATCACCCGCGACCGCATCCAGATCCGCGCCGTGCGCACGCGCATCGAAGGCGAGGACATCGGCTATATCCGCATCACGCAGTTCAACGAGCAGACGTTCGACGGGCTGAAGGGCGCCATCGCCAAATTTCAGGCGGAGATTCTGGCCGACAAGTTCAAGGGCTACATCGTCGACCTGCGCAACAATCCCGGCGGCCTGCTCGACCAGTCGATCGCGGTCTCCAATGCGTTCCTCGAGCGCGGCGAGATCGTCTCCACCCGCGGGCGCAACGCCGAAGAGACGCAGCGCTACAACGCGCGGCCCGGCGATTTGTCGAAGGGCAAGCCCGTCGTCGTGCTCATCAACGGCGGATCGGCTTCGGCCTCCGAGATCGTGGCGGGCGCTCTGCAGGATCACAAGCGCGCGACGATCATCGGCACGCGCTCCTTCGGCAAGGGCTCCGTGCAGACCATCATTCCGCTCGGCCAGAACAACGGCGCGCTGCGCCTGACCACAGCGCGCTACTACACGCCGTCGGGCCGCTCCATTCAGGCCAAGGGCATCGAGCCGGACATCCAGATCCTGCAGGACGTGCCCGATGAGCTGAAGGGGCGCGACAGCACCAAAGGCGAGGCCTCGCTGCGCGGCCACCTGCGCAACGGCGAGGACGAGAAGAGCGGCTCGCAGGCCTATGTCCCGCCCGACGTCACGAAGGACAAGCAGCTCATCGCCGCCGCAGATCTTCTGCGCGGCGTGAAGACCGCCGCTCAGCTGATGGAGACGGCGAAGGAAGGCGCGCCGGCCAAACCCGCCGCGAATTAAGAACGCAACCATGCGTCGGCGGCGGTGCGCAAACGCCCATCGCTGACGCAGGCGCGCTGCGCTTTGAATCGATGTCGTAGCGTATCGCTCACCAGTCCCCGATCTCTGTTCTCGCTCACCCAGTCCTTGCGTTCGTCAGAACCGGCGCGGGCCGCGCGCCGGCTCGCCTTGCGATTCACGAGGAGCGCGCCCCATGGGTCTTCACGATGATCTGAATGCGCCGCTCGGCGCGTCCGCCAGCGACCGAAACCCCGCAAGAGGTTCGCGCGCAGGGGGCGGTTCAGGCGCGCCATGGGCGCTGGTCGGCTTTGCGGGCGTCGTATTGACGGGCGCCGCGCTCGCCGCTTTCGCATGGATGATGGACGAGCGCCTCGACCGCGGCCTCGACCGCGTCGCGGACGCGGCGGCGCGCATCGAACGCTGGACGCCGCCGGCGCCGCAGAACCCACCCGCCCCGGCCACGCGCGCCGCGCAGGCGCAGGCGCAGGCCGACGAGGCGCCCACGGGCGTGATTCGCATGCGCCGCAGCGCCGAGGCGGTGGAGGAGGCGAGCGGGGTGAAAGTGGTGCGCCAGGGCGCAGGCGTTCCCGAAGCGCTCATCATTTCCGTGCCGCAGGCGCAAGTCGATGTGGGCCTTGCGCCTGCGCCAGACCGGCGCCTCGTGGACAAGGGCCGGCACGGCCCCCTGCCTCGCATCGGCCTCGACGGCGCCAAGCCGCTAGATGTTTATGCGCGCCCGATGGTGACGCCGGCGGGCCTGCGCCCCGGCGCGCCGAAACTCGCCATTGTCGTGGGCGGCATGGGGCTGAACCCCGCCGCCACGCAAGAGGCGCTTGGCCTTCTGCCGCGCGCGGTGACGCTGGGCTTCGCGCCCTATGGGCCCGACCTGCCGCGCCAGACCGCGCAGGCGCGCAGTTTGGGCCATGAAATCCTGCTGCAGGCGCCGCTCGAAGGATTCGGCGGACCGGGCGAAAGCCCCGGCCCCAATCTCCTGCGCGCCGGCGACCCGCCTGCGGAGACGCTCAACCGGCTGCACTGGCACATGAGCCGTTTCCCCGGCTACGTGGGAATCGGCGGCCATCTCGGCGCGAAGTTCACCGCCGACGCAGCCTCCTTGTCGCCGGTTCTGATCGAGATCGCCAATCGCGGACTTATGTATTTCGACGACGGCGGCTCCACGCGCTCGCTCGCCCTTTCGCTGGGCGCAGAGACCTCGAAGCCGATCCTGCGCGCCGATGTGGTGATTGACGCGCGACCCGAAGCGGTGGATGACGCGCTCATCCGCCTTGAGCGGATCGCCCGCGACAAAGGCGCCGCAGCCGGCTCAGCGGCCGCCCTGCCCGACGTCGTGGAGAAGATCGCCCGCTTCGCCCGCGCGCTTGAGACGCGCGGCGTGGCGCTGGCGCCAGCGAGCGCGCTGGCCGCCATTCCTCGCCCGGCGAGCGCGCAGGCGCCGCCCTGAACATGGCCCGCGCGGGCCAGAGAAGGACGAACGTGACCGCCAACGCCTCCCCTCCGCCCTATCGGCCCTGCGTGGGCGTGGTGCTCGTCAACCGCGAAGGATTGGTCTTCATGGGCCGGCGCGCCAACAAAGCGCTTGTGGAGCATGTGGCGCCGGGCTTTGAATGGCAGATGCCGCAAGGCGGAATCGATCCGGGCGAAGATCCGCGCGCAGCCGCCTTTCGCGAATTGCGCGAGGAGACGAACGTATCGAGCGCCTCGTTGATCGCCGAGGCGCCCGACTGGTTCTCCTACGACCTGCCGCCCGACATCGCGCAAAAGGCGTGGGGCGGGCGCTATCGCGGCCAGACGCAGAAATGGTTCGCCCTGCGCTTCGAGGGCGCGGATGACGAGATCGACGTCGCGCATCCCGACGGCGGACGCCACAAGGCGGAGTTCGACGGCTGGCGCTGGGAGCCCTTGGCGCGCACGCCCGATCTGGTGATCCCGTTCAAACGCCCGGTCTATGAACAGGTGGTCGCCGCCTTCGCGCCGCTGATCGGCTGACGTCAGAACGAACGCGAGAGCCGCAGGCCGGCGTTGGTGAGCCCGCGATTCTGGTCGCACAGGCCCGCATTGGAGACATGCTCCACCGTGGCGAGCACGCTCCATTGAGGCGCGAAGCGATAGCCCAGCGACAGGGATTCATGGAACCCGCCCGCGCAGCCCATGGCGTTGCGCCCCGGCGCGCCGCCGTCGCGCCCGTTATGGATCGCGCCGCCGAGCGACGCCTCAAGAAACAGCGCGTCCGTGATTGGCAGGCGCCACAGGAAACCCGCATAGCCGATGCTCGTGCGCGCGCCGAAACTCAGCGTCGCGCCCGCGTGCACGCGGGGGACAAGAAAGGCGAGCGGGCCAGACCCCGCCGGAAACGGCGCGAAGACGAGTTCCGCATTCACGTCCGCTCCACCCTTCTCCGGGCTCATCGGATCATGAACGTAAAGGCCGAGGCGCAAGTCCTCCATGAGCGGGCGTTCAAGCCAGGATGAGGCGGGGGGCGCCGCCATCGGGGCGACCGCGTCGGCCGCGCGCGCAGGCGCGCCGGCCAGAACGGCCAGGGCGAGGGCGCAAGACGCGGACATTCTTCGCATGAAGGCTCCGGCACGGCGGACGTCGTGCGAATTGTAAACAAAAAACTTACAATAAAAAAGTATTTTGCCTTTTTATTCATGAGCTAAAGCATGACCAATCAGGCGCCGGGCGCTCATGGGCGAAAACGAACCGGCGACGATCCGTTAACCATAAGTGGAAACCCCTACGAAACAGTGAACTGCGCGCGAAAGCGGCTTGCCGCCCCTTGCCGCCCCTTGGCGAAGGGGCGATGGTGAGTCCGTTAACCATAACGTCTGGGGTTTGGGGGCGCGTAATGCTTGAACGCATGTTCCAACTAGAGGCCCATGGCACGAACGTGCGCCGCGAAGTGATCGCCGGCGTAACGACGTTCCTCACGATGGCCTACATCATCTTCGTCAATCCTTCGATCCTTCAGATCGCGGGCATGGATTTCGGCGCCGTCTTCATGGCGACCTGTCTGGCGGCCGCTTTCGGCAGCGCCTTCATGGGCCTCTATGCGAATTATCCCATCGCGCTCGCGCCGGGCATGGGGCTGAACGCCTATTTCACCTTCGGCGTGGTGAAGGGCATGGGCTACACGTGGGAAGTCGCGCTGGGCGCGGTCTTCATCTCCGGCCTTCTCTTCCTCATCATCTCCGTGGTGAAACTGCGCGAGATGATCGTGAACGCGATTCCGATCTCGATGAAGCTCGGCATCGCCGCCGGCATCGGCCTGTTTCTCGCCATCATCGCGCTCAAGAATGCGAACATCGTCGTTGATCATCCCGCGACGCTGGTGACCATGGGCAATGTGAAGAGCGCGCCCGTCCTTCTGGCGGCGCTTGGCTTCGCGCTCATCGCCGCCCTCGCCTCGCGCAAAGTGCCCGGCGCGATCATCATCTCGATCCTGGCGATCACCGTCGTGTCGATTCCGCTCGGCCTGACCGAGTTCAAGGGCATCGCCTCCGCGCCGCCCTCCATGGCGCCGACCTTCCTGCAGATGGACCTGAAGGGCGCGCTCGACGTCGGCCTGTGGGCGATCATCTTCGTCTTCCTGTTCGTCGATCTGTTCGACAACACAGGCACGCTGATCGGCGTCGCCCATCGCGGCGGCTTCCTCGACAAGGACGGCAAGCTGCCGCGCATCGGCAAGGCGCTGATCGTGGATTCGACCTCGGCGTCAGTTGGCGCCGCGCTCGGCACGTCCACCACGACGAGCTATATCGAAAGCACCGCGGGCGTGGACGCAGGCGGACGCACGGGCCTCACCGCCGTCGTCGTCGCGCTTTGCTTCCTGCTCGCGATCTTCTTCGCCCCGCTCGCAGGCACGGTGCCCGCCTTCGCCACGGCGCCCGCCCTGCTCTATGTCGCCTGCCTCATGTCGATGAGCCTCAAGGATCTTGAGTGGGATGACGTGACGGAGTTCGTGCCCGCCATCGTGACGGCGATCACCATGCCGCTCACCTTCTCCATCGCCCATGGCATCGGCATCGGCTTCATCTGCTACGCCGCGATCAAGATCCTCGCGGGCCGCGCCAGCGAGATGAAAATCGCGGTGCCGATCATCGCGGGCCTGTTCGTGGTGAAACTCATCGTCGGCTGACGCGGGAGTCTTTGAGAAAAAGAAACGGCCGGGTTTGCGCCCGGCCGTTTTTCTTTTCTGCGCGCGCTGTCGCGGCTCAGCCGCCCGGCGCTTCTTCGCCGTCGGTCTCCGCCGGCGGATCGACGACGACGCGGCGCGCCTTCACATCGACATGAGGCACGGCGGCTTTCGTGAAGGGCACGAGCAGGCTCGCGCCCGCGCCGCGCTCGATGTCGAGAATATCGCCAGCGCCGTAATTGAGCACGTCGCGCACGCGGCCGAACGGCGCCCCTGCGACGTCCACGACGTCCAGCCCGATGAGATCGGCGACGTAGAACTCATCCCCTTCCGTCTGCGGCAGAGCCGCGCGGGGAAGATAGAGGTCGCAATTCGTCAGCGCCTCCGCGGCGGTGCGGTCGCGCACGCCGTCCACGCGCACGACCAGCATGTCGTCCTTCACAAACCGCGCGCTTTCAAAGCGAAAGGCGCGCGCGCCGCTCGCGTCCGTGAGCCCGTCATAAGAGGCGAGCGCCAGCGGGTCGGCGGTGAAGGATTTCACGCGCACCTCGCCGCGCACGCCATGGGGAGCGCCGAAGCGCCCCACCAGAATACGCGGCGAAGACGCCATGAAGCCTTACTCCGAGGCGGCCGGAGCAGCAGCGGCGGCGGCGGCCGCAGCGGCGGCGGCGCGCTCCTGCGCCTTGCGCTTGGGCTGCGACTTCTGCGGATTGTTGCGCGCTTCGCGCTTCATCACGCCGAGCGTGTCGAGCAGGCGCGTCACGCGGTCGGTCGGCTGGGCGCCCTTGGCGATCCAGGCCTTGGCCTTCTCCACGTCGAGCACGAGGCGGGTCGCGTCGTCCTTCGCCTTCAGCGGATCGAACGTGCCGATCTTCTCGATGAAACGGCCGTCGCGCGGCATGCGCGAGTCGGCGATCACGACGCGATAGAAGGGGCGCTTCTTGGCGCCGCCGCGGGAGAGACGAATCTTGAGGGACATGCTTTCTTCCTTTCAGCTGTTCGCGATCATGCGATGGATGTGAGACGTTTTGCGTTCCGTCACTTCTTCTTCCCCCCGAAGGGGTTGAATCCGCCAAGGCCGGGAAGGCCTCCTTTGCCAAGGCCCGGCAAGCCGGGCTTCGCCGCTGGATTTGCGAATGGGTTTGCGCCGCCAAGGCCGGCGGGCGGCTGACTCGGCAGATTGGGCATGTTCGGCGGCAGGCCGCCGCCCATCTGCTTTTGCATCTGCGCGATTTCCTCCGGGCTCGGCATGCCGCCGCCAAGGCCGAACATCTGCGCCATCTTGCCCATGGGCCCGCGCTTGGCGCCGCCCATGGCCTTCATCATGTCCGCCATCTGGCGATGCTGTTTGAGCAGGCGGTTGAGGTCTTCGACCTTCGTGCCCGAGCCTGACGCGATGCGCTTCTTGCGCGAGGCTTTGAGAACGTCGGGATTGCGCCGCTCCTGCGGCGTCATGGACAGGATCATCGCGCGCTGGCGCTTGATCATGCGATCGTCCACGCCCGCCTTCGCGATCTGATCCTTCATCTTCGCCACGCCCGGCAACATGCCGAGAATGCCGCCAAGACCGCCGATCTTCTCCACCTGCGCCAATTGTTCGGCGAGGTCGTCGAGATCGAACTTGCCCTTGCGCATTTTCTCGGCGATCGCCTGCGCCTTTTCGGCGTCGATCGTCTGCGCGGCCTTCTCGACCAGCGCCACGATGTCGCCCATGCCGAGAATGCGGTTGGCGATGCGCGCGGGATGGAAATCGTCGAGGTCGTCGATCTTCTCGCCGGTGCCGATCAGCTTGATCGGCTTGCCGGTGACGGCGCGCATGGAGAGCGCCGCGCCGCCGCGCCCGTCGCCGTCCGTGCGCGTGAGCACGATGCCGGTGATGCCGACCGTGTCGTTAAAGTTCTTCGCGAGATTGACCGCGTCCTGACCTGTGAGGCTGTCGGCCACGAGCAGGATTTCATGCGGGCGCGCAGCGGATTTGATCTCCGCCATCTCCACCATCAGCGGCTCGTCGATATGGGTGCGGCCCGCCGTGTCGAGGAGCACGACGTCATAGCCCTGCAGGCGCGCGGCCTGTTCGGCGCGCTGGGCGATCTGCACCGGCGTCTGGCCGGCGACGATGGGCAGCGTGTCCACGCCCACCTGCCGGCCAAGGACGGCGAGCTGCTCCTGCGCGGCGGGACGCTTCACGTCGAGCGAGGCCATGAGCACCTTGCGCTTCATGCGCTCGGCGAGACGCTTGGCGATTTTCGCGGTCGTCGTGGTTTTACCCGCGCCTTGCAGTCCGACCATCATGATGGCGACGGGCGGGGCGGCGTCGAGATTGATCGGATCGGCGTCGGAGCCCAGCGTCTCGACGAGGACGTCGTTGACGATCTTCACGACCATCTGGCCGGGGGTGACGGATTTCACCACCTGCGCGCCAACCGCGCGTTCGCGCACTTTGTCGGTGAAGGAGCGCACCACGTCAAGCGCCACGTCCGCCTCAAGCAGGGCGCGGCGCACCTCGCGCAAAGCCGTCGCCACGTCCTCCTCGCGAAGGGCGCCGCGTCGCGTGAGCGCGTCGAATATGCCGGAGAGCTTTTCGGAAAGGCCCTCGAACATGGCTGTCTCCTGTGACGTCGGATGCGTTCAAAGCAAAACGCGCCCGGGGGCGCATCGCGCTGCCGGGCGTTGGCCTCCAGCCTCCGGGGCTGGTGGGCCTGGCTCAAGAACGTCTCTGACGAGAGTTTGAGGGTTTTTAAGGGCGCGCCCGGCCTGAGTCAAACGACCGCCGGGGGCGAGGGTTGCGCGGAAGCCTGAGCGCCGGGGTCAAAAAGAAAGCCCCGCCGAGGCGGGGCTCTCCAGACGCCATGAGAGCTTGTCATCGCCCCTCATGGCGGCCAGCTTGCGCTGGACTTAAATGCTGGCGGAACCAGCGACACCCATAGAATACGCCATTCCTTGGAAAAAAGCCAATTGTTCAGACCAAGTCCTCGCTTGATGCAATCCCGAACTTTTTCAAAAGTGGCGACATCCAAAACGCGAACGTCGTATTCACGCTCACCATTTTCGTTTCGATGTTGAAGATGCCTAAGCCTATGAAAACCGACAGTGAGCAAGATATCGCCTTTCAGCCACATCTCGTCGCTGTCGTAAGGCGCAGGGAGCCGGGGCGAAAAGTAAAGTTTAAGGTGATGCGCTAGCGGAATGCGTGGCTCGCTCGTACTCAAGGGCACGATCGTGCAAAGATTTCGTCCGGGAATGGGCGGGGAAAGCACAACGGCCGGACGGCGCTTCACCATTTCTGGCGCACGAAATCCCTCTGTCAAATCAACCCGGACGATTGTACCCGGCCTTGGATGCGTTTTGATAGCCACCGCAGACCTCTTGTCACGCTCATGAGGTCTGTATAAGCGATTCTTGGTCTTGACTTTGAGTCCTCTAGCGTTCCGTCCTCCCACGGCGGGAAAAAGCTGGCGAAACGCCTCCGCAGCGGCTTCAATTGCTTTCCCGCTCCGCCCGCAATAGACCTCGATCCATGCTCCGCTACGCCAACCCGGCCAATTTCCTGCGCCTCGCCGCCGTCCTGATCCCGGCCGCGGGCCTGCTCTCGCTCGGCCTGCTGGCCGTCGGCATCTATCTCGCCTTCTTCGTCGCCCCCGCCGACTACCAGCAGGGCGAGACCGTGCGCATCATGTATGTGCATGTGCCCGCCGCCTGGATCGCCCTGTTCTGCTGGGCCATGATGTCGGCGGCCGCGCTTGGCACGCTCGTCTGGCGCCATCCGCTGGCCGACGCCGCGCAAAAGGCCGCGGCCCCGCTGGGCGCCGCCTTCACCTTCGTCTGCCTCGCCACCGGCTCGCTCTGGGGCAAGCCCATGTGGGGCACGTGGTGGGTATGGGACGCGCGCCTCACCTCGGTGCTCGTGCTGTTCATCATGTATCTGGGCCTGATCGCGCTCTGGCGCGCCATTGAAGAGCCCGCGCGCGCGGGACGCGCCGCAGCCATCCTCACGCTCGTCGGCTCCGTGAACCTGCCTATCGTGAAATTCTCCGTGGACTGGTGGAACACGCTGCATCAGCCCGCCTCCGTCTTCCGCATGGGCGGCCCGACGATTCATCCCTCCATGCTCTGGCCGCTGCTCGTCATGGCGGTCGCCATGACGCTGCTGTTCCTGACGCTTCATCTGATGGCGACGCGCAATGAAATCCTGCGCCGGCGCCTGCGCCGGCGCGTCATCCTCGCGGCCGAAGCAGGCGAGGCCCGCGCAAGCGCGCCACAGGGAGTCGCGTCGTGAGCGCCCACGCCTGGTTCGTCCTCGCCGCCTATGCGGTGACTGCGCTCGCCATCGGCGCCGTCGCGCTCACAGTCATCCTCGATCATCGCGCGCTGAACGCGTCGCTCGCGCGCGTGCCCGCCGCAGACGAGGAGAACGCCGCGTGAGCGCGCCCGCCCCGCGCCGCAAGCTTCTTGCGCTGCTGCCGCTGGTCGCTTTTCTCGCCCTCGCCGCTCTGTTCTTCTCGCGGCTGGGCGTGGATTCGCAGCGTCTGCCCTCCGCCCTCGTCGGCAAGCCAGCGCCGGTCTTCAGCCTGCCGCCGCTGGAAGGCGCCGGCGTTCCCGCCTTCTCCGACGCGGACCTTCGCAAGGGCGCCGTGACGCTCGTCAATATTTTCGCGAGCTGGTGCGGCCCCTGCCGCGACGAACATCCTCTGCTCATGCGGCTCGCCGCCGATGAAAGCCTGAAGAAGGCGGGCGTGCGCATCGCCGGCCTCTCCTACAAGGACGATCCCGCTAATTCGCTGCGCTTCCTGAAAGAACTCGGCGCGCCCTATGACATGATCGGCGTGGACCGCGGCGGACGCGCAGGCATGGAATGGGGCGTCTATGGCGTGCCGGAGACCTTCGTCGTGCGCGGCGACGGCGTGATCGCCTACAAGCACATCGGGCCGCTCACGGAGCAAAGCCTGCGCGACAAGCTTCTCCCTGAGATCGAGAAGGCGCGCCGATCTGCGCCTTGACTCACGCGCGCACGCGCCACATGTCCTCGCCATGAATCGCCGCAGCGCCCTCAAGACATTCGCCGCGCCCGCGCTTGCGAGCCTCGCCGCGGGCGCGGGCTTCGCGGGCTACCGCGCCAGCCGCAATCCCTATTACGACGGCCCGACCAGCGCGCATTTCGATGGACTGCGCTTTCGCATCGAGGGGTTCTCGCGCGACAAACCCTTCACCGAACTTCTGCGCTGGCGCCTGCAAAGCGAACGCGCGGTCTGGCCGGACGTCTTTCCCGCGCCGGGCCGCGATGCGCCGCCTGCGCGCGTGGAGGGCGCGGGCCTGCGCGTCTCCTATGTCGGCCATGCGACCATGCTCATTCAGACCCACGGCCTCAATCTGCTGGTTGATCCCGTCTGGTCGGAACGCGCAAGCCCTGTGGACTTCGCCGGACCCAAACGCGTGAATGAACCCGGCGTGACCTTCGACGATCTGCCGCAAATCGATGTGGCGCTCGTCTCGCACAATCATTACGACCACCTCGACCTCGCCACTTTGCGCGCTCTCGCAGCCCGTGGCGCCAAGCGCGTGCTGGCGCCATTGGGCAATGACGCGATCATGGCGACGGCGGGCGTCGCCAGCGAGACGTACGACTGGGGCGCGAAGATCGAGATCGGTCGAGGCGTCTTCGTTCACTTCGAGCCGATCTATCACTGGTCGGCGCGCGGCCTGCTCGACAGGCGCATGGCGCTCTGGTGCGCCTTCGTGATCGAGACGCCGAGCGCGAAGATTTATCACGTCGCCGACACCGGCTTCGCCGACGGCGCCTTCTTCCAGCGGATGCGCGAGAAACACGGCGGCTTCGCGCTCGCCATCCTGCCCATCGGCGCCTATGCGCCGCGCTGGTTCATGCGGGACCACCACATCGACCCCGAAGAGGCCGTGCGCATCATGCAGATCACGGGGGCGCAGCGCGCGCTCGCCCATCACTGGGGCACGTTCCAGCTCACCGACGAGCCCATCGACGAGCCGCCGCGCAAGCTCGCTGAAGCGCTCGCCCATCACGGCGTGGAATCTGCACGCTTCGCCGTGCTGCGGCCGGGCGAGATTCTCAGCGCGTGATCAGGGACGGTCGCGCAGCAGGCGACGGATGATCTTGCCTGTCGTCGTCATCGGCAATTCCTCGACGAAATCCACCTGCCGCGGATATTCATGCGCGGACAGACGCGTGCGCACGAATTCCTGAATCTCCGCCGCCAGCGCCGACGATGGCGTGAAGCCTTCGCGCAGCACGACGAAGGCGCGCACGATCTCCGTGCGCAAAGGATCAGGCTTGCCGACCACGGCCGCGAGCGAGACGGCGGGATGGCGCAAGAGAGAATCCTCCACCTCTCCGGGCCCGATGCGATAGCCCGACGAGGTGATCACGTCGTCGTCGCGGCCGACGAAGAACACATAGCCCTCCTCGTCCATATGGCCCTGATCGCCGGTGGTCATCCAGTCGCCGATGAACTTGCGCGCCGTCGCCTCAGGCTGGCGCCAATATTCCACGAACATCACGGGGTCCGGCCGCGCCACCGCGATCTGCCCCTGTTCGCCCGGCGCGCACAGGGAGCCGTCGGCGCGGATCACGCCGACGCGATGGCCGGGAATGGCCTTGCCGATGGCGCCGGGCCGGCTGACGCCCAGCATGGCGCAGGAGCCCAGCACGAGATTGCATTCCGTCTGGCCGTAAAATTCGTTGATCGACAGGCCGAGCGCCTCGCGGCCCCAGCGCCATGTCTCCGCGCCAAGCGATTCCCCGCCCGACGCAAGCGTGCGCAGCGAGAGGCGATAACGCTGCGCGGGCCGCTCGACGGCGCGCAACATGCGCAAAGCCGTGGGCGGAATGAAAGCATTGCGGATCTTCATGCGCTCCATCAGCGCAAAGGCCTCCTCCGCATCGAAACGCGGCGCGCGATGAGCGACGACGGGCACGCCGAACATCAACGCCGGCAGAAGCGCGTTGAGCAGGCCGCCCGCCCAAGCCCAATCCGCAGGCGTCCACATGAGGTCGGCCGGCTGGGGGAAGAAATCATGGGGCAATTGCACGCCAGGCACATGGCCGGCGAGCACGCGATGGGCGTGGAGCGCGCCCTTCGCCGGCCCCGTCGTGCCCGATGTGTAGATCATGAGCGCCGGATCTTCCGCGCCCGGACGCCGCCTCGGCGCATCAGCAGGCGAGGCCCCGGCGAGAAGTTCATCGAAACCGAGCGCGTCGCCGTCGGCCCCGTCAACGGAGACGAGCAACTCCAATTCCGGCAAGCCGGGGCCCATCGCCTGCAAGGCGCGCGTCTTGACGAGTCCAGCGGCGTCGGTGACGAGCGCGCGCACGCCCGCGTCGCGCAGCCGATGCTCCAGCGCGTCGACGCCGAACAAGGCGGCGAGCGGCAGCGCGACGCACCCAAGCTTGTAGGCGGCCAGATGCGCGACAGCCGTCTGCGCGCATTGCGGCAGGAGGATCGCGAGCCGGTCTCCCGCGCGCAGGCCGCGGGCGGCGAGCGCGGCGGCGAACCGGTCGGAAAGGTCCTTCAGCGCCCCATAGGTCGTTACGGCGAGGCCGCCGCCCGTGGCGTCAAGAATGGCGGGTCGGTCAGGCGCGTGCGCCGCCCATCGGTCGCAACAAACCTCGGCGATATTGAAGCCTTCGGGAACCTCCCAGCGGAAGCGGCTTGCGAGGTCATCGAAATTGCGCAGGTCGGGCAACAGCATGGGCGCCTCCCAGCCGGCGATTAGCCCGTCGGGCGGGCGGGAGCAAGCCCAGTGGGGGAAGTCCGTCAGGAAAGGCCCGCTTTGGACCCTGATCTGTATTCCTGCGACGGGCGAAGCACGTAAGACGAAAAGCGCACAGCAAGAGCTTGAAGCGGGCGGAGGTCGATCCCATCTCTCAAAGATCGGTCGTCCGGGCCCCTCTGGCGAAGATGGTCTTCGCGATGTCGGCGACGCCTCTTTACGGAGAGACGGAGCATCCGGAATGGATTTCCTTTTTGTTGAATGGTTAGGCAAACCCCTGTGGATGTGGGTGGGCTTCCACATGCTTGTGGCCGTCCTGCTCGCGTTCGACCTGGGCGTGCTGCAGAAGATCACCGGCGCGAACGATCGCGGCATGGGCGTGCGCGAAAGCCTGCTCCTGTCGCTGTTTTACGTTTCGCTCGGCCTCGCATTCGGCGGCTGGATTTGGTACGCGATCTCGCCGCAGTCGGGCCTTGAATATCTCACCGGCTTCGTGATCGAGAAATCGTTGTCCATGGACAACGTGTTCGTGATCGCAATGATTTTCGGCTATTTCGCGATCCCCACGAAATCGCAGTATCGCGTGCTCTTCTGGGGCATTCTCGCGGTCATCGTGCTGCGCGGCCTGATGATCGGCATCGGCGCAGCCCTCGTCGAACGCTTCGGCTGGGTACTGTATATCTTCGCCGCCTTCCTCGTCATCACGGGCGTCAAGATGCTCTTTACGGGCGATGAGCAGTACGACGTGGAGACGAACCCGGTCTACCGCTTCCTGCGCAAGCGCTTCCGCATGACGGACCGCCTGCACGGAGAGGCCTTCTTCGTGCGCCAGCCGGACCCTGCGACCGGCAAGCTCGTGAACTTCATGACGCCGCTTTTCGTGGTGCTCGTGATGGTCAATGTGGCGGACGTGATCTTCGCGGTCGATTCGGTGCCGGCGATCTTCGCCATCACCACCGACACGTTCATCGTCTACACGTCGAATATCTTCGCCATCCTCGGCCTGCGCGCGCTCTATTTCGCGCTGGCGGCGATGGTGGAGCGGTTCAAATACCTCAAATACGCGCTCGCTCTGGTGCTTGTGTTCATCGGCGGCAAGATCTTCGTCGCCGATATGCTGGACCTCGCCAAGATCCCGCCCTCGATCTCGCTGGGCGTGACCTTCGCGATCCTCGGCGCGGGCGTCGCCTTCTCCCTGTGGCGAACGGCGGGGGAAACGAAGAAGACGTCCTGAGCCGGACGCTCTTCTCCACAGGCGCCGAAAATTTATGCGGCGGCCCGTTAGCGCGGGCCGCCGTTTCTATTGCTCTGCCCAAGCAGAAATAGTAAAGATCAAGTAAAGATTCGGGCGACCCTGGCGGCCGGCGTTCAAAAGCGCTCCGCCGTCGATGCCTCCTGCGGGAAAGCGGAGGCGGTTCGCGACGCATCGCAGTTCTGCGTTCGCGTTTCGGAAGCGACGGCATCGGCGGAGCGGGGACATGATGAACGACTTTCTGAGAAATTTCGGCATGGGGGGCAAAGGCGGCTCCGGCAACGGAGCGCAGGCGCCGGGACAAAACGGCGGGCCAAGCGGCGCGCACGCGGGAATCGGCGAGTCCAGCGGGGATCCGGCTGCGGGCTTCGCGGACGAGGCCGCGCCCGGCATAGCCGCAGCGGCGCAGCGGAGCCAGCGCCTGCGCAAGGGCGCGTTTGAAACCGAATCGCTCGGCGGCTTCCATGAGGCGCTGCGGCTGAAATGCGAGAACGTGGCGTTCAAATTCAGCGAGCTCAACTCCACCATGGGAGCGGTGGACGACCTCTTCCGCGAATTTGCGAAAATCTCCGAGGATATGCAAAGCCAGGTGAGCCTCAACCTCGAACTGGGTCGCGAGAACGCGCGCATGCGGGCGGAGCATGACGCGCTTCACGAACGAGTGGCTGCGCTCGATTTCGAGCGCAGCGAAGCCGAGCAGAGATTGCGCCGGGTCGAGGCGAGCGTGGACTCGCACCGCGCGGAGGCGCGCCGGGCGGCGGAGCTCGTCGCCCAGCTCGAAGGGCGGGCGGAGGAAGCCGCGGCCGAAGCGAACGGCCTGCGCCGGGAACTCATCACCATTCAGCCGCTCTATGCGGACCTCAACGAAGAAACCGTGCGGCTGCGTCAACGCATGGACGAGACGGCCCATGAACTGGCGTCCGCGCGCGCGAGCGCCGACGCGCTGGAGCTGCGGCTCATCGCCGAGAGCGAAACGCTGGAAAGCGAGCGCAAGGCCCTGCGCGAGCTCAACATGCGCTATCTGGAGGCGCGCCAGCAACTCTCCGACAGCGAGCAGGCGCAGGCGCGCATGCGCACGACCATCGAGCAATTGCAGGCTGAGGTGGCGCGCCTCAAGGAGCTCGACCGCGAATTGCGCCTCATGGCGGAAGAGGAGCGGACGAAGCGCGAAACCGACGCCGCAGCTCATGAAGCCAAACTCTACGCGATCCGCTCGCGCTCCGAGCTTGTGGAGCGCCTGCTGGAAAAGGCGCGCGAAGAATTGCGCACCCATGTGGACGCGACCCGTCGCGCGGACCAGATCGCTTCGCGCCTCGCCCAGTCGGAGGAGGCGCTGACGGCGACCCGCGCGGAGCTTGTGCGCACGAAGGATGAGACGATGAGCCTGCAGGCGGCGAAGGATTCGCTGACCATGCGCGCCGACGAGCTCGCTCGCAAGCTCTCCGAACAGGATGATGAAATCCAGCGCATCACCGCCGAGAAACTCGACCAGCGGCGCGACATGGAATTCGCCATCGCCGCCCAGCAGAAAGACGCGCAAAAGCTACAGGCCCAGATCCGCAGCCTCGAGGATCAGCTCATGAAGGAAAAGAGCGAGCGCGCCTATGCGGAAGGCGCCCTCGACACGGCGCGGCGCGACCGCCTGCAATTGCAACGGCTCGCCAATGAGCTCAAGCGCGATGAAATGCTCGCCCTCGTCTCGCCGGGCGAGCAGCAGGAGACGAACGAGCCGACCCCCCTGCGCCGCCCCTGACGGGGCGCGCATCAGGCGCATGGATGCAAAGAAAAAGGCCGCTCGCGCGGCCTTTTTCGCATCTGATTTTCCAAAGACGCCAGCGCGTCAACGGCTAAATGCGGCCCTTACAGGCCGAGCGCCGCCTTCACCTCGCGCAATTGCGCGATTTTCTCAGCGGCGACGCGCTTGCCTTCGTCCGACTGCGCGTCGTTAAGGTCTTCCTCGGCGTTCCGGATCTCCTGCTCGATGCGCGCAAGATCAAGCTCCGCCACCGGCACCGCCTGTTCGGCGAGGATCGTGAGGCCCGCCGCCGACACGTCGACGAAACCGCCGCGCACGAACAGGCTCTGCTTGCCCGACGGCGCGTCCACTTCCACCACGCCGGGCTTCAGGGTCGCCATGACGGGCGCGTGATCCTTGAGGATCGTGAACTGGCCTTCCGCGCCGGGAACGACGACGGCCTCAACGTCGCCCGAAAACAGGAGACGCTCTGGCGAGACGAGTTCGAAGTGGAATGCGGCCATGGTGTTCTCTCCGGCGCCCGCCCCCTCCCGAAAGGAGAGAGGGGCGCGCTAGTCGTGAAAGGGCTTACGCGGCCTCGGCGGCCAGACGCTGCGCCTTCTCCATCGCCTCCTCGATCGTGCCGACCATGTAGAAGGCGGCCTCGGGAAGGTGATCGTACTTGCCTTCGACAAGGCCCTTGAAGCCCTTGATCGTGTCGGCGAGCGAGACGAGCTTGCCCGGCGCGCCGGTGAACACTTCAGCGACGTGGAAGGGCTGCGACAGGAAGCGCTCGATCTTGCGGGCGCGGGCGACGGTGAGCTTGTCCTCTTCGGACAGTTCGTCCATGCCCAGAATCGCGATGATGTCCTGCAGCGACTTGTAGCGCTGCAGAGTCTGCTGCACCTGACGCGCGACCTGATAATGCTCCTCGCCCACGATCATGGGGGAGAGCATGCGCGAGGTGGAGTCGAGCGGGTCCACCGCCGGGTAAATGCCCTTTTCCGCAATCGAGCGCGACAGCACGGTCGTCGCGTCCAAGTGGGCGAAGGACGTCGCCGGCGCCGGGTCGGTCAGGTCGTCGGCGGGCACGTAAATGGCCTGCACCGAGGTGATCGAGCCCTTGGTCGTGGTGGTGATGCGCTCCTGCAGAGCGCCCATGTCGGTGGCGAGGGTCGGCTGGTAGCCCACCGCCGAGGGAATGCGGCCGAGAAGCGCGGACACTTCCGAACCCGCCTGCGTGAAGCGGAAGATGTTGTCCACGAAGAACAGCACGTCCTGGCCCTTGTCGCGGAAGTCTTCGGCGACGGTGAGGCCCGTGAGCGCGACGCGGGCGCGCGCGCCCGGCGGCTCGTTCATCTGGCCATAGACGAGCGCGCACTTGGAGCCCGCGCCGCCGCCCGGCTTGTTGACGCCGCCCTCTATCATTTCGTGATAGAGGTCGTTGCCTTCGCGCGTGCGCTCGCCGACGCCGGCGAACACCGAATAACCACCGTGCGCCTTCGCGACGTTGTTGATGAGCTCCATGATGAGCACGGTCTTGCCGACGCCCGCGCCGCCGAACAGGCCGATCTTGCCGCCCTTGGCGTAGGGAGCGAGCAGGTCCACGACCTTGATGCCCGTCTCAAGGATCTGCGCTTCCGTCGCCTGTTCGGCGTAGGTCGGCGCAGGCTGGTGAATGGCGCGCACGCCAGAGGAGGCCACGGGGCCCGCCTCGTCCACCGGCTCGCCGATGACGTTGATGATGCGGCCGAGGCAGCCTTCGCCCACCGGCACGCTGATCGGGCTGCCCGTATCCGTCACGGGCTGGCCGCGCACGAGGCCTTCCGACGTGTCCATGGCGATGCAGCGCACGGAGTTTTCACCCAGATGCTGCGCCACTTCCAGAACAAGGCGCGAACCGTTGTTGCTGGTCTCGAGCGCGTTCAGAATTTCGGGCAGATGGCCGTCGAACTTCACGTCGACGACGGCGCCGATGACTTGCGTGATGCGGCCCGTGGGCTTGGAAGCGTTAGCCATGGTTCGTCCTCACTCCTGATCCGGTCAGAGCGCTTCGGCGCCCGAAATAATTTCGATGAGTTCCTTGGTGATCATCGCCTGTCGCGAACGGTTGTAGATGATCGTCTGCTTCTTGATCATCTCGCCGGCGTTGCGCGTGGCGTTGTCCATGGAGCTCATGCGCGCGCCCTGTTCGGACGCCGCGTTCTCAAGCAGCGCGCGGAACACCTGCACGGAGATGTTGCGCGGCAGGAGGGTGGCGAGAATCTCGCCTTCCTCGGGTTCGTACTCATAGCTCGCCGCAGACGCGCCCGACGCGGCGGCGGGAACCTGCGCGGGGATGATCTGCAAAGCGGTCGGGATCTGCGCGATCACCGAGCGGAAGCGCGAGAAGAACAGGGTGGCGACGTCGAACTCGCCCGCCTCGAACATCGCGATGATCTTCTTGCCAATGGCGTCGGCGTTATCGAAGCCGATCTGACGCACGGAGCGCAGCTCGATCAGCTCGACGATCTGCTTCTCGAACTGGCGGCGCAGGAGGTCGTAGCCCTTCTTGCCGACGCAGAGGATCTTAACGGTCTTTCCCTGCGCCATCAGCGAGACGGCGCGGTCGCGGGCGAGGCGCGCGATCGAGGAGTTGAACGCGCCGCAGAGGCCGCGCTCGGCCGAGCAGACGACGAGCAGATGCACGTCGTCGCGGCCGTTGCCCGAGAGCAGCGCTGGACCGCCCGAGGTCAGCCCGCCGGCGACATTGGCGAGCACCGCCTCCATCCGCTCGGCGTAGGGACGCGCAGCCTCGGCCGCCGTCTGCGCGCGGCGCAGTTTCGCGGCGGCGACCATCTGCATCGCCTTGGTGATCTTCTGCGTCGCTTTGACGGAGGAGATCCGGTTTCGCAGATCCTTCAAAGAGGGCATTTGGCTTGCTCTCCGCCTTCGCCGCAGGGCGAAGGACAAGGGGTGAAATCAGGCCTCTCCCGCACGCGGGAGAGGGAAAGGTCGCAGCGCTTTAAGCGAAGGTCTTCGAGAAGTCCTCGACGATGGACTTCAGTTTCGCCTCGTTGTCCGAGGAGAGGTCCTTCGAATCGCGGATCGCGTTGAGCAGGTCGACATGCTTGCTGCGCAGGAGGGCGAGCAGGCCGTCCTCGTAAGCGCGCACGCGGGCGACCGGCAGCGGATCGAGATAGCCGTTCACGCCGGCGTAAATCACGCAGACCTGCTCTTCCATCTTCAGCGGCGAGAACTGCGGCTGCTTGAGCAGCTCGGTCAGGCGCGCGCCGCGGTTGAGCAGGCGCTGCGTCACCGCGTCGAGGTCGGAGCCGAACTGAGCGAAGGCCGCCATTTCACGATACTGGGCGAGCTCGCCCTTGATCTTGCCGGCGACCTTCTTCGTCGCCTTCGTCTGGGCGGAAGAGCCCACGCGGGACACGGAGAGGCCGACGTTCACCGCCGGGCGCACGCCCTGATAGAACAGATCCGTCTCAAGGAAGATCTGGCCGTCGGTGATCGAGATCACGTTCGTCGGGATATAGGCCGACACGTCGTTGGCCTGCGTCTCGATGACGGGAAGCGCGGTGAGCGAGCCGGCGCCGTTGGCGTCGTTGAGCTTCGCGGAGCGCTCGAGCAGGCGGGAGTGCAGATAGAACACGTCGCCGGGGTAAGCCTCGCGGCCCGGCGGACGACGCAGCAGCAGCGACATCTGGCGATAAGCGACGGCCTGCTTCGACAGGTCGTCATAGATGATGACCGCGTGCATGCCGTTGTCGCGGAAGAACTCGCCCATGGCGCAGCCGGAGAAGGGCGCGAGGAACTGCATCGGCGCAGGGTCCGACGCGGTGGCGGCGACGACGATGGAGTATTCGAGCGCGCCGCGCTCCTCCAGCACCTTCACGAACTGGGCGACGGTGGAGCGCTTCTGGCCGACGGCCACGTAGACGCAATAGAGCTTCTGGCTCTCGTCGTTGCCCTGATTGAGCGGCTTCTGGTTGAGGATCGTGTCGAGCGCGATGGCGGTTTTGCCGGTCTGGCGGTCGCCGATGATAAGCTCGCGCTGGCCGCGGCCGATCGGGATGAGCGCGTCGACGGACTTGAGGCCGGTCGCCATCGGCTCATGCACCGACTTGCGCGGAATGATGCCGGGGGCCTTCACGTCCACGCGGGCGCGCTTGTCGGCCTTGATCGGACCCTTGCCGTCGATGGGATTGCCGAGCGCGTCGACGACGCGGCCGAGCAGGCCCTTGCCGACCGGCACGTCCACGATGGCGCCGGTGCGCTTGACGGTCTGGCCTTCCTTAATGTCGCGGTCAGAGCCGAAGATGACGACGCCGACATTGTCCTGTTCGAGGTTCAGGGCCATGCCGCGCACGCCGTTCTCGAACTCGACCATCTCGCCCGCCTGGACGTTGTCGAGACCATAGACGCGGGCGATGCCGTCGCCGACGGACAGAACCTGTCCGACTTCGGTGACTTCGGCTTCGTTGCCGAAGTTGGCGATCTCGTTCTTGAGGATCGCGGAAATTTCAGCGGCGCGGATATCCATCAGCCGACCTCTTTCATACGAGTGCGAATTGAAT
>Ga0315899_10000300_pt1 | contig 61382 bp, 48 predicted proteins | sample LakEriMetagenome_2_FD_203518 | JGI IMG/M metagenome (GOLD analysis project Ga0315899, IMG submission 203518) | Freshwater fungal communities from buoy surface, Lake Erie, Ohio, United States - Buoy 4 MA112 | ecosystem: Environmental > Aquatic > Freshwater > Lake | place: USA: Lake Erie, Ohio... | reverse complement strand
TTAGAGGGCTTGCAAAAATTAGCTGCCATTGAATGTATTCGTTTTTCAGATATTGGTACACCTGCCAACACCAATAGGTCGGTGATTGAAAGAGACTATACCTATTCTTGGTTATGCATTTTCAATACTGCTGAAGAAGAAATAGTATATCAAGATCATCCTATTCATGATGAATTTAGAAACAACTATGCCCATTTATGGGAAAAAGTAGTTATTTACGATTCAACCACCAATACACAGGAAAGCCAGTAGCAATAAGGCTTAAGCCCCAAATGGCTTCATAGGGTTTATTCAATATAGTAATGACGAATAAGGCTGCACAGAATAATAAAAATAGGCTCGGTACAAAAGGATAGCCTATTACTTTATACTTTCTTTCGTATTCTGGATGCTTTACTCTTAATATTATAACACCCAAGGCGGTACTTCCATAAAATATAAAGGAAGCAAAAATAAGCATATCGGTTAATTGATCAAAGCTTCCAGAGAATACTAAAGCTATAGCCCAAAAAGCTTGAATGAATAAAGCAATATCGGGTGTATTGTATTTGGGATGTACGTTCGCCGCTTTATAAAAAAACAATTTATCTCTGGCCATCGCATACATCATTCTAGCAGAAGTTAAAATAGTACTATTGGTAGCATTCAAAGTAGTGACTACAATTAAACTAGCTACAAGTACCATTCCAATATTTCCACTTAGCTTACCTGCCACTTCTACAGCAGCAATTTTATTAGGGGTGAGTTGTATGAAATAATCAATGGGTAAAATATAGACAAATACAATATTTAATAATACATAAGCAGTCATTACAATTAAAGTACCAATGCCTAATGCCAATGGTAAATTTCTTTTTGGATTTTTTATTTCTTCACCTACATAGGCCACACTATTCCATCCTTCATAACCCCAAAATGCACCCAAACTAGCTACGAATAAGGCTTTTAGCAAACTAAAGCCATGCAAATCGGGGGCATTAGGTAATTGGCTTGCTGTGGTTATATTGGCCATACTTCCTTGCGAAGAATCAAAACCAATAGCTATAAATGCAACAATACTGGTTAACATTAAATAAGTTAAGACTGTACTTAATTTTGTTGCAAACTGAGCGCCCCTATAATTTAATAAGGTGAGTGCTATAATTAAAAGGGAGGCTACTACTTTAATAAAAAAAGCTTGCGAGATGGCTATTCCTAAAAAGCTAGTGCTGTCTCCAAGAATAGGAAGTGGAAATAAACTTGTTAAGGATTGCGCGAAAATATAAGCTAGTGCTGCAATGGATGAAGTTTTAATAACAGTGAAACTCGCCCATCCATACATAAAAGAAAAAAAGCGACCATATACTTTTTGAAAATAAAAATATTCACCTCCTGAATTTGGAAACATACTTACCATCTCTGCAGTAGATAAAGCCCCTGCTAAACTAATAAGACCAGCAACCACCCAACAAAGAATAACTAATAAGGGAGAACCCAACTCCTGAGACATGGGCGCTAATTTTTTAAATACGCCCGAACCAATAATTACACTTACTACTAAAAAAGTAGCAGTGCTTACTCCTATTTTGGGTTTTAATACTTCCATTCTACAATTTAGTGTATTCTATAGCAAGTTCACTATAATTTGGTAACTCCAAAACCAGGCTGGCTATTTATATGCATATAGCCATCAATTAATTCAAAACCTCCTGTTACCAAGTCCTCAGCTAAATCAAAGCTACCATCTAAGTCGATATACTTAGTATTGGAACAACAGTATGCTGCATGCAAGGCTGCGGTAATACTAATGATACTTTCATCATTACAGCCCCAGAATAAATTAATATTCGCATTTTTAGCAATAGTCGCAATTTCCATAGCGCCCATGATACCGCCACACTTCATTAATTTAATATTGTATACACCAAAAGGTTTGCTAATAGCATATTCCAATGCAGCCTGCGGGTCTTTCAGTGATTCATCTCCCATTAAAATAGAACGGTAAGCAGGATCAACTTTTAATAATTCTAATTCTTTGCCTACGGGCAAAGGCTGTTCTATTAATTCAATTTTGGATTTTTTGGTAGCCTCAATAAATTTATTCAAGTCGGCCAGGGTATATCCTTGGTTGGGATCTACTCTTATGATATATTCAGTGGGATATTTTTCTTGAAGCTTTACAATTTTTTCAATGTCCTCCTCTACATTCAATCCTAATTTTACTTTTAAAACTTTAAACCCTAGACTTAAAAAACCTACAGCATCTTCTAAAGTTTCTTCTACGCTTTTAATACCAATAGTAATAGAAGTAGGTAAGGCTTTTATTTTTTGTCCATAAAATTCAGCAACGGAAATGCCTATGAATTTACCAAAGGCATCGTGCATGGCTATATCAATAGCAGCCTGTGTTCCAGGTAGATGATCGAAATGTTGTCTACTTTCATAAATCATTTTTTGAAAATGACGAATGTCTCTGCCTATAAAATTTTTAACAAATTCAGTTTCCAAATTAACAGCAGTTTGAGCAGTGGTTTCTCCCACTACTTCTCCCGCTGGGCTTCCACAACCATAACCTACCATCCCATTGGCTAATTCTACTTCGAAAAAAGCTAAACTTACATCGGAGAATGTACTATAGGCAATGGTATAAGGCTTGGTTAAAGCCATTTTTTTTAGATAAGATCTTACAGCAACTATTTTCATGGGATTCTAATTATTATTTTTAATAACGCACAATTTTTACTTAGTCAAGTATTATATGCTCAATTACTTTTTTAATCCTTTTAAAACGGGCAATATTTTATCTACGCCTTCTTGAATAGGTAATAATACAGGTATGTTTAATTTTTGCTCATACTGTTTTTGAAAAGCAAATGCTTCTTCAGTGCTACAGTCTTCAGTATGAATACCTAGGGCTATTACTTTTGAGCCTAATTTTTCAATAATCTCAATTTCCGATTCTACGCTTGGAATAGATCCCCATTTTTCATCGTGGTCAAAATATTTACGCTTTGGGGCGAATAACAATATGACATGTTTAGCATTCCCAGAGATCAATAACTCAATACCACAAGGACCACTTGGGTTTCTTAAAGAAGACTGGCCTTCTAAGAAAATAAAATCGGGTGTCGTTTCTTTCCAACAAGTAAGAATGGCGTTTTCTAATTCACCAGAAACAAAATCATTCAAAGTAGAATCAAAAACAAAACCATATTTACCCCCTTGCAGCCAACCGGTTTGTCCCGTGTAAATCATATGAGCCTTGAGTCCGTCTGCTTCACAGGCCTGTCTTAACATTCTAGCAGTAGTTCTTTTACCCATAGCGCAGTCCATGCCTATCACGGCTATGATGGGAGCGGTTACTTTATAAATATCTCCTGTCCAAAAACTAAGTTGTTCTCTTGTTTTAGGTTTTCTTACATCAATTAACTGTACACCTTTTTCTTTGGCAAGTGCCACTATTTCTGGCTTCTCATTTAAATATTCATGTAAACCATTTACAATAGATAACCCTGCCTTGATGGCTTCAATAATGGTGGTTAACATATTACTCGGTAATCTTCCTCCCACTGTAGCTACTCCAATCACTAAAAATTGAATATCAGTAAGTGAACTAGTTGCAGCGCTTAAATTTTCAAACACGGGTATATTTCTGTTTTTACCGTCTAATAATACTCCTGCATCTTGTCCAGCAGTTTCAGCACAGTCTACCACGCCTTTAATGGTAAAGCGTTCTGTACCTCTAATAAGTCCATGTGCAGTTTTCGCATCTAGTGCTTTCAATAAACCATTCGTTAATACAATTGCATTATTCATCTTGCTTACCTTTCTTTTAATTTAAAATTTATTTTCTTTTGAGATTTATTTTCTTTTGATAAGCACCCCTGGGTAATTACCAGTAGCCTTTTGATTTTGATAAGTAAGTTGCCCATTAATCCAAACCATTTCAATACCAGTGGATAAAGCTGTACTATTTTGAATAGTAGCATTGTCCTTTACAGTAGCTGGATTCAATAAAACTAAATCAGCGTAATTGCCTACTGCAATAATACCTCTATCTGTAATACCTAAATGCTTAGCAGTTAAGCCTGTCATTTTATGAATCGCATTTTCTAATGAAATGATTTTATCTTCTCTAACATACTTTCCTAAGACTCTTGTAAAAGCACCATGCCCTCTAGGATGCCCACTAGCACTGCCATCGGAACATATATTGGCATAAGGCCATGCCATTAAATTTGCTATATCTTTTTCAATCATTGACTTGGCAGCAATGGCTTCTACTGTTCCTTTAAATTGTGGATTCTTTTCTTTAAAATCAGATGCAATAGCAATTAATGCCATTAAAGTAACAGATGGTTTTTCATTTCTCATAGCTGCAATAGCTGCAAGTGTTTTACCTCTGTAGGCTTCAACGGGTGCATACTTCACTAAATAAGATTCATTCGCATCAAAGGTATGGTTCACGGCAAACTCTGCACTTTCTGGATTCATATAATCTCTGGTTGGAAATAAAACTCTTAAGGTGGAGTTCCAATAAGTATAAGGATATATGTCTGCAGTAATATTTATTCCTTCGGCTCTTGCTTTTTCTAATTTTGCAATTAAGGCCTTAGAAGTTTCCCAATCATCTTTTTTAGCAATTTTTATATGTGAAATTTGTACAGGCATTTTGGTAACCCTTCCAATTTCAATAATTTCATCAATAGCGTCTTGAAATCTAATGTCTTCACTTCTAATATGACTCATGTATCTTGCCTTAGCCGCTGCAGCTAGTTTTGCTAGTTGTATCACTTCATCTTTGCTTGAAAAAAAGGCTTGTTCATATTCAAGCCCAGTAGATAAACCTAAAGAGCCTTTATCTAATTCTTTTTGTAATATAATTTTCATTCTATCTATCTCTGCTTGAGTTGCTTCTCTATATACATCGTTCTCTCCCATTACTTCTTCTCTTAAAGTTGCCTGGCCTGTATAGTTTCCTACATTCACTGCCATTGAATGCTCTTTGAACATTTTAGCAATCGTATCCATTGCATAACTGCCTCCATCCTGGCCTATAATAATAGTAGTAATGCCTTGGCTATTGGTGGGAATGGCCTCCGGATGATCATCCAAGTCTCCAAAATGATGACTATGAGAGTCAATGAAACCAGGCGCTAAGACCAAACCCTTGCCATCAATGACCTTCTCATTTTGATTGGCTTTCAATTGTCCTATTTGTATAATTTTTTTCCCTTGTATTCTTACCGATGCACTATACGCAGGCTTACCTGTACCATCAATTAATTGCAGATTCGTAATTAATTGAGTTGGTTGCGTGCTACTATTTTTTTGTGCAAATAATGGAGTCGTTATTATTAGTAGTAGAAAAGAAAAAAGTCTTAAAAGTTTTGTTTTCATTTTAATAAGTTGTTTTACCATTTTAATAACGCTAAGAATATTTCTAAAAAATTAAATTACTATTTTAAGTTACCAAAAACGAATATACATAGCAGCTACTAACCCAAGTACAATAATCACCATTGCTAAATTAGCGTTGCTTAATGTATATTTAGTGTTGTCTTCTATTAAATCGTTTTCATGCGTTTGTCCACTCTTATCTAATAAACTTACTAGCACAATCGTAATCATGGTAAAGGCAAATACCCATCCCATTTGAATTAAATAAGGAATTTCAAATCCGCCATGTCCATTAGAGTAGGCTGTATATAAAATAGTTTCACTTCCTGCAAGGCCCACAATAAACTTATCAAATACAATAGATAAAATAACGCCTACTATAATTCCAGTAATAGCCGCTTTTGAAGTTGCTTTTTTCCAGAAGAAACCTAATAAGAAAACTGGGAAGATAGCAGGTGAAATATAACCTGTATATTTTTGAATAAACTCAAAGCCGCCTTTTCCACCAATACCCAATGTATCGTTCCAGTTAATAATAATAGCAATGATTAAAGAAATAATAATAATGATACGTCCAGTAGTGACAATTTTTGTATCGGAGGCCTCTCTATTAATATACTTTTTATAAATATCTAAAGAATAAATAGTAGAAATACTATTGGCCTTACCAGCTAAGGAGGCCACAATGGCTGCTGTCAAAGCCGCCATGGATAAGCCTTTCAGCCCAACAGGTAAAAACCCTACAACAGAAGAATAAGCATTGTCCTGATTCAAACTACCGTTACTTAACATCTCTTGTTGCAATTCTCCATTTTGATATAAAACATAAGCAGCAATACCTGGAAGCACTACTAGTATGGGCATTAATAATTTTAAAAAGGCTGCAAAGAAAATTCCAGTTCTAGCCGTTTTTAAATCGGCACCCAAGGCTCTTTGTGTAATGTATTGATTACATCCCCAATAATTTAAATTCGCTACCCACATACCTGCTGCCATCATAGCTAGTCCTGGTAAGCTTGAATAATCGTCAATTTGTTTTTGTGTGGCCCCTGCACCTGGTTTATCAAAAATCATATTAAAATGATCCGGTGCTACTTTTATTAAATGATTAAATCCAGCAATGGCATTAGTACCATAACCAAATTTTTCTCCCACCACTGTTAAGGCTATATAAGAAGTAATTAAACCTCCCACTGATAATACCAATACTTGTATTACATCGGTATAGCCAATAACCTTCATACCACCTAATGTAATAAACAAAGCAAATAGAGCAAGGCCTATCATAATTAAATGAAAGTGCGCACCCCCTGTTAAATTATTAATGGCAATGGCTCCTAAATATAAAATGGAAGTAAGATTAACAAATATGTATAGGAATAACCAAAAGATTGCCATTATCATGGCCACTGTTTCATTGTACCTTGTTTTTAAAAACTGAGGCATGGTGTAAATTCTGTTTTTCAAATACACCGGCATAAAAAATACACCCACTATGACTAGAGAAACTGCTGCTATCCACTCATAAGCAGAAATAGCTAAACCTAGTCTAAATCCATTTCCACTCATGCCAATAAATTGCTCTGCAGAAATATTAGAAGCAATTAAAGAGGCACCAATAGCCCACCATGTTAATTGACCTTCTGCTAAAAAGAAATCGGTTGAATTAGCGGTAGCAGTTTGCTTGCGTTTATAGATCCAATAACCATAGCTCGCAATGATTAAAAAGTAGAGTATAAAAACAATGTAGTCATAGCTTTGCAATGCCTTAGTCATAGAAATTGATTTTGTTCTTAAAATTAGGCTTTAAACTTATAAAGGCCCCCTTTGAGACTGCCTTTTTTCAATACCAAAGCTGCAGTTCTAGCCCGAACCAAGTTGAATGATCTTTATTTGTTATAAATTTTATAAATCAGAAGCCCTTTCAAACAAGATATCCTTAATTTTATAGCATAAGTAAAACATTATGAATCCCGCTTTTTCTACATTCAGTCGTTTAATTACCAACCCTATTTCCTTTGGCTTTTTTTTATTTCAAAAATTGCCAGCCGCTTTTTTTGCGGGTTTAAGAATTCATTATTTCGATGACCGTAAATGTGTAGTGCGTATTCGCTACTCCTGGTTTAGTCAAAACCCTTTTCAATCTATATATTTTGCGGTGGAAGCCATGGCTGCAGAAATGACTTGCGGCATGCTAGCCTTTGCTCAAGTATATCAAAGAGATCCTAAAATAAGTATGCTGGTAGTGGGCACGCAGGCTAATTTTTTAAAAAAAGCCACAGGAACTGTTTTATTTAGCTGTGAAGATGGCCTAGCCATTCAAGAAGCTATACAAGAAACTATAGCTAGCGGTGAAGGAAAAACAGTAATTTGTAAGTCGGTGGGCACGAATTCAAAAGGCGAAGTAGTGGCCGAATTTAATTTTACATGGAGTTTTAAAGCAAAAAAATAATTCAAGTTTATAAAAATAATTATATGAAAAATTATCAAACAAATTTTCTAGCATTCATAATGAGCAGTTTTCTTATAGTAGTTATGTGCGGTTCTTTACTTGCGCAAAATACAAACCCCCCAGGTTTGAAATACATTAAAGAAAGCGAATTAAAGAAAGATTTATACACCCTTGCTGATGCGCATTTTAATGGCAGGTCGGCAGGTACTTTAGATGAATTAAAAGCTTCTATGTGGTTGGTTGAAAAATATAGAAGTATTGGTTTGCTGCCCGCAGGTGATGATGGCACTTATTTACAGTTCTTTAATTTATGGCGCAACCATATTTCAGATAAGTCAACTATAAAAATTAATAATGTTAATTTAAAATTATGGAAAGATGTGGCTATTTCGCAAATGGCGAATGCTTCCATAGTGGCGCCTATTATGTATTTAGGTGGTGCTGCAGATATAGATACTACAAAATTAGATATAAAAAATAAAGTAGTGGCTATTGAAGCTTCATCTAAGGGAATCAATTTGAATGCCTCTTTACCTACATGGCGCTATAGCAGAAATGTACAAACTAAATATGTACTGCCACTTATTAGAAAAGGTGCTACTGCTGTTATTATTATTGCAGATGAGATTGCAGAAAAAGCTTGGGACGATGCTGCAGAAAATTTTAAAAGAGGTAGCTATGATATTGATGGTGGGCCCAATGTAAATGTTAGCACCACTGTGCCAATTTTATGGATGCATGCAAATGCAAAAGAAAGTTTACAAAACAACACCGCCTTTATTAATGCCAATATTGAAATAGATAAGTATAGTTACCCTTCCGTTAATATTATAGGGAAAATTAATGGCACCGACCCTAAGTTAAAAGATGAATACGTTTTATTCAGCGGGCATCAAGACGCGCATGGTATTAGAAATGCCCATGACAATGATTCAACTTATTATGGAGCCGATGATAATGCAAGTGTAGATGTGGCTATGCTTGCCAATGCAAGGGCCTTTATCAAAAACCCTGCAAAACGTTCTATTTTATTTGTAATACATGGCGCAGAAGAAAGAGGTTTACTGGGGTCAAGATATTATGTACAACATCCAACGGTGCCTATTAAAAATATTGTGACCGTATTAAATGGTGATATGATTGGTAGAAATCATAAAGATAGTGCAGCTTTTTTAGGCATGCAATCGCCGCATAAAAATTCAACTGAATTAGTAAATATTATTTTAGCTGCTAATAACGAAGGGCCTAAATTTAAATTAGATACCGCCTACGATAAAGTAACCCATGTAGAAGGTTGGTATTTTAGAAGCGATCATGTCCCTTATGCAAGACTAGGTATACCTGCTGTAATGTATACTACCTTATTACATGAAGACTATCACACCCCGCTTGATAATGCTGAAAATATCAATTACCCTAAGCTTAAAAAAATGGCCGACTGGATGTACCGCAGTGCTTGGAAAGTAGCCAACTTAGCGAAGCGTCCAGCAACCGATGCCAATTTTAAATTAGAACGCTAATTATTTTATAATCTATATAAAAACGCCCCTTCGTCTTATTGACTAGGGGCGTTTTTTTGGTAAGTACTTTAGGGGAAAGAAAATTTTAATAATTATTTAAAATACTTTCGAGCCATTGGGTTGATAGGCATATCTAAATGTATAAAAACGTTGCTTTGTTAATTTATCAAAATTAGATGCTGCTGGATCAGGCGTGACACCTCCTTTGTAATAATTAAGTATTTCAATTTTTGCATATTTACCTGTTGCGGTTCTAATTACTAATATACGTCCAGCAGCAGGCGTAACTAAATTTGTTAAACCATTGTATATATACCAACCTGAACTATTTTGAGGAATGGCAAATTTTGAAGCATTCGAATTGTCAACAGCAAATGTGGAATCTGATGATATGGTTTTTAATGCGTCAAATGAGCCAACTTGAACAAAAGCACCGCCTAATCCTGGTCCACTTGTTCCTCCATTGATTAAAATTTTAAGCGATGAAAATGCAATATCCCATTTAGTTGTCGCAGAATCTGTTTTAGGGACTATTTTATTATCTACCAAACTGTAATAAGTAATTGAACCTGCATACTGCGGTCTGCCATCTGCACCTAAACTAGTCACTGTATCTGCTGGCAAATCTTTCATTGTGAAGGCAGAAACTGGAACAACAATTATCTCTTCTTTTTTTGTACAAGCAACTAAAGCAATACTCAATACTAATCCCATTGCAATTTTTGTAAAATTTTTTCTCATGTGTTATTGGTTTTTATATATTATTTTTTATTTGTTATTTTTTCTAATTGATATTTAATACTGGTGTAAAATGTTCTTCCAGGTAAATTAGGCAGGTTGGCAGCATCGATATAATTGGTAATATTATCTATCCCTCCTTGTATACTTAGACCGTTCTTGAATGATTTACCAGCAGCACTGTTGATGGCAAGATAGCCACTAGCAAATACATCACTATTATCAAAAACTTGATTACCGTTATTATTATTAACAGCCCATCTACTTCTGTAAATGGCTCTTAGATTCAAGTAATAACCCTTGGGGGAAGTATAATTTAATTTTACTTGTAGTTTATGTGTACTTGTATTAGGTAAGCCTACATACTCGTTCAAGTTCATGAGTCTACTATAGCCTTGACTATTTTTTGTATACACTGTACCAGATTTAATTGCTGCAATTTGGTCTTTATCGCCGGTGCGCAAATACTGATAGCCTCCATTAAGCGACCAATTTGCATTGAATCTATGTTGCCCTTCTAATTCAAAGCCAGTTGTAAAGGCACGCCCAATATTTAAATAACTAAATATTTGCGCACCCGAGATATAAGTACCTACTTGTTGTGATTCAATTAAATTTTTAATATCATTTCTAAATAACTGAACGGACATTGACGAACTTGGATTGATTTTCCAATCCCAGGTAAAGTGCATACCATTAGAATATTCAGGTTTAAGCGCTTTCAACAAATAATAATTGGGGAATAAATTTCCAATTTGTCCAAGTGCATCTAACCTAGCAATTACTTGTTGGGCTTGTGCAGAACCAAATACACTATAACTTCCTGCAGCTGCATTGGTAAAGTCTAAAAATAATTGTCTAAAATCGGGCGCTTTAAACCCCTGACCAATACTAAATCTAAATTGGTGTTGAGGATGCAGCTTATACAACATAGACAGCTTTGGACTATAAGCAGAGGCAAACTGAGTATTTTGATCAAACCTTACCCCTCCAATCAAAGTAAATTTTTCAGAAGCCTTCCATTCCCATTGGGTAAATGCATATTGTATATCATTTTGCTTTCTCAGTTTTTCACTGTCATAACGACTACTTTTTACACCTTCCCAAACTGCACCCGCTCCAAAAATGGCTTGTAATTTTTTACTAAGTTCCCAGTCGGTCTGATTTTCAATTCTTTTAAAGTTATGATTCAATACATCTCTATAAGGCAGTCCATTAATGGTTAGTAAATTTTGAACCGCATCATAAGTGGTTGTATAGGTTCTTACACTCGTTTTCAAATTTTTAGAAAAGCGATGATTTAAACTAGAGGATGCATTTAGATCTTTAATATTTTCTTTACCAATCGAATAAATAGTAACGCCATTATTTGCAACCGCAATTTCATTTTGTATTTGCTCATGGGTATAACGCGTGTTCAAAACAAAATTGGTTTTGCTAGATAAGTCCCATTTAATTTGTTGTGTAGTTGAATATCTATCAATAGGTGTCGTAACGCGACTATTGCTATTGGGACGTATGCTGTATCCATCGGTATTATAGCTATTGATAAAACCTTGGTATTGAAAGTTTTTAGTATTCAACTTCGTTTCTAAATTGGCGTCAACTGTATTGTAAGTCCCATACCTAAGTCCGATTGTCAGCGGCGCTCCCATCGTTGCATCGGTAATGATATTAATCACACCTGCCATGGCTTCACTTCCATAAAGACTAGAGGAAGGCCCTTTTACAATTTCAATTTTTTTAATATTGCCAAGTGCTATTCTATTTAAATCCAATACCCCAGCAGTTCTTCCCACCAAGGGTTCTCCATTGATTAATATAATGGTATAGTCTGGATTGAGTCCTTGTAATTGTATGCCTGCGCCAAAACCACTGGTTAAGTTTATTCCAGTCTGTTCTTTTAAGATATCTGTCAAACGCAATGACCCATTTTGTTGAATGGTTTTTGCATTGATGATGGTCACCGGCACCGTAATATTGCTTAATTTTCTTTCCGTTCTGGTAGCTGTAACTACCACACTATCACCACCTGCGAACAAGGTATCTTTCACGAAGGGAAGCTGTCCCCATAAGCACTGAGGGATGATAAAAAATAATAATATTAGTGGCTGCTTAGACATGAAGCCGCAAAGTTCCTACAAGGAAAAGTGAAAATCTTGTTTTGAGTAATATATTGCCAGGAAAAGGGCAATAATTTTACAATTATATGACAAATTAATTTTTATCTAAAATACGCTCTATAGAATTCAGCTCGCTAGAAGGAATAAAGTATTCATAAAATCTTTTATCGTCTTCCTTGCGAATACTACTTATCAAAGAAATCTCAGATTGTGTAATAAATTGATATTTTTCGTTAATAGCGTTAATCATATCGCTTCTCACTTTTTTCTGTAACCCTACATTTTTATCCTTAATACCTAACACATGATTAATTTCATTAATTTCAACATTCATGCCTTTTTTTGAGCTTTTTACTAACAAAGAAATAAGCGCTACTTCTGTTCCCACAAAGGCCTGATTGGTAGATTTTGATTTTAATATTTTAAGTTGCGACTGTTCTAATTTTTTGTTTACACTTCTGTTGAATAACCAAATAGAAAAAACAAAGGCTGTCAATACAAAAACAATGAAGGCAATGATATAAAAATAATTATCATCTAAGCCCCAAATATTATAACTTAAGGGCTCAAAATAATAATTTATAGATAAGCTTTTGGTAGAGAAGGACTGTGATTCAGGACTAAAACTAAAAATAGTGTCTTTATGAAAAAAGATATCATGACTATTCGCCCTTCTTATAAAAAACTGGTTCAGTTCTGAACTTTTAGACTTATATATTTTGTTAGCTATGAAATTAAAATAATAAGCTACGTCTTGATTAGTATAAATGTATCCACTGTCTATCGTAAAAAGATTATTACTAATATTATCGATGATAAGTTTTCTAGTATTGTTATTGAGTGATCCTAATTTGATCCACTTTTTTGAAGCCAGGTCTAAATAATAGCTGTCATAATTTTTTTTTCCACTAATACTTTCAGGACCTGCAATGCCCGCGTTAACGATAGATTGAAAAGGCACATACACTCTACCTTCTTTATTGGAATACCAATTATACCCATTAGAAATAATTTCATTATCTGCAGGGGCTATATCCCATTCTTTATCCAAAAAATTAAATGCCCTTAAATGTCCATTTAATTTCCAAAATCCATAACCCCCATAACTATAAATATGTTTATCCCAAACAAAATTGTTGCTAGCTATATTGTAGTTAATATTAAGGGTGGCATCAATTCTATGAAAGGAATAGGTAGAATCTTGCTTGTTCTCTAATTGGTAAATAACCCCTGTCTGAGATATCAAAACGTATAATGCCTCATTGGTCTTAATAAGCTCTTGTCCATTAAATTTGAAGATGGTTCCCTCGATGGGTATAATCTCATTCTGCTTAGATAGATAAATTTTAGTTTCAAGGCCTTGAAGACTCATTATCTTATCCAAAAAGGCATTACTAGTAATTTTAAAGTTCTCTGGAAGCTCTTTTAAAGAGGCATTTGCCCTTAGAATAAACACTAAAGTGAAAAAAAGGATGAAAATTATAGATTTTACGTATTTCATTGATAATCAATATAAAATTAGGTAAATAACTTATTTATTTAAACTGTTGAATACCCTAAATATAGGAAATAACCTATTACGAAACTTAATAGGTAACTCAATTGGATGAATAATTTATTCAATTGGTGTTCTTTTGAGAAGCTTTTGGGGGAAAGCTATGGATTTTATAAGGGAGTCGTGAAAACGACTCCCTTTTTTATTGCCCCTCTCCAATAGGGCATATTTCTACTACCCTGTATTTGGTAACAATTTGGTAATATTGGGCGGTACCCCTTTTGGGTTCAAAATGGGACTTTTGTGATGCATTATTCAAACCTATAAAAAGCTTAATTATGGACTTTAATTCAATCATGAAAATTTTCTTACCTAAGGATAGAGTTTTCTTTCAATTATTCGAAGAAGTGGCTGAACATGTTTATGAAATGGGTATCAAATTAAAGGAAATGGTCAACGAGCCAGATGCAGATGTAAGAGCTAATATTTTGGCACAGATTGAAAATCTAGAACATAAGAACGACGATTTAACACATACAATTTTTACTGAATTAGGTAGAAATTTTATTACTCCTTTTGATAGAGAAGATATTCACTATTTAGCAACCTCCTTGGATGATATTGCAGACTATATATACGCTTCTGCAAAAAAGATAAATTTTTATAAAGTAAACCCTAACGATACTGGTATACATAAATTGGCTGAATTAATCTTACAAGGAACACAGGAAACAAAGAAGGCGGTATTGGGACTTCGTAATATGAAGAATATTAAGGAAATGACAGAAGCCATGATTAAGGTAAACAGTATTGAAAATCAAGCAGATGACGTGTTTGATATGAGTATTGAAAAATTATTTGAACAAGAAAATGATTTTAAAGAAGTAATTAAGAAAAGAGAAATATACCAAGTACTTGAAATTGCAACAGATAAAATTGAAGATGTATCTAATGTAATCGAATCAATTATTATCAAGTACGCTTAATTTATTCCTTAATTTTATTCAAGATGACTTTATTAATTATTATTATAGCCCTTGCGCTAATATTTGACTATATCAATGGATTTCATGATGCAGCCAATTCTATTGCCACAGTGGTTTCTACAAAGGTGTTGACACCTTTTCAAGCAGTATTATGGGCGGCCTTATTTAACACGGTGGCATATTGGATTTTCAAGGACCATGCAGTAGCCAACTCTATTAGCAAAACGGTTTATAAAGACTTTATTACTTTACCTGTAATTTTTTCAGGTTTAATAGCTGCTATATTCTGGAACTTACTTACATGGTGGTATGGTATACCATCTTCTTCCTCACATACCCTTATAGGAGGCTTTGCAGGCGCCGCTATTGCACATGCGCTCATGCTTAAAGGCATTCATTTTTCTTGGGCTAAAATTGTGGACAGCGAAACCATTTTAAAAACCGTATTATTTATTTTTCTAGCGCCTATTATAGGAATTGTGATATCCATATTTATAACAGTGGTAACTATTATGCGTAATGTATGGTGGCGACTAGCTATTATATCTATTGCTACTTTAGGTACTGTTTTAATGTTTGATAAATTCGAAGACACAAAAATAAAAGAGAACGTTCAAAAGTTTTATAGCATTGATAAATACCAAAAAGAAATTGCTACTATTAAGGGCGACCTTGAAACTAAAAAAGGTGATGCAAGTTTATTAGCAGACTTAGCTATCAATGAAAGTAAATTAGAAAAGGCTAACGCTTCTTATAATAATCTAGTACCTTATTTATCTGATTTTGATAAATCTTCAGCAAATAAAATTGCGGAAACGGCTAAAGATAGTGGTTGGTTAAATAATGTGGCTGTAAGTAAATTAAAAGATGCGGTAAGAAATGCCAATGATTTTTTAGTACTAGAAGCAAAAGCACCAGAACAAGACGCAGCTAAAGCGGAATATGCCATAGCAAAAGTAAAAACAGAAGAATATAAAGCCCCTGTAAAATTATATTTAGAAGGATCCATTGGTTTAGACTCAGCAATAATTGCAATGAATGCGATTTATCCTATTGCAGATAAGAATTTGGAAAAGGTAAAAACAAAAATGACCAAATTCAATATTGAAAAAACATTTGCAAGTGAAATTGATAAAGCAGATAATTCAATTATTGTATACGGTATTATTGGGGCTGCTATATTATTTATGATTATCTATGTATATGTAGAGAAAATAAAAACACCTACTGCACATACAGTAGCTTATATGTTTAAAAAACTACAGTTGTTTAGCTCTGCGGCCTTCAGTATTGGACACGGCGGTAATGATGCACAAAAAGTAATGGGAATTATTGGCGCTGCTTTAATTGCCAACGGAAGCATGCAAGACTTTAGTCAATTACCTAGCTGGGTGCCTGTTGCTTGTTATTTAGCCATTGGCCTTGGTACCATGAGTGGTGGTTGGAAAATTGTAAAAACAATGGGATCTAAGATTACCAAGGTAACGCCTTTAGAAGGGGTGGCTGCAGAAACGGCGGGCGCATTCACTTTATTTTTTACAGGTCAAATGGGTATACCCGTTTCCACTACGCATACGATTACAGGATCCATTATTGGAGTAGGTGCCACTAAACGTTTAAGCGCTGTAAGATGGGGTGTAACGACTAACCTTTTATGGGCATGGGTTTTAACCATTCCAGTGAGTGGCGTACTTGCAGCAATTACATTTTATATTGTACATTATTTTTCTAAATAAATATTGATAATAATTAGAATGAGTAATTACTATCTTTAAAAATATTACTACAAAAAAGCCCCGATACATCGGGGCTTTTTTATTATTAGCATTCTAATTATTAGAATCACTGGTGATCATTTTTATTTTTTATACTTTGCAAAAACTATTTCGGCTGTATTGCATGAATTTTTGTTTGTCTACCATCTATATATTCAAAACTATTTCCATTAAAATAGCCGTTCTGTTCTAGCGCCACTTTAATGGGTTTATCCCAGCCTGTTAATGTATGTGTAGCATTTAATTCAATAGAATAGCAGGTATTGGGCTTCATCGTGTAATCGCCAGAACCTGGAACTCCATTTTGAAAATCCCACATGCCAATAGTAGTGCCAGCTGCATGACCATGAAATCCAATAGGATGCGTGTATATACTTGGGTTAATACCTGCAGCCTTGGCATTGGTTAAGGCTTGCTTTAAAATAGCATTACCCGTTTTGCCTATTGCAAATTCATTGGTTAAAAAATCTTGTAATTGATTGGTTTTAGTAAAGGCCGCTTGCAAGGCAGCAGGCACTTCTTTTTCTGTAGGAAGTAAAACATAGGCATGCTCTTGCACATCAGAATTCAATCTTAAATAAGTAATTCCAAAATCTATATGCAAAAAATCGCCTGGTCTAATCACATCATCTTTTTCATTACTTACTCTTCTTTGAATTTCAATAGAGGGATGAAACCAAGTAATAAGGCCTTTATCGCTTAATGCTTGTCTAAACCACCAAACTAAATCTTGGGTAGTAGTTACATTAGGTTTAATGACTTTATTGCTAAAGCCTTCTTTAATAATAGCATGTGTAATTTTTAATAAGCTTGGATACAATTGCATTTCTTTTTCCGTTCTAGTTTCTAACCAGCTTACTGCTAAGGGTTCTGCTGAAACAACTTTTGTTCTCTCTGTTTCATTTAAGCTTTGCATGAATTCTAGATATTCTGTATGATCTAAGCCATCGGCATGTCCATAATCGGCAGAAGTATTAATAGCAATTTTGTTAGGGTTCAGTTTTCTTAATAAAGCTGTTAGTGCATCCCATTGATTAGGAAATGCAGCTACATCCCAAGCGGCTGCGATTTCTGTACCAACAGCATATCTTGCCACTGCATACTTTTCAACCGTATTTTTTTCTTTGTTTCTATAAAAAACCAGCATCGTTCTACGACGAGCCGCTATCCACTCTGCAGGAATCATGGTTCTTAGTATAGGATCTTCATTGTACTCTCTTGTGATGACTACCCAGCAATCCATTTGAGCACGATCCATTAAACTAGGTAATAAATTGTTGTATCTGTCCGCCAATAGAGCATTGACAATACTTGCTTGCTCTCGCACCGTTTTCACTTGGGCATTAGCAGTTATAAAAGGGGCACCTACCAATAAAAGTGATGTGAGTAGGAATAGAATTTTACGCATCGGATAAATTTGAATTATGATAAAATAGGTTCAACGAAAAATCGAATAACTAAATTAACTACTAAATTTGCAAATATGGTTTTTTTAAGAAAATTTATGCTGGGAATTTTAGTTTTGGTATGCGGCAATCTAGCTGGTCAGGATACAAGCTATACCCAACTAACCACTATTGTGGTATCAGCCAACAAGTTGAAAGAGAAAAGAATAGAATCTCCGGTAGCCATATCCATATTATCTCCCAAAATAGTGGATGAAACAAAAGCCCAAAGAATTGATTTTTTATTAAATAAAGTAAGTGGCGTATATATGCCCACTATTGGTAATGAACAACATATGATGTCCATTAGACAACCCATTTCTTTAAAGGGCCTTTATTTATACTTAGAAGATGGCATGCCCATTAGAACCAGCGGTTTATTTAGCAGTAATGCCCTCATTGAAGTGAATAGCAGCAATATTCATAGCATTGAAATTATTAAAGGGCCCGCCTCGGCCTTATACGGTGCGGAAGCCATTGGAGGCGTGGTCAATATCTTAACTACACCCGTTCCTAGTAAAGCCAATGCTTTTATAAGTACGCAAATAAATAATACAGGTTTTAAAAAATTGGATCTAAGCTGGGGCGCCCCCACTAAAACAGGTGGATGGCTTATTACTGGCGCTTGGACAGATCAAAATAAGGGGATTACCGAGTACAGCGATTTTTCTAAAAAAGCATTGAGTGTTAAAAGAAATTTTCGAGTAAACAATAAATTGAAAGGATACCAAAACCTTCAATATATAAATTACTACACTCAAATGACGGGCTCCTTAGATAGTATTAAATTTTTTCAGAAAAATTTTGGCACACAACAAAGCTTCACCTTTAGAAAAATTGATGCGCTTCGTTTTAGACAAAACTTGGAGTATAACTGGAAAAGCCAATCTAATACAACGCTTAATTTCATGTATCGTAATAATACCATGGACCAGAATCCTGCTTATTCTATTGCGTCTACTAGCAACCCAACAAAATTTAAAGGACAAGTCAATAGCAACCATTTTGATGCCTATGTGCTAGACCTTCAACATGTATGGAGCATTCCAATGCTCAATAGCAAAATAATGTTAGGTGGTTATTGGGATATAACAAATCAAAATTTAATTGCCAACTACATAGATATTGTAAAAGATACCAGCATTGGCAAATTCACAAAATATACATACCCTAGTAGGGATTCACTTATTACCAATTATAATACAGCCATTAGTAATAAAGCTATTTACTTTAATTATATCGCCAATTTGAAAAAAAATATTCGTTTGAATATGACCATGCGCTATGATAATTTTGAATACCAATTCAACAACCTACTTCCTCTTGGAACACCATCTGCCAAAAATAATTTTACTCAATTCACACCTAAATTAGGACTTACTTATAATCTGCGCAATTGGGGCAGTTATATCAATTACAGTAAGGGCTTTGTGCCTCCTCAAATAACGGAAATATACAATGCCATTAGAGTGCCTTATTTATTGCCACAAGATTTTTCCAATATGGAGATAGGCTCTTGGTTTCAATATCAAAAAATAAGTGCAGAAGTTTCAATGTATTCTTTACAAGGTAAGAACGAAATTATTTCAGTAAGACAAACGGATGGCGTGAATTTAAATCAAAACTCGGGCGCTACAAGCCATATGGGGATTGAATATCAAGTACGCTATCAATTAGCGCCCACTATGGAAATAAGTTTAAATGGATCCAATACGCGACATAAATATTTAAACACCATTATTAAAGGCGTAAATGTAAGTGGTAAAGAAATGAACGCAGCCCCGCATCTATTTAATAATGTATCTTTTTCTTGGAAGCCAACTAAAATTTTACGCGGTGCAATAGAATGGATGCATCAATCAAGTTATTATATGGATGAAACCAATACCACCAAGTATCCTGGCTTTGATTTATTGAATGCCAGGTTCGGACTTCAATTGAAGAAATCGGAACTATGGTTGAATGTTTTAAACCTTACCAATACTTACTATTCTACCATGGCCACCAAAAACTTTAGTGTGAAAGGAAGCAGTGCTTACTCTTATTATTTAGGAGAACCAAGATCCATAACCATTGGTTGGAGGTGGTATATAATAAAATAAGAAGCCTTTTGAGCTTCTTATTTTATTCGAATAATGTATAGTAATTTTATAATCTTCTATGTAAATTTTATGCTGGATAAAATTTATTGATTAACTCTAATTCTCATTCCTCCCATTCCACCGCCTCTTTGCATGTCTTCCATAATTTTTTTCATACTCTCTGCAAATTGAGCACGATTCATTTTATCTCCTTTGGTAGGTTGCTTCAATTCTTTGGCAGCGTACTTGGCTGTAAACTCAGTCGCAGTAATCACATTACCGCCATTATCACTATCTACTTCTAGAATAGCGCCCGGTAGTCCTGCATAAGCATCAGGTCCAACCGATACAGGAATAGACTCTGTATACCATACCACTAATTCAATTTCTTTAGGTTTTACAGGGGCAGTTGTATCTGCGTTATTTCTATTTCTTCCACCACCAATACGCATACTCATTTGTTGTGGAGTCACCATAGTTGTTGCTTTTTTACAAACAAACTTTGCAATAGTTTTAGTTTCATCCGATAATTTCCACTTATTAGACTTTAAAGAATCAATAATTAAAAATTCTTTCTCAAATAAAGAACGGGATTCATATTGCATTTGATTAGCAATATCGGTATAGGTTGCAGTTTCAGGCATTCTAAAAGCAAAACGCATTCCACCTCCTCCACCGCCGCCGCTATTAGCAAATGGATCTGGCGCTTCTTCTTCTGGTATAGTTTTAAACATACTCGCTTGCTCATTAAATAAAAGTTCAAACTTATCTGTTCTAAATTCTGGAATACGCGCCCTCATTTCAGGGTCGGTAATCATTTTGTGCATGTTCACTTTTCTTTCAAAAATGAGCTTGCCTTCTTTTACTTGAGCGAAAGCACTTGTAAAAGCTAGAAGCATTACTGTTAGTGCTAAGAATATTTTACGCATATTGTTTATTTTAAAAATTTGTATTTTAATAAAGATTTACTAAAGATAATTAATTCATACGAATCATTACATTTCTTGGACCGCCACCGCCTAAGCCCGATTTTTGTAAGCTATACACAAAGCTTACTAAGAAGTACTGATTAATCACATTGTATTGTTGGTCCACAATTTGATTCTGCGATACGTTTCGGCTAATACCTGCATTCTTATTTAATAAGTCAAAGGCACTCACTCTTAATTCTGCTTTTTTATTCTTCATGAAAAATTTAGAGAAACTTGCATTCCATATAGGTATAGAATTATTAAAACCAGCAGCTCTTCCAGAGTTAATAGTATAGGTGAAGCTTTGATTGAGTAAGAAGTTTTTAGGCAGGTAATTATTCATCTCAGCGCTAAATACCCTTGTTAAAAAGTTAGTATTTAAGTTGGCGTTAATAGCATTATTGGTTTTGCTATAAGAATATCTAGTGGAGAAATATATATCAATAATTTCATCTAATTGAAAGTTATAGGATAAGGAAGGCCCCACTGTTTTTGTAATAATGGTATTTAATAATGCATTCGCATAAGATATATTATTACTCACCCCTCCGTTTATGCCAAAGTTCAGTCTTGAATATATTTTCTTTAATCCAACACCATAATTCAGACTACCATTCACACGGTAAGCACCATTCACGTTCACAGGTTTTGATAAAATAATTCTAGTAGGTAAGACACTATCATAATTCACAATAGAGTTATTGGTAGTAGAGGCATTTAAGTTAGCAAAGAAATTACGTCCTGATATAATTTTAGAAGAAAAGAAACGCATATTTAAATTATGCACATAACTTCTTTTCAAATCGGGATTACCAATCGTTTGTCTATTAATATTACTTTGATCCAGTACAGGCTGCAACTGCGTTAAAGAAGGCTGATTGGTAGAAGTACGGTAATTAATATTGAAATTCTTCGTTTGAGAAAAATTGTATTGATACGTAGCGGTTGGTAAGATATCTTTAAAGCTTTGATTCAATTTTGTATTGGAACTTATATTCTCACCCACCAATTTGGCATTTTGCAAACTAAAGCCTGTAGAGAAATTATATTTTTTTTGATTGGTTCTAAAATTCAAACCTCCACCACTATAAGTATACTCACTATTAAATTCGTTACTAAGTCTTGTATTTAATTGATCATAGTTCTCCGTACCCGCATTTTTATCATATACCTTTCTACTTGTCTTACCAATACTTTGACTTAAGTATCCATTGAATTCAAGTAATGATTTTTTACCCAAGGGTTCGGTATACACTACATTGGCTGAATAGCTGAGGGTATTACCTTTTCTAATATTTTGTTGGTCTAAGATAGAGTCTTTTAATAAGATGCCACCGCTTCCGTATATGAATTGATCCGTGTATTGAGTTCCTTTAGCACTAGACTCATTATAACTATTGGTTATAGTAGATGAAATGGTACGCCCTTTTTTAGCAAACTTTTTTCTTAATAATAAATTACTAGCTGCATTGCTTGCATCGGTCACAGAAGTGGATGCAGATCGATTGGCATTGGTTTTAGTTTTAAAAGCGTCGGGTAAAAAAGTTTCTGTAGTATCATAGGATTCAGAAGTTCCATGTTGCTTACCTATAGTAGGTGTAAATCTATAAGAAAAAGTTTCTGATACTGTTTTGTCAATGGTACTACCATAGCTTTGTTGTTGGTTTCTAGTAACAGATCTTGCATTGGAAGATCTATTAAATAAATTACCTGGAATTAAACTTTGTGTGAACGAGTTACTATTATTATTTCTTTCTACATCATTCAATGAAAAATTAGCATTAAAATTTGTTTTCTTATTATTAAATAAATTAGAATAATTACCGCCACCTGAATAGGTGGTTGCCACCCCTTGTGCATTGTTATCCGTTCCACCACCGCCGCCAAAATTAAGTGTTATACCCCCGCCACCGCCGGGTCTTCCACCACCACCTCCAGAGAAATTAGTAATGTCTCTACTCGAGAAGCCTTGTCTATTGGTATTATTAGCCGTTCCAATTAAGGAGTATTGCTCGTCGTTATTTAATCTATTCCAATTGCCTTGTGCATCAAACCTACTAGGTGTGCCTGCACCACCAGTTAATTTTCCAAAATTGGATTGGTTTCTATCTTTTTTTACTTTTAAATTTATGGCAGTTTCTTCCGTTCCATCATCAATACCTGTAAACATGGCTTGATCCGATTTACGATCATAAACTTGAATTTTATCAATCGCATCTGCAGGTAAATTTTTAGTAGCCATTTTAGGATCTCCTGTAAAAAATTCTTTTCCATTCACAAATACCTTGGTCACCGTTTTTCCATTCACAGTAATCCCTCCGGACTTATCTACTTCAATACCTGGCATTTTTTTCAATAAATCTTCCACCACTGCATTCGGTGGTGTTTTAAAATTTTCAGCATTGAATTCAATAGAGTCGCCGTTTATGACTACAGGAGGCCTGCGCGCAGTAACGGTAACCGTTGACATTTTACTAGCATCTTCTAAATAAATATTATTAAGATTCAATACCGGTGTAGCGCCTGTTTTAAAAGCATACCATTGTTGTTGATAGCCTACATAAGAAATAGACAACAAATATTTTCCAGCAGGTACATTCTTAATAGTGAAAAAACCTTGGTCGTTGCTTCTAGCAAAACTTACTAAAGAAGAATCCTGAGAGCGCACTAAAGAAATAGTCGCATAAGGCAGGGCTCTTTTAGCTACGCTATCCATTATCGTTCCTTCTATTTGAACATTCTGCGCCATGGATACATAACTCATTAATAATAAGCTATTTAGAATCAAAAGCCTTAGTATGCTGGTTTTTTTCATATTTGTAAAATTACGATTTCGTTCGTAAAGGGTTGGTTTTTGGTGCATTTTTATTGATAAACGGCAATCGTAAGGCAAAATTGAATTCCATTTTTTCACCTATTTAGCTAACTTTCAAAAAAATTAATAATGAGAAAATATACAATTACCAGCGTTTTGAGTTGGACGCTATTATTGATGTTTGGTTTAACCAGCAGCTATGCTCAAACCAAAACAAATGCTGCAAAAGACAGCGCCCAATTTACAAGTTATAAAGGCATGCCCTTAAAAGCAACACGTGCCATTGCTATGAAAACCAGCGAAGGCACTTGGACCTCTTTAGCGATTAGCCCAGATGGAAAAACTATTTTGTTTGACTTGATGGGAGATATATATAGTATGCCTATTGAAGGTGGTAAAGCAACTGCCATCACTAAGGGAATGGCTTATGACAATCATCCAAGCTATAGCCCAGATGGTAAAAGAATTTTATTTATTTCAGATAGAGGAGGCGCAGAAAATTTATGGTACATAGATATTGCTAAAAAAGATACCATTGCTTTAACCGAAGATCAAAATCAAAATTTTCCAGGCGCTGTATATACACCAGATGGTAATTATATAGTGTATACCAAAGGAAGAAGAAATACAAAATTATATTTGATGCATAAAAATGGAGGTGCAGGTACTAATTTAATTTCTTTACCTGCTGCATTAAAAACAATTGACCCAGCAGTGAGTCCAGATGGCAGATATATTTATTATTCTTCAAGAATGGGTGCTTGGAATTACAATGCCATGTTACCTCAATACAGCATTGGTGTTTATGATAGAGAGAAAGGAACCACGCGTACCATTGCTTCAAGATATGGTTCTGCTTTCACACCCGTACTTTCAAAAGATGGTAAATGGTTGGTATATGGAACAAGATTTGAAGATAAAACAGGATTAGTAAAACGTAATTTAAAAACAGGAGAAGAAACATGGTTGGCTTATCCTGTGCAAAGAGATGATCAAGAATCGATTGCTGTATTAGGTGTACTACCTACAATGAGTTTCACGCCAGACAGTAAAAATTTATTAGCTTCTTATGGTGGAAAAATTCATAGCATTGATATTGAAACCGCTGCACAAAAAGAAATTAGCTATACAGTAGATGCATCGATAGAAATGGGACCTGAAGTTCTTTTCAAATATCCTATTAAAGATACCAGTGCTGCACAAGCCACTCAAATTAGAGATGCCGTTCCTTCAGCAGATGGAAAAAAATTAGCCTTCACCGTATTAAATAAATTATATGTGATGGACTATCCAAATGGAACGCCTAAAAAATTAACTAAAAATAATTATACAGAGGCGCAACCTATTTGGCATTCAAATGGTAAGACTCTTTATTTTGCTACCTGGTCCGAAAATGGGGGAAGTATTAGAAGTATTGATATTGCTTCAGGTAAAGAAACAATACTTACTAAAGAAAACGCTTTATACCAAGGCTTAGCCATTAATGAAGCAAAAAATAGAATTGTATTTAATAGAACCAATGTTCAAAAGTTTAAAGATTCAAAAGATCCCACCTATAATGACGATGAAGATGAATTATGTTGGTTAGATTTAAATGACGGCAGCATTCATGTAATTGATAAAGCCAATGGACGTGGCAATGCCCATTTTGTAAATGGCGAGGACCGTATTTATTTAAATAAATATGGAAAATTAAGTTCTATTCAATGGGATGGTGGAGATGAAAAAGAAATTGTAAAAATTACAGGTATTACCACTTTTGGTAGTGTTGCACAATGGAAAGGAAGACCTGTTGCAGATGTATTAGACTTAGATGAAGAAGATGAAGATGCCGCTAAAGAAAATAATCCTGCTTCTAGTGCCAATACCATTTTAATGTCTCCTTTAGGAAAAGCTGCTATTGCACAAGTGAATAATAATATTTACTATATCACTATTCCACAAGCAGGTAAATTAATTGACATTTCTGTTGCAGATGCTAAAAGCGCTGCCTTCCCTAGTAAACTCTTAACAGAGATGGGTGGCGAGTTTCCAAGTTGGGAAGCCAATGGTAAAATTATTCATTACAGTTTAGGTGCTGCACATTTTACTTATGATATTGACGCTTCTTATGCATTTGATGATAGTCTAGCCATAGCTAAAAAAGCAGAAGCCGCTATTAAAAAAGATACAACTGCCAAAGACAGTACTAAAAAAGAAACAGTAAAGAAAGCAGAAAAGAAAGAAGATCCAAAATACAAAGCCACTGAAAATTGGGTGAAAGTATTTTATGAAAAAGACATGCCTAGCACACATATTTTATTAACCAATGCAAGAATTATTACCATGAAAGGGGATGAAGTCATTAGCAGAGGTGATATTTATATTGTAAACAATCGTATTAAAGCTATTGGTAAAACAGGTAGTTTAAAAGTAGCTAGTAATACAGAAAGAGTAAATGTCTCGGGTAAAACAATTGTACCTGGATTTGTAGATACACATGCGCATATGTGGCCTAGCTGGGGCATTCATAAAACACAGGCTTGGGTATATGCAGCCAACTTAGCCTATGGTGTGACTACCACACGTGACCCACAAACAGCTACTACCGATGTATTAACTTATAGCGATATGGTAGAGGCAGGTATGATGGTAGGACCAAGAGTCTATTCCACAGGACCTGGTGTAGGTTATTGGTCATACAACTTAAAAGATTCAGCACAAGCAGAATCGGTATTAAGTCAGTACAGCAAATACTATAATACAAAGTATATTAAAATGTATTTAGTAGGTAATCGTAAACACAGACAATGGGTAATACAGGCTGCGAAAAATCAACAATTAATGCCTACCACAGAAGGAGGTCTTGATTTTAAATTAAACATGACCAATTTATTAGATGGTTATCCTGGACATGAGCACTCTATTCCTATTTATCCTTTATATAATGATGTGGTAAAAACAATTGCTTTTTCTAAAATGGCCGTGACACCTACTTTACTAGTTTCTTATGGTGGACCATGGGCAGAAAACTATTATTATGAAAATGAAAATCCTTACAGCAATGAGAAGATGCAATACTTTACGCCTTATGAAGAGTTAGCAGATAAATCGCGTCGTCGTGCTACTTGGTTCTTGCCTGAAGAACATGTATTCCAAAAACATGCAAAGAGCATGAAAAAAATTGTAGAAGAAGGTGGACTTGCGGGCGTAGGAAGTCATGGACAATTACAAGGACTAGGTTACCATTGGGAGCTATGGTCTATGCAATCTGGTGGCATGCGTAATATAGATGCCTTGAAAACAGCAACTATTTTAGGCGCCGCTGGACTGGGTTTAGACAAAGACTTAGGGAGTTTAGAAGTAGGTAAATTGGCCGACTTACTTATTTTGGATAAAAACCCATTGGATAATATACGCAATACCAATACAATAGAATTTGTAATGAAAAACGGTCGCTTATATAATGGTAATACATTAGATGAAGTAAAGACAGGTAAGCACAAATTAGATCGTTCTGAGTGGTTAGATAAAAAGCCTATAAAAAACACAAAGGTAGAAGATTAGTCAAAAAATAATGGTAAATTTAAAATACTAAAAAACAATTTTTATGAAAAACTCAAGAAGAAAATTTATACAAAATGCATCGCTTGCTATTATGGGTGCAAGTTTAAAACCAAGTGCTTTATGGTCTAGTACCAATCATGTAGCTAGTAAAAATTTAATTGGTGTTCAATTGTATTCAGTACGTGCAGACATGAAAACAAACCCAATGGAAACCTTGACGGCTTTGTCTAAAATGGGATTTGAATATGTTGAACATGCAAATTATATCAACAGAAAATTCTACGGATGGACAGCTACAGAATTTAAAAAAGTATTGGAGGGTTTAGGTTTAAAAATGCCAAGTGGGCATACGGTGATGGGCACTAATCATTGGGATAATACCAAGAAGGATTTTACCGATGCCTGGAAACGCACGGTAGAAGATGCTGCTATTGTAGGGCAAGAATATGTTATAAGCCCATCAATGGATAATAAATTAAGAAGTACTTACGATGGTTTAATGCAGCAAATAGAAGCATTCAATAAATCGGGTGAATTGTGTAAAGCAAGTGGTATGAAATTTGGATACCATAATCATGATTTTGAATTTAAAGAAAAATTGAATGGTACTTTAATGTATGATCTTATCTTACAACATACCGATCCTAATTTAGTGGTACACCAATTAGACTTTGGAAATATGTATGGTGCAGGAGCAAGGGGTGCTGAATGGATTAATAAATACCCAGGTCGTTTCCAATCACTTCACGTTAAAGATGAAATTAAAGTAGCAAAAGGTGAAATGAATGATGGCTATGAAAGCACTATTTTAGGAGAGGGCGTGGTAGATCCTAAAGCCATTGCCTTACTTGCTAAAAAAATTGGAGGGGCGCGCCATTATATCATAGAACAAGAGTCTTATCAAGGGATTGCACCTTTAGATTGTATGAAAAGAGATTTAGCAATAATAAAAACTTGGGGTATCTAAACTAGCTCCTTGTTCAAAAAGCACAAACCCAAAAGTTTGTGCTTTTTTTTGCTTAAATTGAATCCAATAAATTCTAAATTTTTTATGAAAAATACTATCTACTCAAATAATATCAACTTTACTATTAAGCGCCTTACTCAAATAGGTTTGATTTGTATCCCCCTGCTTTGTTCTTTCATGAGCATTGCGCAAAAATATAGTGCTAGCGAAATAGCTAGATGGGAAAAACATGCCAAACAAGTAAATATTATAAGAGACGAATGGGGTATTGCACATGTATATGGGAAGACCGACGCCGATGCGGTATTTGGTTTAATGTATGCACAAAGTGAAGAGAATGTAGGTCAAATAGAATTGAACTATTTAGAAATGTTAGGCCGTACTGCGGAGGTGCAAGGGCCTTCAGCCGTTTATGAAGACTTAATGATGCGCCTTATTCAAGATAGTCTAGCTGCTATACAAGATTATAATAAAAGTCCGATTTGGTTTAAAGAATTATTACAAGCACATGCCGATGGATTGAATTACTATTTATACAAACATCCTGAAGTACAACAAAAAGCCATTCAATATTATAAACCCTGGTACCATTTAATGTGGACAGACGGAAGTGTGTCTCCTACTAAAACAGGTGGAATTAAAACAGAACAGGTGGCTTCTTTTTATGGACAAATGCCAGGTGCGGAAAAATTTGTGGTAAATAATACAGAAGAGACTTATGCATTAGAAGAAAAAATACAAAAAGGTTCTAATGGTTTTGCAATTGCGCCTAAGCATAGTAAAAATGGCAATGCCTTATTATATATTAATCCGCATGTACCATTTTATTTTAGATCTGAAATTCATATGGTAAGCGAGCAAGGTTTAAATGTATATGGAGCTGTGACTTGGGGGCAAATGTTTATTTACCAAGGCTTCAATGAACGCTTAGGCTTTATGCATACTAGCGGCTATGCCGATGTTGCCGATGTATATGAAGAAAAAGTAGCTAAAAATAAAACAGGATGGGTCTCGCATTATGAGCAAGGTCTTCAACCTATAAAAGAAAGAAATATTCCAATTCAATATTTGGAAGAGGGTCAAATAAAAACAAAATCGTTTTTAACTTACCGCACATTACACGGCCCCGTGATGGGATCTAAAAATGGTAAGTGGTTAAGCTTACAAGAAAACAATCGTTCCTTAGATGCCTTAATGGAATGTTGGAGCAGAACCAAGGCTACCAATTTAAAAGAGTATCAAACAGCTTTGTCCTTACTAGGTAATAATAGTAACAATACAGTCTATGCCGATGCCGATGGCTCTATAGCTTACTGGCATGGTAATTTTATACCCAAAAGAAATACGAATTATGATTTTAGTGTACCTGTAGATGGTTCTATTAAAGCCACTAATTGGTTAGGCAAGCATGCACTTACTGAAATAGTGCAAAGTATTAACCCCGTAAATGGTTGGTTACAAAATTGTAATGCCACTCCTTTCACCGTAGCTGGAATAAATAGTCCAAAAGAAAAAGACTATCCTCATTATATGGCGCCCGATGGGGAGAATGGACGCGGTATTAACGCCGTTAACTTATTAAATAAAATAGATAAAATATCATTGGATGAATTAATTCAATTAGGATACAATAAACACTTGTCTGCTTTTGATATTTTACTTCCTTCTTTTATGGCGTATACAAAAACTATTGCTTTAAATGAAAGAGAAAAAAAGGCAATAAACTATTTAGCTGGTTGGAATGGCGATGCGGGTATTTCTTCTGTGGCCACTACTATTGCCATTGAATGGGCTAATAACTGGTCTAAAGAAATTCCTCCTGCCACCACGGAAGAAGCCACTACTCAAATCATAAAAAAATATGAGCAAATGGTTCAAGCTGTTTCTAATGAAAAGAAGTTAGCACTTTTAAATAACGCATTAGATCAATTAGAAAAAACTTATGGTAATTGGGAAATTCAATGGGGTGATTTAAATAGATACCAAAGAGTAAACCCAGGAGAGAAATTTAATGACAATGCACCTAGTATTGCAGTAGGACAAACCTCTTCTAAATGGGGCTCCCTGCCTGCTTTTGAGAGCAGAAGGTATGATAATACTTTAAAGCGTTATGGTTATTCTGGTAATAGTTTTATTGCAGCAGTAAGTTTTGGAAAAAAATTAGAAGCGAAAACAATTATTACGGGAGGGCAAAGTCGTTTTGCAAATTCAAAACATTTTACAGACCAAGCTCAAAAATATATTGATGGCGATTTTAAAACTATTCATTTTTATAAAGAAGATGTTTTAGCGCATGCAGTCACATCATATAAGCCAGGGTTTTCTAAATAGTGATCATAGAGCTTTGACATAAAAGCAGCTTTCACCAAGCCTGCTAAATTTTTAACTTCTAGTTGTTGCATCATTTTAGTACGGTGCCCTTCAATAGTGCGTTTGCTATGGCCCACTTCATAAGCAATTTGTTTACTAGAAGCCTCTTCGCAAATGCGCAGTAAAATATATTTATCATAAGTATGTAACCTATGTACTTTCTCTGTTAGCTTAACTTTATCCATACGGTTCACCATATTAAATACTTTATCAGCGGTACGATTACAGAAATATATTTTTTGAAGCCTTGCCATTTCAAGTGCTTTGGACCATTCTTGCTTTGAAACATTGCGTGCCACTATCACCGATATGCCATTATCAATTAATTGATACAAATGAGCCTCGTCCTGTTCATTGAAAACCACCATCACACCCATTCTTTTTTTAATCTCTTTTATTTGATGCATAGTGGATGAATCACCAAAATGAAACATGGCACTATCAACCACTAAGACCATGGGTAAGACCTGTTTGGTTTTATCATAGGCTATATAGCCTGTTAACTCTTCTATACTTTTGATGATATGATAGCCCATTAACTGTGGATTGTCTTTAATAAGTAAACTAGATCCCATTGCATACACAATTTGTTTATCACAAATGATTACTTGAGTTTGCATCTTTATTGCTTTTTAATTGAATAGCAATTAACTAAATATTGTATAACACATTGATTTACAAGTAACTATATTATACAAAAGGCTTTTAATTGCATTGTGATTTATCCCATTGAAGTATTTTCGAAATGAGCATGAAGTAGTATGAATTTATACGCTATGGTAGTTATGAAATTAATGCCTATAATAATTTGCTAGTATTATATATTTTATAACTTCATTGAATATTATTCTAACCTATACTAACCCTCTTGCACTGCGTTGACAAACATTCGTAACTTATTTTACCCTTTTGTTCCAGTAGGACATTTGAAAGTTTGGGTCTTAGCCCCCGCCTTGGATAATCCAGATCCGAACTTAGCCTACTATTATGATTTTAGTCAAAGCATAGAAGAATATACACGCGTCTTTGCAGAACTAGATCTTCCATGGAAATGGCAACCCGTTACTTTAGAAAATTATAAAATGATTGTGCAAGAAATCGCACATGACAGAGAAAAAGGAATTCATTTTCCTGCTGTATTAAATTTATGTGATGGTGATGAAATTAATGGAGCACCAGGTGTTTCTGTGATTAAAGCTTTAGAAGCAAAACAATTAGTATACACAGGAGCGAATGATTATTTCTATGATATCACTACTTCTAAAATTCCCATGAAAAAAGCTTTTGATGAAGCAGGTGTAGCCACGCCGAAATGGGAAGCAATTAGAGATAATAATATTGATGCTAAAGAAATTATTAAAAAATTAGGTAGCCCTTTAATTGTGAAGCCTGCTGTATCTGGTGGAAGTTTGGGAGTGGGTGTAAAAAATGTGGTAGAAACAGAGCATGAATTAGAAACACAATTGGCTAAAATGTTTGAAGGATACAGAGGATGGAATTTATCTTCTGATGGTATTGTAGCTGAGTCCTTTGTAGAAGGGCCTGAATATACAGTGATGATAGTGGGAAGCCATACCCATCCTGAGTATGCAAAGATTTACCCTCCTGTAGAAAGAGTCTTTCATGCCTCGCTTCCAGAAAAAGAAAAGTTTTTATCCTTTGATAGATTATGGGAAATTTATGAAGAAGAAACGCCCATGCCTGAAGATGAAAATTTTTATCAATATCAATTAGGCGATGAATCTATTCAAATGGCTGTTCAAAAAGTTTCATGGGATGCCTATGTGGCTTGTAATGGAACTGGCTATACAAGAGTTGACGTTCGTATAGATAATAAAACAGGTGAGGCCTATGTTTTAGAAGTAAATGCACAGTGTGGTATTAGTGAAGATGAAAACTATACTTCTATTGGTGCTATTTTAAAATATGCCAATCAAAGTTTTACAGAACTCGTCATTCATATTATTAATGACGCATTCGCTAGAAGAAAAAAATAATTTTATGCGCCCCCTTCCCACTATTCATAATGCTGACAGTTTCAAAGATTTAAAAATTTGTGTACTCCAACCAGACTATTCAACCTCTGAAGTGGATTATCAATACTACGATCCAAAAAGAGACCTCTCTAGCATTATGCCTGAAGCGCATTTTGATCATGTTTTTTTAAATAAGCTTACTACCTATCAACAATTAAAAGAACTCAAAGACAAAAATTACGATATCTATATTAATTTATGTGAAGGTTATTTAGAGTGGACAGTGCCTTCCATTGATGTTATTATGAGTTTAGATTTATTGGGACTGCCTTATACTGGACCTAGCACCAACTTATATGACCCGCCTAAAACTATTATGAAGTATTTGGCTTTCTGCGAAGATGTAAAAACGCCTGCTCATATTCATATTGAATCGGAAGAAGATATCACTCAACTTCCAGGTAATTTGCAATTTCCTTTATTTGTAAAACCTGCCAAAGCGGGCGATAGCCTGGGAGTTGACAATGCTTCTAAAGCGAATAATACTACTGAACTAGTCACTAAGGTAAAAAGTATATTAGCTGAATTTGGCGCTGCCTTGGTAGAAGAATATATTGATGGCCGTGAATTCACTGTTTTAGTTTGCGCCAATGCAGATGGTAAAACTTGTACCAGCTTTGTGCCGGTTGAATATATTTTCCCTGAAGGTTTTAGTTTTAAAACCTACGCCTTAAAAACTTCTGAATTACATCCCACTGCCAATATCCCTGTATCGGATACTGCCCTAGCGACTAAATTAAAAAATATTGCAGAACAAGTATTTATGTCTTTCAATGGTGTGGGTTATGGAAGAATGGATTTTAGAATGAATGATAAAGGAGAAATATTTTTTCTAGAAATTAATTTTACCTGTTCAGTTTTTTATGCACAAGGTTATGAAGGCTCTGCCGATTATATTTTACTACATGATGGTGCAGGCCAGCGTGGCTTCTTAGAAAGAATTATTATTGAAGGCATGGCGCGCTATAGAAGAAAAGAAAAAGTATTTAAAATTAAAGGCAATGCTATTGCTGGATATGGTATGTATGCAAAATGGGACTTACCTAAAGGCACCATATTATTTCAAGGGGAAGAAAAATCACAACGCATTGTTACCAAAAAATTTGTAGATGAAAATTGGGATGAGCGTGAGAAATTAAATTTTAGAAGATACGCCTATCCTATTAGTAAGGATGTATATATATTATGGGACTTACAACCCGAAGAGTGGTCTCCTCAAAACCATCACTGCGATGCTAACTGCAGCTACATGGGTTTAAATGTAGTGATTAATAAAGCGGTTAAAAAAGGAGAAGAGCTTACCTTGGATTATGGAGCCTTTTTAGATGAAACCATGGAACCTTTTAATTGCAATTGCGGTTCTTCGAACTGTCGCGGCCTTATTAAAGGTAATGCAGGCAATAAAATATAGCACCAGCCTAGTACAGCATGGTATAAGATAGTATAGCATGATTTAACCTAGAATTTCTAGTCATTTCATACCTTTTGTTCCCCCTAAGAATGTTTTTTTTATTATATTCATTGTAACAATTACTTACTTTAAAACTATTTTATGCAAAAACAATTACTAGTATTAACCTTCTTAATGGTATGCACCGGTTTCGCCACTGCTCAAAAAATGTCCAGTAGAGATAGCCTTGCAGCCACATTGGAAGTTTGGGTGAATGTACCAGTAGTTACACCTGGTGTAAATAATGCAGAAGCTCCTTCCGACGCTACTATTTTATACAATGGAAATGGCCTAGGCGCTTTTCAAAAAAGAGATGGCAGCCCTGCTGGCTGGAAAATAGATGCAGATGGAGCTATTACTGATATTAAAGGCGCTGGTGATTTAATTACCAAAGAAGCTTTTGGTAGCTGTCAACTACATATTGAATTTAGAGAGCCTGCTGAAGTAAAAAGCAGTGGACAAGGAAGAGGCAATAGCGGTGTATATATTATGGGTAAATATGAAATTCAAGTATTAGATTCTTATAATAATCCAACTTATTCTAATGGACAAGCGGGTGCAGTATATAAGCAACATGTTCCATTAGTGAATGCTAGTCGCAAACCTGGTGAGTGGCAGTCTTATGATATTATTTTCACAGCGCCTTTGTTCAAAGAGAATGGCGATCTAGAAAGCCCTGCGCGTGTAACTATTATTCATAATGGTGTACTTATACAAAATAATGTAACTATTTTAGGACCTACCGACTGGATAAGAAAGCCAAAGTATGTAAAGCATGCTTCTAAATTACCATTAATGTTACAAGACCATGGCGATGATGGTAATCCAATTAGTTATAGAAATATTTGGATTCGCAACTTATAATTGTATAATTATAATAATGGGAAAATTTCATCCACCCGCATTTATTGAACCTTTCTCCCTTTTTTGGTGGCAATGTATTATAATGGTAATACTCATTATTACTATTGTGGTAAGAGCCCCCTTACATTTTAAAAAAATTGAACCCAAAACCTACGCTAATTTTATAGCCTTATTTTTTGGTATTAATTATATTGTAGAAAATTATTACGTTTATTCAACAGGCTACTGGAACTTGCAACAAAATCTACCTGTTCATTTATGCAGTATTAGTTATTTCTTATGTATAATCACACTCATTAATTATAGGCAGTGGTTAGCTGAATGCCTTTACTACTGGGGTTTAGCGGGTGGTATACAATCTTTACTGACACCTGAATTTACTGTAGGCATGGAGGGATATAATTTTTATGCATACTTTATAGACCATGGTGGCATGCTATTAGTTATTATATATATGATTGTGCATTTAAACTTTGTACCCCGACCAAAATCATGGTTATGGGTATTAGGCTACACGCAAATAGTAGCCATTGGCGTGGGTATTGTTAATTATACGGTAGGTGCTAATTATATGTATTTATCGGCCAAGCCAGAAGTAAGTAATCCTTTAGTCATTGGGGAGTGGCCTTATTATATTTTAGTATTAGAACTTGTGGCCTTAATACATTTCTGGATTTTATATTTACCCTTCGCTAAAAAAAATAAACAAATTATTAAAGCTGAACTTTAGTAGTATTAATATTAGTATTGGTAGTATTAGTAATTTACCAGATTATTTCAATAAAATATTATTCTATAGTTCTTCTATTCTCTTGGCTTTATCGTCTATTACTAAATCAAAATTGGGTTTAGTAGGGCCTCCGTTAGGGTCATAGCCTGTAATTAAATCGTGAAACTTACAACCCCATTTATTTAATTGTTCTAAGGTAAGGCCTCTTAAATCGCGCTTTGAGCTTTCTCCTCTTCCTGTCCAATAGGTAATATGCCAGCCCTCATCGTATAGTTTATTAATCTTAGCTACATTTTCAAAGTTTGGCTCTGCCAACTCATATACTCTTTTATTTGTATAAAAGCAGATGGTTTCATCTATATCAATTAATGCTTTCTTGGAACCGAACCTTTTAGACTCAATCATTGTTATTTATTTTAATTATTAACTATTGCAAATTTAGATAGTTTCTATAAATTACACCGTTGAAATTATAATTAAGCCTAAATATCTCTACATGCGTACTTTACTTTTATTTGTTTGTATTTTATTACAACAATTCGCTACTGCTCAGTCAAGTACTGAACCCCCTATTCGTGTTGATAAAATTACCATTGCAAGAGATACTTATGGCGTGCCACATATATTTGCTCCTACCGACCCTGAAGTGGCCTATGGCTTGGCCTGGGCGCATGCAGAAGATGATTTCACCACCATTCAAACACTCATATTAACGGGTAAAGGAAAGCTAGCAACTTATTTAGGTAAAAAAGGTGCGCCCGTTGATTATGTATTTGGTTTATTAAATACAAAGGCCACTGTACTTGCTCAAATAAATAGCCTAGACCCAAAACTTATTTTACTAGTAAAAGGTTATTTAGCAGGCTTGGAAGCTTTTGCCAAAGCGCATCCCGATAAAGTATTAAACAAAAATGTATTTCCTATTACTATTGAAGACTATTTAGCCTCTACTATTTTTTCGGTAGCTGTTTTTTGTGGCGTAGACAGGTCCTTACCAAAAATTTTAAACGGCTCTATTGCACATTTAGCAGGTATGACAGGAGAAGGCTCTAATACTATTGCAGTGCATTCAAGTAAATCTACCACTGGTGAAAATATGTTGGTGATTAACGCACATCAACCCATTGAAGGCGCCACTGCTTTTTATGAAGCACATTTACAAAGTGAAGAAGGCTGGAATATTTTAGGAGGTTTATTTCCAGGCGGTCCCTTAATTTTTCATGGCACCACTCCCAATTTAGCATGGGCCCATACAGTTAACTTTCAAGATAAAATAGATATCTATCAATTAGAAACCGACAAAGCACATAAAGGACAATATAAAGTAGATGGCGAGTGGCTTGCTCTTGAAAAAAGAAAAATTAAAATAAATATCAAGGGTATTCCTTTTCCTATTTATAAAGCAGCCTATACTTCTATATACGGACCCACTGCAGTAAGTCCTGAAGGAAAATATTTTTCAATGCGTTTACCAGCCCTGATGGATGCGGGTGCTTTGCAACAATGGTATGCAATGAATAGGGCTACTAATTTTACTGAATTTAAAGCAGCAGTGGCGCAAAACCATTTAGCCATGTTTAATATCATGTATGCCGACAAACGCGATACTATATTTTATATCTCTAGTGGTAAAATGCCTTATCGTAATGCCGATACTAGTTATCATTGGAATTCAACAGTGCCGGGCAATACAAGGGCTACGCTTTGGACAAAGTTTAAACCTTTAAACGAGTTTCCTCAGTATACCAATCCTAAAAGTGGCTATTTAATAAACATGAATCACTCTCCTTTTTTAGCCACTGCAGAGAATGAAAATTTAGATCCTAAAAACTTTGATCCTAAAGATGGTTATGAATTATACCACGACAATAGAAGCCGTCGTGCCAAGGACTTAATAGACCCACTAGATAAAATTTCTTACGCCGATTTAAAGCGTATCAAATTTGATCGTCAATTACCATCTACTATTTTATTTCCTTATGGCTTTACAGCAGATACTATGTTTTTAGTAGATGAAAATAAATATCCTTCATTGGCGCCTATTATTAAAGCTTTGAAGACTTGGGACCACAATACCAATCCTGAAAGTAAGGGTGCACTTATTTATAATTTAGCTTATTACGAAATACCTAAATTAATGATGGGAAGAAAGGATGACAAATTAACCATGCAAGAAGCCATTGCTACCTACCAATACATTTATGATTTTTTAATGAAAAATTATAATCGACTTGACGTTAGTTTAGGTGAAATGCAAAGACTCGTAAGAGGTGATGAGAACTGGCCACAAGGTGGTATGCCAGATGTACTAGCAGCAGTGCAAACTCAACCCTATGGTGCTGGACAAAGAAAAATGAATAGTGGTGATGCCTACATTGAATTTGTTCGCTTTCCTAAAGATGGTAGTTTGCCCTTAATTGAAAGCGTGAATACTTTTGGAGCAAGCTCTAATAAAGGAGATGCACATTATGCCGACCAACGTGCCATGTATCAAGCGCAGCAAGTGAAAAAAATGAGCTTAGATAAAAACGAAGTGCTCAAAAATGCGAAGCGTACTTATCATCCTCAATAAGTATTAGTACATCCTCAATAGTGAGGTAGTTATTTTTTAAATAAATAGTAATCAAGAGTAAGTATTACAACAAGAGTAAGTATTATAATCTTGCTGTAACAATGCTTCTATCTAAGAAGGCCTTGGTATCGTAAATAATAGTTTTACCAGAAGCCTTCAGACTAGTATAATCTAATGATTTAAAAAACGTATGTGCTACCACTAGCACTATCACGTCATATTTGCTCAAGTCGTTCACTAATTGAATATTATGTTTCTCTTTCACTTCTGCCTCATTGGCATAGGGGTCAAAGGCATCTACCTGCATGCCCGCAGCACTAAGCTGGCTATAGATTTCAAAGGCTTTTGAATTTCTAATGTCAGGGCAATTTTCTTTAAAACTCACTCCTAAAATTAAGGCCTTCGCACCTTTAGCAGTAATACCATTACCACTTAATAATTGAATTAATTTTTCAGTTACAAAACTGCTCATTTGATCATTCACATTTCTTCCCGATAATATTACTTGCGGATGATAGCCCAAGCTTGTAGCCTTACTTGCTAAATAATAAGGATCTACTCCAATACAATGTCCGCCCACTAAACCTGGCTTAAAAGGTAGAAAATTCCATTTAGTAGCAGCAGCTTCTAATACCTCATGTGTATCAATGTTCATTCTATCAAAGATGAGTGCGAGTTCATTTACAAAAGAAATATTAATATCGCGTTGTGCATTTTCTATTGACTTAGCCGCCTCCGCCACTTTTATACTAGATACTTTAAAAGTACCTGCTGTAATAATACTTGCATAGAGCGCGTCAACCTTATTCGCTATATCAGGTGTAGAACCCGATGTAAGTTTTTTAATAGTAGTAAGTGTATGTAGTTTATCTCCTGGATTAATTCTTTCAGGAGAATAGCCGCAATAAAAATCTTGATTAAAAACTAAACTACTTTGCTTTTCTAAAACTGGTACACAGTCTTCTTCTGTGCAACCAGGATAGACCGTACTTTCATAAATAACTAAGTCCCCTTTTTTCAAAACAGAGCCTATCATGGCAGTTGCTTCTAATAAAGGTTTTAAGTTCGGGCGCTTATCGGCATCAACGGGTGTGGGTACTGTTACAATAAAAATATTTGACTGCGCTATATCTTTTAAAGAAGCAGTAAAAATTAAATTACCAGCATTTTGAATTTCTTCTTTTGAGCATTCTAATGTAATATCTTTCCCATTTTGTAAATCCTTTACCCTGGTTTCATTCATATCAAAACCAATCACTGTATACTTCTTAGCAAAAGCGACGGCAAGTGGTAAGCCTACATAACCCAGGCCTACTATGGCAATGCTGGGTGGTATGGTTGAATTTTGGTTCATCTCTTTTCAAAGGTAATGGACCAACTAGTGATTACCATAATTTTTTTCGCCTGCAGGAATGGCTACTTTTAATCTATTCTGTGCCGGTGGTAATGGGCAAGTAGCAAAGGCAGTAAAGGCACAAGGAGGATTATAGGCAATATTGAAATCTATTTCTGTATTCCCTAAAGCATCTGGTCTAGGTATTTCAATAAATCGTCCTGTGCCATAAGTGGTTTTACCTGCAGTTTCATCGGCAAATACTACAAATAATTTTGGTTCTCCTTCATCAATCACATCTAAACTGTATTCTTTATTATGAATGATAAACAATAATTTACCTGCCATTTTGTTAGGAGTCGTTTGACCAAGCACATTAGTAATCATTAATAAATTTTGCGAAGGCGCTACCATGGTTGCCTTTATGCGCCAATTAGAATCAATTTTAAAACGTTCTATGCCTTTAAATCCAGTTAAGGTCTTGGCTTTTAAATTTCTAAATCTTACGCCTACTTTATCTTCTCTTTTAATAATGGTCCAAGTATAATGAGACCATGACATAGTAATATCTTGCTCTTGTTTAGAAAATACTTTTACGGGCTTTGTTCCATTTACTAATACACCGTTCACTTTAATAGTATTGTTTGTGCTATTCATCCATAATACAGAATCGCCTTCATAAATAAAGGAACCTAATAAGGCGGGGAATGCTGCATTATCATACCTGCAATCACTACCCTCATTTTTCCCTAAAGTATTGGTTCCCTTATGTAGCCAAAAAAGGCCTTCTAAATTTAACCAGCCATTGGGCATTTTTAAATCGGCTATGCGGGCTTTATGCCAATCATTGATAGACTTAGTATAGCTATTTGTTTTTTGGGCATTCGCTGAAAAAAAGAAGTTTAAAAGCAGTAAAATATATAGTATTTTTTTCATCCCTTTTTTATATTTATTGTTTACCTAGATCCAATTCTATTTTTAACAAAATTAAGTTAATTAGAGCCTAGAACCATATAAATTTCTTAATTTTAAGTTGTTAAACAAACGAACATGCAATTCAAAAAATTACTTATTGGTATTTTAATTATAGGGGCAATGGCTTGTAACAAAACGGTTACGACCCTACCAGAATCAGTTGTTACACCTGTAAAAGATAATAAGACTGTAACAAAATATACCAATGCCGAAATTAATGCCTGGATTCATGAAGAAATGACCTACAATTATTTATGGCCTGATAAAATGCCGGCTTTAGCCAAAACGAATACGAGTAGTAATCCAATGGATTATTTTTATACTATTTTAAATGACTATCCTACCACCGATCGTTTTTCATGGATAGATAGTAGTTCCACTAATTTAATAAACCAATTAAATGGTATTAATACCGTTTTAGGTATTCGAGTGAGTCCCTTTTATACCGATGATACAAGAGCAAATGTTGCCTTGGTAATTGCCTATGTATTAAAAGGAAGTCCTGCTGAAAAAAATGGATTAAAAAGAGGAGATATTATTTTGTCAGTAGATGACCAAAAAGTCACTTCCTCTAATTATAATTCAGTCTTACAAAATCAAACTTTGAAATTAGGCTTAGGTGCTTATAGTAATAAAGTGTTTAGTAGTACAGGTAAATCTGTAACCGTTACAAAAGTTGAATTGCAAACCAATCCTATTTTACAAGACACCGTTATTAATTGGGCAGGCAAGAAAGTGGGCTATTTTGCCTACTTACAATTCTTAACAAGTTTTGATGATAGCTTAAGGGCTGTATTTGGCAGGTTTAAAGATAAAGGAGTCAACGAACTAGTGATTGACCTTCGTTATAATGGAGGTGGCTATGTTACCAATTCAGATTTATTAACCACTTTAATGGTGAAGGACTTAGCAAGTAGAGTAAATAAGGTCATGAATAAAAGACAGTATAACGATGCTTTAACTAAAGAAATAAAAAAACAATATGGAGAGGCTGCCCTTGTGACCAATTTTAAAATGGAGGCTAATAATATCAGTACCTTAAATAGAGTATTCTTTTTAACTTCTACTGGTACTGCTTCGGCTAGCGAACTTATTATTAATAATTTAAAGCCATTTATGAATGTCGTATTAATTGGCGAACATACTTATGGTAAAAATGTGGGTTCCTTTACTATTACTGATGACGCTAAAAGATGGAATTATGGTTTACAACCCATCACCTTTAAAATATTAAATTCCTTAGATCAATCCGATTACGGATCAGTGAATGGATTTTTACCAGACTACCAGCTTGCAGACGATGTACTTCCTTATAAATTATTAGGTGACCCTAATGAAACGTATTTAAATAAAGCACTCAATATCATTGGCCCCGTAGCTTATAAAGCCAATGCCATTGGCGGTTTTACCCCAGTTTCAAGGGCCAACAAAATGCAGGCAGCTTCCATTTCCGACAATCCTATACAAGATAAATTTGATATGTTTGATAAGCCTATAAAACCTAAAAAATAGCTATTAAAACATTCTTTTATCAGCGCTTTGTTTTTTGTATCTTAGGCTTATAAATAAAGCCTTATGAAAAAAATGTTGCTAGTATTATTAGTAATGGTTTCCTTGCAATTAAATGCGCAAGAAAAAAATACAAAAGTTCATATAAATCATACTGCCATTTTTGTGATGGACATAGAAAAAACAAGTAATTTCTATAGCAAAATAATTGGGCTCGATTCTGTGGCTGAGCCTTTTCATGATGGAAAACATATTTGGTATAAGACAGGTGAGCGCAGTATGTTACATGTTATACAGGGCGCTACAGAAAAAAAAGAATACTATAAAAACCAGCATACTTGTTATACAGAGCCAGACTTTAAAGGCTTTATAGAAAAACTAAAAGCAGCAAACTTGCCCTTTGAAGATGTAAGTGGTAAAAAAAATGCCATTACCACGCGAGTAGACGGAGTGCATCAAATTTGGTTACAAGACCCAGATGGTTATTGGTTGGAAATAAATGATGATACTTATTAATTATAAATACATTTAGATAATTTCTATAATTAAATTTTAAAAAATAAAAGTTTATGAAAAAAATTCAATTGATGCTGCTATTTGTTTTTAGTTTTATAATGGGCAGTTTTGCGCAAGGTATAGTCAAAGAAAAACAAATTATAAAAAGCACTATTCTCAATAAAGATGTACATTATACTATTTACTTACCTAGCGACTACTATACCAGTGAGCGCGCTTATCCTGTGACTTATTTATTACATGGTTATGGTGATGCAGATGATGGTTGGATTCAGTTTGGTGAAGTGAATCGCTTAGCTAATGACGCCATTAAAGAGGGTACCATTCCTCCAATGATTATTGTAACGCCCGATGGCTTTACAAGTTTTTACATTAATGCAGCGAATGGTAATTTAAATTATGAGGACTTTTTTATAAAAGAGCTTATTCCCCATATTGAAAAAACATACAAAGTTAAAGCAGAAAAAAGATTTAGAGGCATTGCTGGTCTTTCCATGGGCGGCTATGGTTCATTATTATATGCACTTAAATACCCTGAATTATTTGCAGCTGCTGCTCCCTTAAGCGCAGCAGTATGGACCGACAACGATATTATTAATCTTAATGAAAAAATGTTCAATGGTTTATTTGGCAATTCAATGGGTAAAAATTTAAAAGGAAAAGATCGTTTAACAGCAGCTTGGTTAAGCAATAGTCCAATAGCCATTATTGAAAAAAAGACAAAAGAAGAATTGTCTTCTGTTAAATATTGGATTGACTGCGGTGATGACGATTTTTTAACCATTGGCAATGCGCAGTTACACATAGCACTCACTAATAAGAATGTACCACATGAATTTAGAATGAGGGATGGTGCACATAATTGGACCTATTGGAGAACAGGTATTATTAATGCTCTTAGCTTTATTGGCGATAGCTTTCATCAAAAATAATTGTATGTCAAACAAAATTAAGGTTTTTGTTACAGGGGGTACTTTTGATAAAGAGTACAATGAACTTAATGGTAATTTGTTTTTTAAAGAAACACATTTACATGAAATGTTGCAACTAGGTAGAAGTAATTTAGATTTATCGATTACTACACTTATGATGAAAGATAGTTTAGAATTCATTGAAGCCGATAGACAAATGATTGCCGCTGCTTGTAATGAAATCAAAGATAATAAAATTTTAATTACCCATGGTACCGATACCATGACGCTTACCGCCTCTTATTTAGCAAAACATTGTAAAGGCAAAACCATTGTGATTACTGGCGCCATGATACCTTATAAATTTGGCAGCTCTGATGGTTTATTTAATTTAGGAAGCGCGCTTGCCTTTGTACAAGTATTAAACCCTGGCGTATACATAGCCATGAATGGAAAAATATTTGAAGCAGATAAAGTAAAGAAGAATACCGATAAAGGCGAGTTTGAAACAATCTAAATAAACTTTACTTTATAAAAATAAGTAAGTGTTTTAGGGATAGCGTGTATCTATTAAGTATTGAATTTTCCAGCCTTCTTTCGTGCGAACCACTTGAAAAGAATTCACCCCCTGATGTATGTATTTGCCTTTAACATACAATTGATAAGTCGTCCATACACTCGCTAATTCTTTATTGATTAATATTTTATCAAAAACAATTCTTTCATCTAAAGCACCTACTGGTTGCTTTCCCACACTATTCATAAAAGCTTGTACACTAGCCTCTTTCACTTCCGCCCCTGCTGGGCTTGATAGTATAGTTTGAACAACTGCATTGGTTGAAAAACATGATTTAAGTAATATGGTATCGCTCGTTTTCATTGCAATAAACATATTTTCAATAACTCGTTTCACTCCAGTGGTATCTTGAGCATAGCTATTTAAAATAATTATGCTTGTGAAAATGGTGAGAAGTATTTTTTTTATCATGCTCGGTTTTATTTTGCTAAGTATATTGAAATAAGTGCTCCTTTATTGTAATAACTGTACTTTTTATTTTAATTGAGTGGTGTCTACTCTTGTAGGGGTATCCTTGCCTGCAATAATGGATTGTGCACTTTTTGCAATAGCTTTAATTATCTCATTCATATTATCTATATCTAAGGTTTGAAATTCATCACTAGGCTTATGATAATTAGGCTCACTATCCATTTTAGAAGTAGAGATAGTGTGTGCAGGTACACCCAAACGCGCTAAAGTGGCATTGTCTGATCTGTAAAATAAATTTTGATCGGTGTAAGGGTCTGGATAAAAAGTAAAGGCCGTACCTGCTAAATTTTTTTGTAAAATAGCCCCCATATCTGTTTTTTCATAGCCTGTAATATAAGCGCTATTTCTACCCCACTTGCTTTCTGTACCAATCATTTCTAAATTGAACATAGCCTTCACTGAAATAGGATCAAATTGTTTTGAAAAATATTGTGCACCAAAACCTCCCACTTCTTCAGCGGTAAAGGCGGCAAAAATTAAAGTGCGTTCATTGTTATTTAATTTTTTAAAATACTTAGAAAGCATAATCATAGCAGTAGTACCTGCAGCGTCGTCATTGGCTCCATTATATATGCTATCTCCATTCACTGCTCTTGCACTATTAATACCTAAATGATCATAATGCCCAGAAAAAATAACATACTCATTTGAAAGTGACCTGCCTGGTATAACTGCGACCACATTGGCTAAACTAAGATTATCAATCTTGTGTGTGGCCTCAATAGTAAACTTAGTAGGCGTTAAATTACTTAATACAAACACCACCGATTTTTGATTTTCAGTGATATTAGATTTTAAATTAGTTAAGCGGCTAAAGTTCTGTGCAAAAGATTCATCTAGTAGAATTAAATAGTTTTTACCAGCACCCATATACTTTCTAACAGCCATGCCTAAATTATCTTCCTTATTTATTTTTACTACCTCATACCCACTGGCCTCTGTAATAGAGAAATTGGCTTGAGGCGTTACTACTATTATATTTTTTTGATCAATAGCTGTACGATCAAAATTACCTGAAGCACTAATAAACCTAGCTGACATTCTTGAAAAAGATTGTAAATAGGTAGCACTATTTTTAAAAGTGGCAAGTCCTGCTTGCGCAAATTCATTGGCAATAAATGCAGCAGCCTTATCAATGCCTTTGCTAAATGTTTTACGCCCCTCTAATTCGTCTGAGGATAAATATTTTTCGATACGTTCTGTTTCAGCTTTTGAAATAGTATTTAATAAATCTTGGCTCCAAGATTTGCCAGTTATGCCCACGGCTATTAATAACAGGCAAAATTTCATATACTTCATACAATAAATTTTTAGGTGCTTGATAATTATAAATTTTAAGATACATCCTGCTTTAAAAGGTATGCATTTAAAGCAAGACAAAATAATCAAAATAGGCTAATTCCTAAAACTTTTTGTTACATTAGCATATTATGGCAAGTGATCAAGAACTTATTATTCAGTTTCAAGAATCTATCAATAGAGAAGCCAATTTCACTGCCCTTCTGAAAAAGCATCAACAAAAAGTTTATTACCAAATTAAAAGAATAGTCACCGACCATGCCGATGCAGATGATATTGCACAGTTAGTTTGGATAAAAATTTGGGATAAATTAGATGGTTTTAAGATGGAAAGCGAATTCACCACCTGGCTATTTAGAATTGCCTATAATGAGACCCTCAACTACCTACAAAAGCAGAAAAAACAGGGTACCAGCCAGTCTAGTAGCGACTTATTGAACTATGAGAACGCCACTGCCAGCTCGGATAGCCCTAAAAGCACTGAAATTCAAATTGGACTAGACCGGGCCATTAGCCAACTACCTGAAAAACAGAAAGTTGTGTTTATGTTACGCTATTACGAGGGCTTTGATTATGAAAAAATTTCATCTATTGTTGGAACAACGATTGGAGGTGCAAAGGCTAATTATCACCAGGCAGTGAAAAAAGTGGAGAGTTTTTTAAAGCAGCTTTAAACTTATAGTATAAATAATAGTCAAATAAAGGATATGGAAAAGGATATGGAATTAAATAATCACGACAAGATAGGGAACAGCTTAGAACAAGACCGTGCTTGGGCTGAAAGCTTGTTGAATAAACAAAGCTTAAGTGAATTGAATGCGTCTATGACAGAGGCACCGATTCATTATTTTGAATCTTTCCCTGATAAATTAATGAGCAGAATTGCAAATGAAAAAAGAGAAAAATTAGAAAAGAAAAATGCAAAAATATTTTTCTTGCCTTCCTTTATGCAACCAATGAATAGATGGGCTGTTGCAGCAGCATTCATTATTATTGTAGGCGGCTCCTTTATTTTTCTAAATAATGCTACTTATAAAAAAATAGAATCTTCCATGGTGGCTAGCAATATCAACCTACAGGAAATTAGTATTGAGGAAATTGAAACCTATGTGGATGCCAATGAATGGATAGCAGAGATAGATGTTCAAGCACAAATGCAAAAAGAAAATGCAAAGCTTTCCAGTTTAGATGAAAAACAAATTGAAGAAATTCAAAAAACAATAACTCAATGAAAAAAATAATTTACGTTCTTTTGATGGGTATGATTATGCATGCATCTGTAATGGCGCAGCCTAATGCAGATAGAAGACAAGGAACGCCTCCGCCAAGAGAGCATGAAAGAGGCGACCATCGTGGGCCTGGCCCAAAAAAGGGTGAAAGAATGAGACCCGAACAAAGAGAAAAAATTGAAATGTTTAAAATTCAATTTATCACAAAAAATTTAGAACTAACTAAAAACGAAGCAGAAGGGTTCTGGCCAGTGCATGAAGCACATAAAAAAGCAATGCAAGAAATTATAAAAACAAAGATGAATGATGAGATTTTACTGCAAGAAGCTATGTTAGCCTCTAGGAAAAAATACAAAGCCGATTTACTACCAGTTCTAAAAACAGAAGAAAGAGTAAATAAGGCCTTACGTATTGAAAGAGATTTTTTACATAAAATGCGAAATGAGGTAAATAAAAGAAGAGGCTGGGAACATAAGGAGTAAGTCCTTGAGTAAGTCCTTCTATGAATAGCTGAAATAACGATTAAAAGCGCTCCTAATCAAATAGGGGCGCTTTTATTGTATAGCTTAGTTTTCGTATATTACAGAACCGAATTAAATAGGTATTTATATGAAAAAACTAATAGGTATCTTGGGCATTGGTCTGCTTGTAATCATTGCCATTGTAGTCGTAAAAACATTCACTAATAGCCCAGGTGCACACCAAAAAAGTGCTGCATTAGAGGCTGTTCCTACCAATGCCATTGCACATATGTCTGAGGCCATTCAGCTTCAAACTGAAACGCCTAACGATGCATATCAATTTGATACAGCTACATTCCTTGCTTATCGAAAATTCATGGAAAAATCATATCCATTAATTCATAAAAATTTACCTAGAACCATTATTGATAGTTTTAATTATATCTATGAATGGAAAGGAACCGATTCCAGTATACTTCCCATGGTATTAATGGCACATTATGATGTGGTGCCTGTAGAAGCTTCTGCCGTTAAATTATGGCATGCGGTTCCTTATGGCGGAGAAGTAAAAGAAGGTTATATATGGGGAAGAGGCGTGCTAGATGATAAGTCAAGTATGATTGGTATTTTAGAAGCTACAGAAGCGCAATTAGCCAAAGGCTTTCAACCTAAGCAAACTATTTTACTATGCTTTGGTGCAGATGAAGAATCCAGTGGCAAAGGAGCCACCGCCATGGTAAAATATTTTAAATCACAGAATAAAAGATTTGATTTAGTAGTAGACGAAGGAGGAGAAATTTCTACTGAGGATATGAAAGATGTGAAAAGACCCATTGCCTCTATTGGTGTTGGAGAAAAAGGATATGTGACATTAATATTGACTGCACAAATTGCAGGAGGTCACTCCTCTATCCCCGGGCAAACAACCGCTATTGATATTTTAAGTAAGGGATTATACAAGGTTAGAGAAAATCAAATGCCTGCTAAAATAATTCCTCCTATTAAAGCCTACCTAGAAAGAGTAAGTGGATACACAGATAATTTTTGGAAAAAAATGATGCTCTCCAATATGTGGTTATTTGAAAAACAAGTCATCAATAATTTATCGGAGTCTCCTAGTTCAAACGCTTTAGTAAGAACCACAATAGTACCTACCATTTTTAATAGTGGTGTGAGGGATAATGTAATTCCTACTTTTGCCACAGCCTATATCAATAGCAGAATTTTACCAGGAGAGACGCAACAAGATGTATACAATTTTGTTGAAAAAGCAATGAATGATACAAACATTAAAATTACCTACTATAATAATTATAGCACTATGCCTTCTCCTACTACCGATATTAATAGCAAGGCCTTTAAAAGAGTAGAGCAAGTTATCAATGCTATAGTAGACGATGTTATCGTGGCTCCCATGTTAATGGTAGGTGCCACCGATTCTAGAAATTACAGAGAAATTAGTGATGGAGTTATAAATTTTACACCTATAACTAACGCGAAAGGTTATCATGGCATTGATGAAAGATTATTAGTAAGTGATTTTCAAAAATTTATTAATTTTTATACTTTGTTGATTCAGGGTTCTAAATAAAAATTAAAAAGTATATATCAAGTTTAAAATATAGTTGCTTTTTAAAAATTATTCAATGTATAAAATGAATTCCTATGATGCAAAATAAAATTTATATAAAAATTGGATTACTTTTTTGTTTAATATTTTTTAATATGTCTAACTCATTAGCACAATACCAGCCTTTATATAATACTATTCCAAATAATATTCCCTCTAAGAATCAAGAAGCTGAATCTAGCAATGCAGGTATTTTAATTATTGAAAAAGTATCTATTCCTAGTTACCAGTATTTTAGAGTGGCTAATGACAATCAAAAAAGACCTTGTGTGATTATTTGTCCAGGGGGTAGTTATGCTATTCTTGCTGCAGGACATGAGGGCAGCGATGTAGCAAAATATTTTAATAGTATTGGAGTGAACGCAATTGTTTTGAAATATAGAATACCGAATGCAGACAATCAAATAGATAAAACGATAGCACCTTTACAAGATGCTCAGCAGGCAATTCTATTAGCAAGAACCAATGCCGGTATTTGGGGCATTGATAAAAATAAAATTGGCATCATGGGCTTTTCAGCAGGCGGGCATTTGGCGGCTAGCCTGGCTACTCATTATAACGATGTTAAAATTGATAACCCTACTAAAGTTTCATTAAGACCCGATTTTCAAATACTTATTTACCCTGTTATTAGTTTTGGACCTGAAGGACATGAAGGTTCAAGAATTAATTTAATAGGTAAGGCCAATGATGAAAAGACGAAAAAGGCCATTGATTATTTTAGCAGTGAAAAGCAAATTACCAAGGATACCCCTCCTGCTTTTTTAGTACACTCAAAAGATGACGACGCAGTACCAGTAGCTAATTCCATACATTATTATGATAATTTAATAGCACATAAAGTATCCGCCGAATTATATTTATTTGAAAAAGGAGGCCATGGCTATGGTATGAAAAATCCAACCAGTGAAATTATTTGGACCAGCGTCATGAAAACTTGGATGCAGAAATCTAATATTATTCAGTAGAATTTTTTATACAATTAGAGGAAGTTTTTATACATTTAGAGGAAGAAATAAATCTCTTAAAAAACTTTAATATTAAACTTAAAAATATATACGATGCGTCATTTAATTCTTGGGCTTAGCTTATTTTTTTGTACTGCTATTAGTGCACAAAAAACTATATTAATAAAATGCGGAAAATTATTAGACGCTAAAACAGGTATAGTTTCGGAAAAACAAAATATTCTTATTAAAGGCAATCAAGTAGTATCAATAAGCAGTAGCGTAAGTGCCGCTGACTCTATCATAGATTTAAGTAATTATTTTGTAATGCCTGGTATGATTGATTGTCATACGCATGTGCTTTTACAAGGCGATATAACTTCCGAGGACTACGATGTGCAAGTTTTAAAAGAATCCATTCCCTATAGAACTATAAGAGCTACTAAAAGTGCTGAGAAGTCTTTAATGAATGGCTTTACGACTATTCGTGATTTAGGCACAGAAGCGGCGGGTTTTGCAGACGTAGATGTAAAAAAAGCCATCAATAAAGGAGTAATTAGTGGGCCAAGAATGATTGTTTCTACCCTAGGCATGAATACAACTGGCCATTACCCTATAAAAGCATCTGATTATGCATGGGAATTAAAATTGCCAAAGGGGGTAATTGAAATTACAGGTGCTGATGAAGCGAGAAGAGCAGTAAGACAACAAATTGAACAAGGAGCAGATTGGATTAAAGTTTATGCAGACCGTGGTTATATTAAATTAGCAGACGGCTCATTTAGATCTATTCCTAATTTTACGACTGAAGAGCTTAAAGCCATTGCAGATGAAACCATTCTAAGTAGAAAAAAATTAGCTGCACATGCTATGACCAGAGATGGAATACTAGCCGCTATTAATGCAGGTGCTTCTACTATAGAACATGGAAGTGGTATGGATGAAGAATGTATGCGCGTAATGGCAGAGAAAGGAATTTTCTGGTGTCCAACTATATTTGTGAATGAATTTGTTGCCGAAGGAAGAGCAGCATTAGGAAGTCCTATTAATTTATATTTTAAACAATCTATTCAAGCAACCTTTAAAAAAGCGATGAAGATGGGTGTTAAATTAGCCTATGGTACTGATATTGGTGGCTATGATTGGAACTTAGCGCAAGCTAAAGACTTCACCTATTTTGTTGAATGGGGCTTAAGCCCTGTGCAGGCTATTCAAACGGCTACTACTACTGCTGCGGAATTATTAGGCATGCAAGGAAAAATTGGTGAGATTAAAGAAGGTGCTTTTGCAGATATCATTGCCTTAAAAAAAGATCCTACTAAAGATATATCTGCTTTACAAAATATTGACTTTGTAATGAAAGACGGAAAAGTATACAAGCATTAAAATACGAGTATAGGATTGGTTACCTTATTTTATGAAGTAACTAATTCTATACAGTTTGATTATACTTCTTTCACTATACTACCCTTCCATCCAAAATAGGCTACTACTGCGAAAGCCACTAGTGGCACTATATAACCCATTTGTATATTACCAGTAGCATCGCCAATTAATCCAAATAGACGAGGTAAAATAGCACCGCCTACAATGGACATGACTATTAAACTACTGGCCATTTCAGTATCTGGCCCTAGTTGCTGTATGCCTAATGAAAAAATAGTGGGAAACATAATAGACATAAAAAAGCATATTCCTATTAAGGCATAAATAGTCATCATTCCTTTTCCAAAAATGGCTACCAAGCATAATAGCACACATACAATAGCAAAAGAAGTTAATAAATTACGTGGGGTGAAATATTTCATTAAAGCAGTACCTAAAAAACGGCCTACTAAAAAAGCAAGGCCTCCCATACTTAAATAATCGGCAGCTTGTATTTCAGAAATTTGAGCCGACTCAGTGGCATATAATATAAATAAACTAAGTACACATACTTGTGCACCTACATAAAAAAATTGTGCAATGACCGCCCATGTTAAATGAGCATGTCTAAATGTTTTTAAAATAGTTTGATTCGCTGAGGATTCACTTTTTTCTCTAATATCGGGTAGCTTAATTTTAAAAAACAAGAAAGCTATACATAAAAGTATTATACCTAAAATGGTATAAGGCGTTTTAACTGTATAGGCCTCCGCTGCTAAGGCTGCCTTTTGAGCAGCAGCCGTCATAGAGCCTAATTGTTCTTCAGAATAACCCTTGGTTAAAATAATTCTTGCACCAATAGCAGGTGCAAGTGCTGCAGCCAAACCATTAAAGGATTGAGCCAGGTTCAGTCTTTGGGTAGAAGTGCTTGGGTCGCCCAATGAAGAGGCATAAGGGTTTGCCGCGGTTTCTAAAATAGTTAAACCGCAGGCTATCACGAATAAAGCAAATAAGAAGTAGTTATAGGATTGATTATTGGCAGCAGGCACAAACAAGAAAGAGCCTATGGCAAATAATAAAAGACCCGCAATGATCCCTGTTTTATAACCCCATCTTTTCATAATATACCCTGCAGGCAAGGCCATAAAAAAATAGGCTAGAAAAACCGAGGAGTCCACCAAGGTGGATTGAGTAGTTGTTAAAGTGAAAGATTTTTTTAAATGCGGAATTAAAATGGGATCTAAATTATGTGCAAAGCCCCATAAAAAAAACAAACAAGTAATTAATATAAAAGGTATTAGGTCTGATTTGGTTTTTTGCATAGCTCCTTAATTATATTTAAATATAATCTATCCAAAACATTTAAGCAAAAAATAAGCAAAGAGAATGGTATTAAAAGAAGCTAAAGGCCTATTTTTGAAGAAGTTTCAAATAAGATTACAATACAATTCAAACAGAACAAAGGCTAATAAAACCTATAGCCTTATAAATAAAAATATATGAAAAAATTATTACTAAGTATTACTTGTTTATTCCTAAGTCTTATGACTTTCGCAAATGTATCTAATGCAGCTAGTTCAAATATTGACAAGTCTATTTTCCTATTTGAAAAAGAGTCAGCCCGGGATTATTACTTAATACAAGTATATCATTGTACTACTACAAAACAAATTGAAAACATAGACGCCTTTTTAAAAAATACCTTTCTTCCTTATTTGCATCAAAATGGAATTGAAAAAGTAGGTGTATTTGCGCCACTTAATAACGATACTGCTGCTGATAAAAAATTATATGTATGGGTGCCATTTAAAAATATTCAAAAACTAGATGAACTTGATCAAAAAATAGAAGCCTTGGATCCTATGGGTAATGCTCCTATTATACATTTAGAAACTGCAGATGCTAGCCTGCCTTATACTAGAATAGAAAAAATAATAACAAGGGCCTTTAAGTTTCAGCCTCAATATGCCACTACATCTACTCTTACTAAATCGAGTAGTCGCGTTTATGAATATAGAAGTTATGAAAGCCCGACAGAAGCTATGCATTTAAAAAAAGTACATATGTTTAATGAAGGAGGAGAAGTAAAACTATTTGCTAGCCTTAATTTTAATGCTATTTTTTATTCTAAGGTAATTGCAGGAAGCAGCATGCCTAACTTAATTTACATGACTAGCTTTAATAGTTTGGAAGACCGCAATGCACACTGGAAGTCATTTGTAGAAGCTCCTATTTGGAAAAAGATTTCTACTGCTCCTGAGTATTTAAATTTAGTGAATAGAAATGAAACCATATTAATGAGCGCACGTGACTACGCCGATTTTTAATTGACTCAATATTAAATTAAGGCATTATCTCTAAATGGTATTCCTGTATCAGACCTGGGTTTTCTGGTGTTAAAGTAAAGGCCAATTTTATTTTTTTATCTTGGCATTGAATAATACAATAACCCCTCATTTGATTTTCTGGAACCATTTCCCCCACCGATATAATTTCTCCTGCTTCTTTTAATATGGCTGCTGCTTCTTTTTTCAAAGTTTCAATAGGATAGTCTTCAAAAAAGTTCTCTGCAAAAATAGGAAGGTTAGACCTGAAATTAGGAAGCATAGAAACTAATTGTACTTTTCTTTTTTGTAAAATTGGAGAAACACTTATGACTCTTGGTTTTAATTTAGCTAATTGTACAATGGTATCTAATACAGCAATATTAATAACTGAAGTGGGTGCATAAGTAACATTGGCAAATAAAATAACGCCAATACCGTACTGAGGCATAATTCGCCAGTTGCTACCAAATCCAGGTAGGCCGCCACTATGGCCCACACTGTTTCTACCTAAGGCGTCATGCATCCAAGTTAATCCATAAGTATAACTACTAGTAGCAGCTAATTTACGGCCGCTTGGATAAGTATAATTAGGCATTAAAGCAATGAATTTAGAAGACTGATGCATTTCTCTAATACTACTTCTTTTTACAGGAAAAGTTTCAGCATCATTTCTTTCTGGCCAAGCCATTTCATGCAAGGCTACATACTTACTAAACATATCAATAGAAGTAATCATGCCTCCCATGGAGCCATAAATTCCATCATGCAATAAAGTTTCTTTTCTCCAATTATTATTAATGTATCTATATCCATTGGCTAAAGTTTTTTCAGGCACATTGGCAAACTCATAAGTAGTTTCATTCATGCCAATAGGCGCTAAAATATTTTTCTTTATATAGGCGTCATAAGTTAAGCCCGATACTTTGTGAATAATATACCCAAGCATGGTAAAACCTAAATTAGAATACTCATATTCTAGACCCGCTGCATTGGAAAAAGAAATGCCATCCTTAATAAGTTTTAAAAGTTCTGCTTCTGTATCGGCTAATTGTCTGTCCCCCCAAGGATTGTCTTCTGGAAAACCCGCGCTATGACTCATTAAATGTCGAATGGTAATAATAGGTGCATCCTTGGTTAAACCTTGGCCTTTCATAGCTGGGATATACATTTCAACAGGATCATCTAAATGCAATTTACCTTGGTCTCTTAATTGCAATATAGCCAGTGATGTAAAACTTTTAGACATGGACGCTATTCTAAACATAGATGAAGAACTGGCTGGAATTTTTTGTTCCAAATTCGCATAGCCTCCGCTACTTTTAAAAACTAGATTACCATCTACTACAATACCAAAAGCATAACCAGGAAAATGATGCAAGTCTGCATATTTTTTGATCATCTCTTCCGCAATAGGGAATGTACTGGCAATTCGTTTATTTCTTTCCGCATCCTGATAAGTGGCTGGTGAAAAATTAGCAGGCGTTTGTGCTTGAGCTGTTTGATTTACTAGTTGTATACTCCATACAAAACTTAGTAAAATAATAATGCGGTTCATTTTTATTTTTTTCATAGGGAATAATTTTTAAGCAATAAATGCTTTTAAGTAAATAGTAATTTAATCTTATTTTTTTAAAAGGCTTGGATCAGGGCTTAGCCACCCATTTTTCTACCGCCGTTTTTTCTATTAATGCCCTTGAATAATAGGAAGGGAAATAGCTGTCATTAGCCCAGGTAGAAAACAGGTTGCGGTAAAAGGGACTATTACTATCGCCGGATTGCCCTGGAGTATTGATTATCAATGTTTTATCCCAGTCGCGGGTATCCATCAAAATTCGAAAACTAGCCCCACTTACTTGATTATCAGCACCCCCTGTAGAACCCGGCGTTTGACCATTACCCCCTCTAGGAAGAGGTCCTATGTTTAATTTGGCTTTTAAAGCAGGACTTACCAAATTGGCTAGGGGATGTTCGAAATAAATATGCTTGTACTTCTCTTGACCATAGTTCCAAGCAGTTATATCATACCCTAATTTATTTTTTAAACTTTGAATGGCTCCCTCAAAAGCTTTTTTTATAAATGCGTCTCTATTATTTTTTGCAGCTACTTCATCCGTTCCAAAATAATTTACAGGATTTTCTAAACGTTCTATTACTTTTTTTAATTGCAAATTAATCCATGGTTTAATTACATCAGGAACAAAATATTTTTGTGCATTAATAGCTAATTGTTTTTCTACACTCACATAAATACCTGCAGCAATACTATTTTTATCTAATACAAAATTCCAGTCCATTAAATATTGTTTCGCTGCATTAGTAAAAGAGTCTTCAAATTTTATTTTTTCAAGTAGGGGTATAATAGTACTTGCGGGAATAGAAAAATAATCGGTTTGTAATTTGCCCATATCCTCTAAGCTAATATTATTTTTCTCCGATAATACTTTATTAATTCTATCCCCTCTGTAAGGATCGGACCATGTATACCCTACTGCATCCCAATGTTCATAGGTATCTGGCGTCACATGCTGATTCGCTGTAGCAAAAAAATCTTTACTTGGATTCAGTAAATGAGGTCGCTCTTTAATGGGTAAATAACCCGACCATTCATACCTACCATCACCAGGTATAGGAACATAGCCACTGAAATTTTTTCGAATTGGAATGATACCCACTGCTTGCCAACCTATATTTCCTTTTTTATCGGCCCATATCATATTCTCTCCAGGTATATGACTATAGGCACAAGCTTCTCTAAAACTTTCCCAACTGTTCGCTTGATCAATTCTTAAAGAGGCTAAATAAGGAGCACCGCCTACTTCCATCCATGCACATTTAATAGCATAGGCTTTATTGTTTACAGAATCAATAAAAGTAACTGGACCATGCACAGTATAATTTAATTGTACTGATTGACTAGCTGCGTTTTTTATTTTTATATTTTCTGTAATAGTTTTCATTTTCACCCACTGCCCTTTATACCAATATTCATCTTTATGTAAGGGATTAATATTATAAACATATAGGTCTTCTCCATCAGTTTCATAAATGGTTAAGCCCCAAGCGCCGTATTCATTATGTCCTATGGAAACCCCCGGTATCTCTGGCTCTCCGCCACCCACTACATTCCAGCCTGGTGCTACCAAATGCACTATATAACGAAGTGAAGGCACTGCAACTTTTCGATGTGGATCGTTGGCAAGCATAGGAAAACCACTAGCCGTTTTACGACCACTAATAATCCAATTATTACTTCCCTCCATTTCTTGTTCAGGTAAAAAATCGGCAAGTTCTTTTCTTTTATTTAAAATATCTAAAGCCGATACATCGTCTTCATCCTGTTCTGCTATATCCGATTTTGTAAATTCTACTTCTTTTCTGTAAGCATTGTATAGAGCTAAAATATCAGCTTTTAATAAATCACCTCTAATAGCAGTGTCTAATTGTAGGTTAGGGTCTTTAGGATGAAACCAAATTAATTCTTTTACTTTTTTCTCTCCCACTGTTGATACCGCTCTTCCAATATTTAATTCTTGTGTAATATTTCCAAGTAAGCCTTGGTGTCTTGATATAACAATTTCAGCTGTCCATTTTGCTGGACGAATGTTTAAAATTTTAAATTCAATAGGAAGTAGGGCTGGCTTAGCGTTCACCTCTGTGATATAAGCGTTCACGCCATCTACATAGGCTTGAATAATGGCTTGACCCTGTGGATGATAATGTGCTAATTCTTTTTTTAAATCTCCTCTAAATTTAAATAGGCGGGTACCTATATCTCTTTTCAATTCTTTGACTCCTAAAATTTCTGCTACCGTTCCGGTTGCTTGTCTGCGCCAAATTTCAAATTGAAATAATCTATCCTTTGCTGCGCAGTACCCTTGTGTAAAAAATAAATCATGTTCATTATTGGCATAAATATGATTCACTCCCCACTGATCTCTTAGTACTTCCACTTTTTCTTTTAAGCCTTTTAATTGTAGTGCATTTTTTTCTTGTGCTTGCACGGTGTTGCTATTAGAAACCATTAAGCAAACAATAAAAACAAATGAAAAAAAGAAGGAAGGCTTTTGAAAATGATATTGCATAGCTGTTAATTTAATGGACTCAATGATCCTTTAAATTAAGAAAAAACCCTTGTAAAACGCAGTGCAGCCTTAATTATTAGTAAAGAGGAGTGTTTCAGTATGAATGAAAAACTTATAAAAGTAGGGTTTTGGGGATAGAGTAGTCGGTGGTTTTAAACTTACCCGATTCTTTGAGTTCTTTATAACCTCCTTTAATATCAATTAAATGTTCAAAGCCACGTGCTTTTAATATGGAAATAAAAATCATAGACCTATAGCCACCTTGGCAATGTACATAATAGGTTTAATTTTTATCAATAGCCGCCACTATATTTGTAGAACAGTTTTTCTTTTCTAATTTGATAAACTAAATATTTTATTCATTAAGACCCATTTCTCTCCAGGCTTAGCGGTGGGTAAGGCTTGCTGGTATTCCCACATTAATTTTTCCCATTGTATCACCATTTCATTTTTAGCATCCATTACTGCCTTTTTTTCAAAACTAAAATCATCATCGGCTTCAATAATCATAAATAATCTATTGGCTACTCTATAAATTTCTAAGGCTTTTATGCCCGCTTCTTTAATAGATGCAATTATTTCTGGCCACACCGAAGCATGGTACTCTTCGTAAGCAGCTATTAAGGTTGGATTGTCTTTTAAATCTAGTGCTAAACAATATCTTGTCATATCATTCAATATTAATTAGTATTATTAAACTATTGTTATTATAAATAAATTCCTATCACAGTTCTTTATTCCAATTCGTTATTTTAATTCGTTATGCCCATACACAAAGGCTTCCATCACGCGCATGGACTGCAGCGCATCTTCAGGGGAGCAAGGATTTTCGCCTACCCCATTAAAATAAGCCACTATTTTTTCAATAAAATTTTGTTGATTATGCTTTGGGGGATCAAATTGTATTTGCTCTTCTTTATCTCCAATGGTTACTGTAATAGTATGTCCAAAAACAGGAAAAGAAATTTTTCCTTTCGTCCCTGTAATTTCAAAAACATCACTCTCTTCTCCTTTATCTACACAGAAACACCAATTGCCTTTAAATCGAATACCGTTCTCTAATTCTATTTCGCCCGTCACAGTGTCTTCTGCTTTATATAAGTTGGCTTTATTAAATGCCCTCCCTTTATAGGATTTTGCTTTGCCGAAAAAATAAAATACAAGGTCTAATTGGTGGGGCGCTAAATCATAAAAATAACCACCTCCTGCTACAGCTGGATCAATTCTCCAATTTTCAACAGGGTCTAAAAGGCCGCTATCATATTTTAACATCTCAATGCGCACTGAAGTGATGTCTCCAATTGTTTTAGTGTCTACCAAACGTTTTACTTCTACAAATAAAGGAAGCGCTCTTCTATAATGTGCAATCACTAAAGGGACGCCTGTTTGTTTTGAATAGGCACCCATGCGTTCGCAGGCTGCAACGTCAAGCCCCATCGGCTTTTCAACATATACAGGCTTGCCTGCTTGCATAGCAGAACTAGCATAGGCTTCATGAAATTTAGGAGGCGTGGCTATATAGACTGCATCTACTTCTGGATGATGTATTAGTTCATTGGCATCAGTAAAATAATAAGGGACCTCATGTCTTTGGGCATATAATTTTACTTTTTCAGCATCTCTGCGCATTACGGCTATTAATTTCGAATGAGGTGCTTTATTAAAAGCAGGTCCGCTTTTCACTTCTGCAACAGAACCGCATCCAATCATGCCCCAACGAATAGTTTTCATACTTAATTGTATTGGTTAAATTTAATAAAAAAAAGGCAGTGTAAAGACACCGCCCGGATTTAACTATTGCTTGCTATGAAACCCAGATAGTCGTCATAGATGGGCTCGAACCATCGTAGAGGGTTTTGCTGACCCTTGCCTCGCCACTCGGCCACATGACTATGGACAAATATAGGTATTATTTTATAAAGTCTACTATTTTTATAGACTTTTATTCATCTTATTGTTAGGGCTATTTGACCTCGATATCATTTAAAGGATCTTATACAAAATGGTAGAAGAAAAAAATATTATATTTAACATAGCCCTTATTGTAAACCTTTAACGATATAGATATGAACAGCCGACGTATTTTTTTAAAAAATGCTGCAATGACTTCTGGAGCATTGATGAGTTCGAATTTATTTGCTAGCAGCCGTATTTTTAATACCGATACTTTAAGAGTAGCCACCATTGGTGTTAATGGAATGGGATGGGCCAATACACTTGGCGCCCTTTCTGTAAAAAATGTAGAAGTAGTGGCCTTATGTGATATTGATGAATCGGTTTTAAATAAAAGAAAAGCAGAATTATTGGTAAAGCAACCAAGTGTTCAAAAAATAGATACCTATAGTGATTACAGAAAAATGTTGGAAAGAAAAGATATTGATATTGTCATTGTAGGTACACCCGATCATTGGCATGCACTACAAATGATTGATGCATGTGCTGCAGGTAAACATGTTTATGTAGAAAAACCTGCAGGCAATTCTATTGGAGAATGTAATACCATGATTGCTGCTAAAAATAGATATAACCGTATAGTGCAAGTAGGTCAATGGCAAAGAAGTCAAAAACATTTTAAAGATGCATTAGATGTTGTGCATTCAGGACAACTAGGAAATATACGTACCACTAAGGTTTGGTGTTATCAAGGATGGATGCGTCCTCAACCTGTAGTACCTAATAGTCCCGTACCAGCAGGAGTGGATTACAAAACTTGGATAGGACCCGCACCAATGCGTGATTTTAATGCAAGTAGATTTCATTTCCATTTTAGATGGTTCTGGGATTATGCAGGAGGACTGATGACCGATTGGGGTGTGCATTTATTAGATTATGGTATTCTAGGTATGAAGGCAGGTAATCCGAAAAGTGTAAGTGCCTTAGGAGGAAAATTTGCTTATCCAGAATTGGCTGAAGAAACGCCCGATACTTTAACTACACTTTACGAATTTGATAATTTCAATTTAGTATGGGACTCTGCCATGGGCATTGACAATGGTTCTTATGGACGTGATCATGGTATTGCCTTCATTGGAAATAACGGAACCCTTATATTAGATAGAAGTGGTTGGGAAGTCATTGAAGAAAGGCAAGCAAAAAATAAAGTAGCTATTGCACTACATAAAAGTGAAGACAATGGTGTGAACTTGCATTGGTTAAATTTTATAAATGCCATTAGAAATAATACACCAGGTAGTTTACACTGCCCTATTGAAGAAGGCGCACATATAGCCACCATTGCACAAATGGGTAATATTGCGTATCGTTCAGGACAAAAAGTGAACTGGGATGAAAGTAAAAATTTATTTACCGATGATGCAATTAATAAAGAATATTTTACCAAGGCTTATCATAACGGATATAGCCTACCGAAAATTTAAAATAAATTGTATTCATCATATATTGTATAGATATAGATTGAATAGCATTTAGCTTTCT
>Ga0315899_10000299_pt1 | contig 61580 bp, 61 predicted proteins | sample LakEriMetagenome_2_FD_203518 | JGI IMG/M metagenome (GOLD analysis project Ga0315899, IMG submission 203518) | Freshwater fungal communities from buoy surface, Lake Erie, Ohio, United States - Buoy 4 MA112 | ecosystem: Environmental > Aquatic > Freshwater > Lake | place: USA: Lake Erie, Ohio... | reverse complement strand
CTGGCGGTACTGTCAGTCTAATCGCAACTCGTCTCCGATCGGCGGAGTTATAGCTTCGAATGCGTGACCTCAGGCCATGAGTGACTGCCACTCGGCCAGCGCGGCCGAGCGTCGGTCCATGTAGGTCTGGCGATCGACAAGGTGGCGTTCCTGATTAAAGTGGTTGTGGGCGTTGGCGTGGACCGAGGCGAACTTCTGCAGCGTCTTCATTCGCCTGAAGCGAAGCATCGCGCGCTAGCGTCGTCGGAATGACAGGTGGCTGGGTGTTGTCAGAGCAAATGCACGAAGGCAAATTTAGCCGCGCAGTTGCTCGATTTTCTTAGGTCTTTTGGAAATAGAGTACCGCAATCCGCCAAAAGGCTGATCGAAGCGTTTAGACTGACAGCCACGCGATCATAGCAAATGCATTTACTCTGACAATGCCTCCCGCAGCAATGGCAAGTTCAGAACACACTCCCTGCGATGCGCCGATCCCGAATTGCCTCAGGTTGGGATGCTGCCTCGAGCACAAGAGCGCTGAGCTCTTCGGGCACATAAACATGTAGGCCGCTTCCCTCATACGCTGCCCAGACCGCCTCGGCGACCGCACTTGCGGGAAGAGGCCGCCACATGCCCTGCGAGGGAAGCATCGCTTTGCTCTTGTCAGAGAGCATGCCTGTATCGATGATACCCGGCAACAAATCGGCGGCGCGCACGCCGGCAGAAGCAAATTCAACGCTTAGAGCTTCTGTCAGCCCTTTGAGTGCGTGCTTGGTTGCAGAATAGACAGCCCTGCCTGGAGCGCCCACGATGGCAGACGCGGATGCCGTAGAGAGGCAAATCGACCCTGGCGTGTTCGCCAGCAACGGAAACGCCGCTTTGATGAGAGCCAGCCCTCCGATCAGATTAACCGATACGACCTGCTCGATGCGCTCCCACGGCATCTCGGCGAATGGACCCTTAGCGTCAATCCCCGCGTTGTTGAACAGAAGGTCCAGTCTGCCTTGAGTAATATTACCGAAACGGCCGACTGCTTCTCGAACAGCGTCCGGGTCGCTGACATCAAGGCGTTCGAAGATGCCGTTGATACCTTCCGATTGCAGCGCGGTGAGTCCGTCCTGGTTCACATCATAGCCAGCAACCAACCATCCTCGTTTGGCGAAAAACAGCGCGGTGGCCCTACCGATGCCCGAGCCCACGCCTGTAATGAAAATACTCTTTTGGCCGTCTGGCATGATTTCTCGCCTTTGCGTTTGGGATGTTTACCAATCAGCTTGGCTCGTTTAACCGACGTCTGCAAGATTGTCGTGTCCGGAATGACTGCTTTGCAGCGCAAAGTCTCAGATAGCGGGCGTTCAACCCCGCAAGCGAATTCGTGCACGCTGCCGGCAGTGTCAAAAGGATTGCACCGCTAGCGATGGAGGGAGCGCCCGGGTAGAGTGAGGCCATGCCCCGCCCACGCAAGCCCGCCAATCCGTTCCGGTATTTCCACTCCTCGCCCGAGGTGATCCGCCTTGTGGTGATGATGTACGTGCGGTTCCCGCTCTCGCTGCGGAACGTCGAAGACCTCCTGTTCGAACGCGGCATCGATATCTGCCACGAGACCGTGCGGCTGTGGTGGAACAGGTTCGGCCCGATGTTCGCTGCCGATATCCGGCGCCAACGGGTCAGCCGGATGAAAGGCTTCCGGCACTGGCGGTGGCATCTCGATGAGGTCTACGTGAAGATCAACGGCGAGATGCATTACCTCTGGCGCGCCGTGGATCACGAGGGCGAGGTGCTGGAGAGCTTTGTCACCAAAACCCGCGATAAAGCGGCGGCTTTGCGCTTCCGGCGCAAGGCGTTGAAGCGCCAAGGTCGCGCTGAAGCCGTCGTCACCGACAGGCTTAGATCTTACCCCGCTGCCATGCGCGAACTCGGCAACGAACATCGCCGCGAGATGGGACGCCATGCGAACAACAGGGCGGAAAACTCTCACCTGCCCTTCCGACGACGAGAGAGAGCAATGCAGCGGTTCCGGAGGATGAAGTCGCTACAGAAATTCGCCTCCGTGCACGGCTCGATCTACAACCATTTTAACCAGGAACGCCATCTCGTCGACCGACAGACCTATAAGCTTCGACGCTCGTCTGCACTGACCGAGTGGCAAAACCTCATGGCCTAAGCTGCAGCGCAATTAAGGGACCTTTGACCAACGGAGAGCGTTTCGCATCAGACTGACACCTCCCTCGGGCTCGATAATCGCAGCAATCATGGTCGGCCTGTTGCGCGAATGAAGGGAATAGACCCGGACGACCGTCTGGGCCAGGCACAAACTGGGTGACTTGCGTTAGCGGGTGAATTCGATGGCCCCTTCGGGCAGCAAATAGAGCACCAATGCCCTACCCTGAGTCACTGTCGGGCTGTGTGCGGAACCGGGGCCATAGACCAGCCAGCCTGCGCTTCGTCCGTCAAACTCCGCGCTGTCATCCAGCGGCATGATCAGGTCGATTTCGCCATTCGGATGCGCGTGGTGCGGACCGACCACGTTACTCATCTCAACAACATCGACAGAAAACCGGTGCGTCGCGTCGCCCGTGGGCACCGCGCGGCCAAATTTAATGCCGCCTGCTTCACGGCCACACAGCCAGCCTTCGGCCACGCCTTTTCGGCACAGCCTAACCGACTCTGAAAACCACTCACCTGTTGCTTCGAACTTTGCGTTGAGGTCTGCCTCAAGCGTCGCATCGAGCGTGCGACCTGCGATAGCGGACGTCACTTGCGCGAGATGATCGATGAAACGGGCTGGGGTTTGCGGACGGTCAGTCATGATATTTCCTTTCTTATAATACGTGCGATCTCACTGCGGTTCAGGATTGTATGAATTCCTTTAGCGCGCTGCTGCTATCGGCCAGCGCTGCAACATCGACCGTAGTGCCAAGCTCGACCAGCCTGCGCCCATGCGAATAGTCACGGACATTGTTAACGCAATCAAGTGCAATGACCTTGCCCTGCCGCAGATAAACGACGGAAAAGCTTCGCGTCTCGGGATCACCACGCAAAATGGCTTCATCATGCCCGCTGGAAATCCCGACAGTCTGCAGCTTTAAATCATATTGGTTCGACCAAAACCAGGGGGTCGCAGTATAGCTTGCTTCCTGTCCACATATGGTTTTTGCGACAATCGCAGCCATGTCATTGGCGTTTTGCACAGATTCAAGGCGGATGACTGCACCATCGGCAAATGCATTTGCATGCGCTGCGCAGTCGCCGATTGCGAATACATCTGGCAAGCTCGTTCGACATCGAGTGTCTACCTGAACGCCATTGCTTCCCTTGGCTCCTGCAGCCTGCAAAGGTGCTACACAGGGAATAATGCCTATACCAACGATGACCATGTCTGCAGCCAATTTCTCGCCAGAGGTAAGTTCGACACTCCTGACTCTGCCATCACCCAATATCGCCTTGACTGAAACACCCTTTCGGAACTCGACCCCGTGGCGGCAATGTTCCGCTTCAAAAAAATGCGCCAGTTCCTTACCGGCAACCCGTGCCAATATGTCTGGCATTGCTTCGACTATGGTGACTTCATAGTCGAATTTGTTAAGCATGGCCGCGGCTTCAAGGCCGATATAGCCCCCACCAATGACCACGATGCGCTGGACGGATTTCAGTTCCGCGAGGATCGCATCCACATCAGCTTTGTTGCGCACTGCATGTACGCCAGCGAGATTGGCCCCGGGACAAGTCAAAGCACGGGGATCACCGCCCGCTGCCCAAACAAGCGCGTTATATCCAATATGCATTCCATCTCTCAGGACGACTTCATGGGCGTCCGGCAATACTTCCGTGACACGCTGACCTAGCAGGAACTCCACTTGCTTTTCAGCCCAATAGGTTGCGGGCCGGATCAAAATGCGCTCAAATGTTTTCTCGCCGCCAAAATACTCCTTAGAAAGTGGCGGTCGTTCATAGGGCAGCTCGGGTTCATCACCGATGACACCGATACTTCCGTCAAATCCTTGACCGCGCAGGGCAATGGCCGTCTGCGCACCACCATGGCCGGCGCCAACTATGAGCACGTCAAATTTATCAGCCATGCGCTAGATCCTTTAAAAATCCGGCAGTCGCAGAAACGACGTCTGCGCGCCGATCAACATGGGGACTATGTCCACAATGGGTCAAGCGCAACTGGAGCGACTGCGGACAATGCGCCGCTATCCGGTCAAGTTGGGCAAAACTGCCATATTCATCATTTTCGCCCTGAATGAGCAAAGTTGGGCACTTAATACCGCTCAATTCCGACATGATGTTCCAATCGGCAAAGGACGGCTTCAACCATATCGCGCACCAGCGCTCGAACATCCGATTAACATCTTGATGATAGTTCCCGAGCCGATCGAGAAACCCGCTTTCCTGAGCATCGCTATGCAGTTTATTGATTGCGGCAAGACAGATGGCCTCGACATAAACATGTGGAGCCTCGAGCGTTAGCGATAAGATCCGATGCGGGTGCCGCGCGGCAAGCAAAAGAGCAATAGAAGCACCATCGCTATGACCAAAGATATGTGCCTGCGCGACGCCTAGTCCTTGCATAACCTCTGCGGCTACATCGGCTTCCCGATGCATAAAATCCTCGTCATAAGTGTTCGGTCCTGCAACGGAAGCGCCATAGCCTTTTCGCGACCACGCTATGACACGTTTTCCAGTAGCCGCCACCAGCGCATCAGGGAAATCTCGCCACATACTGACCGAACCGAGGCCCTCATGGAACAGCAGTAGCGGATCACCCTCACCCGTTCCAAATTCGGACATCTCCAGTCCAACCAATTCGTTGTTCATGCGGCAGCTTGGCCGTACCTCAGCCGGAACCTCTGGATTTTGCCAGTCGCGGTCTTGGGCAGGTCAGCAACAAAATCAATCCAGCGCGGATATTTATAGGGCGCGAGACGTTCCTTTACATAAGCTTGTAGCGCATCACGCATGTCTTCTGTCGCTTCAACTCCGTTGTGGAGCACGACGTAAGCGCGGGGCTTGATTAGGTCATCGGCATCCACATCACCGACAACCGCTGCTTCCAAAACGTCTGGGTGACTTGCCAGTGCTTCTTCCACTTCTATGGGCGACACGTATATACCACCGACCTTCAACATATCATCAGCGCGTCCGGCATAAGTCAGCCAGCCATCCTTATCGATGACATAATTGTCGCCGGTCACCGTCCATGCACCACGAAATGTCTGCACCGATTTTTCGCGGTTGCGCCAATAACCGATCGCGGTTGTTGGCCCCGAGACCTGCAAATTGCCCATGTCTCCGGGGGCAACATCCCTCCCCTCGTCATCGACCAATCGGACTTGATAACCGTCAATCACCCGGCCAGTGCAACCAAGGCGTACTTCTCCCGGACGCTGTGAGACAAAAATGTGGAGCATTTCCGTTGAGCCAAGACCGTCGAGGACATCCGCTCCAAATCTATCTTTAAAGGCGCTGGCGAGATGAGGGGGTAAGGCCTCGCCCGCCGAAAGGGCAAGGCGCAGCGCAGGAAGAGCAGTCCTATCTGGGCAGTCGGGATGTGCGAGCCAGCCAGCAAAAAAGGTTGGTACACCTCCGAGAATGGAGACTTGATGTCGTAACATCACATCACTGATCTCTGCGGGCGTGGCCCGCCCGCGGAAATGCACAACCGTCGCGCCTGCTGCAAAAGGAAAGCTGAGCGCGTTGCCCAGGCCATAAGCGAAAAACTGTTTGGCAATCGACAGGACAACGTCGTCCCGACGAAAGCCAACTGTCCCAATGCCATAGAGGTTGGCCGAAAGTCGCATCGACCCCTGAAGATGCATCGCCCCCTTGGGACGTCCGGTGGAACCCGATGTATAGAGCCAGAAAGCGACATCGTCGCGGTGCGTATCAGCAGGTTCTTCCTGCGGGGTCGCCTCGGCGAGCAAGGCCTCAAGATCAGTCCAAGGCCCACCTTCGCTTGATACAAAATGAACATGGGGTTCGCTTGCGGCAACTGGTTCCCACTTTTCCGCAAGGTCACTCGTGACAAAGACGGCAACCGCGCCGCTATTACTAAGGATCCACTGATAATCATCGGTGGTCAGCAACGTATTGAGCGGAACTGGAACGATCCCGGCCCAGATCGCACCCAAAAAGACAGTCGGGAAGTCTCTGGTGTCGAGCAGGCTCAGCAGAACGCGCTGGTCGCGGCGTACACCAAGACGATGGAACGCGTCGGCCATCTGCTGAACGCGCACCATCAACTCGGCATAGGTGCAGCTACCGCGCTCATCTATAATCGCCACCTTATCTGGATGATTTTCGATATTATGTGCCAGCAGATCCTGCGCAGCGTTAAAGATGTCAGGCAGGTCCCCAACTAATTGAGCCTCAGATAATTTCATCAGCTATCCCCTCCGAGACGCGCCCCGTCTTAAGGCAGGGCTGCGTCCAGAATTATTCAATCCTCAAGCTGCGGCACGAACATATTCATATTCGAACGGCATGCTGTTGATTCCGCGATCGGGCGGACAGGTCCAGTTGGCACATTGTCCGGGTTCGGTTATACCAACCATGAGCGATTTCACATAAGACCGGTCTTGCTCGCTCGGCAAGGCCGAGATGATCGCTTCTCTCGAACAGGCTCGACCTTCGGGATCGAAATCATGTCCGGCCCAGACGCCAACATTGCGGTTAAACTTATCTGACGGCAGCTTCAGCTGATAATTAAACCCGGCTTTGGCAATATTCCGGTTCCAGCGGGTCAGACCAATCTCGCAATCGCGAATGTAGGCATTACGGGTGATGAGGTTCATCGCATTGCGGGTGGCGATTTCCTCAACCCCGTTGGGGGTCTCAACCTGTTCGATTGTTCCAGTGCAATCATGATCCTCATATGTGCCTTCGTCCGGACGCCCCTTCAGACCATTCGCAAAATAGGTGGCGGCGTTCGAACTGATTTCCGAACCGAACAGATCAAGTGCCGACGAATACCAGAAGTTAATGTAACGCTGCAGCAGCGGCAGATCGATCACGCCAGTCTTTCGCAGCGCTTCCGGATCGTCGCTTCCAAGCTTGGTCATTTCTTCAAGCGTCCGCTTGATCACGCGGGCGATACCAGTCTCGCCCACAAACATGTGATGCGCCTCTTCGGTCAGCATGAACGAGCAGGTGCGCGCCAACGGATCGAAGCCGCTCTCGGCCAGTGACTTGAGCTGATACTTGCCGTCTCGATCGGTAAAATACGTGAACATATAGAAGCTGAGCCAGTCATCAATCGGCTCGTTGAAGGTGCCTAGAATACGGGGATGATCGGGATCGCCCGAATGACGGAACAGCATTTCTTCCGCTTCCTCGCGGCCATCACGGCCGAAATAAGCGTGAAGCAGATAGACCATCGCCCACAAATGCCGACCCTCTTCGACATTGACCTGGAACAGGTTGCGCATGTCATAAAGCGAGGGCGCGGTCAGCGCGAGCAGCCGCTGCTGTTCGACAGATGCCGGCTCAGTATCGCCTTGCGTGACAATTAGGCGGCGCAGGATGGAGCGATATTCTCCCGGCACCTGTTGCCACACCGGCTTGCCCTTGTAGTCGCCAAAGCCGATGGTGCGGTCCTTTTGCTGGTCGGCAAGAAAAATGCCCCAACGATAGTCGGGCATCTTGACGTGGCCAAATGTCGCCCAGCCTTTGGCGTCGACCGATGTCGCGGTACGCAAATATACATCATGCCCCTGATACATGGTCGGCCCCAGATCCTTCCACCAGTCGATGAAGGCAGGTTGCCAATGTTCAAGCGCACGTTGCAGGGCGCGATCATTGGAGAGATCAACGTTGTTCGGAATCTTGGATTGATAATCGATAGCCATATCGCTCTCCTTTAAACGCGATTTTTGTCGAAATCGGCGCGCTTGCCGGTTCCAAAAAGCTTGAGTGCTCCGCCCTCGCCAACGGCGTTGGGGCGGATAAATATCCAATTCTGCCAAGCGGACAGGCGGCCGAACACCTTGGACCAGACCGTTTCCGGTCCAGCAAAGCGCAAGCTCGCTTCCATGCCGGTGCAGGCGTCAGGCGACAGCTTGACGCGCTCATCGATGGCAAGGCGGACTTCATCTTCCCAGTCGATGTCATCGGGCGCGAAGGTGACAAGACCCAGATCATGAGCTTCGCCCGAGGGAATTGGACTGCCGATAAGGCTTTCCAATTCAGCCAGACGCGAGCCATCGCCAAGGTAGCGGGATTGCAGGCGCGAGAGGCCATTGCACATCGGGTAAAGACCAAAATTTGCGGGGCTGAGCTGGAGCGCGGGGCTCCTTTCAGGCTCGGCGACCAGTTCAAGCATATATCCGCGGTCCGCCATAAAGGCGAGTTCCGCGAGCGTCCCGGCAAAGGCTGAGCCAGTTTCGATGACAGCGTAAAGCGAGCGCGACGATACATCGAGCCGCGACAGTGTCCGGCGTAACATCCCGATCACTTCGCGAACAAACCAATGATCCTGATACGCAAGCAAAACGGAATCATAGGCCGCAACCAGTTCGCAATTGCCTTCAGTTTTCAGTACCCATAGCCCCAGATCAGGCTCGTTGGTGCGCAGCAACAGAATCGCGTCATCCAGTTCGCGGGCCATGGCAAGCGGCCAGAAACTCACACCCTTTGCCAAGCAAGCGTCACCATCAGACGGCGGCGCATCTGCGGGAGCTTTGACCATGATCGTCACAAAGCCGCGCGCGCGGTCAAAAACTACATCGACATGCTCGTAATGATAGCCACTTTCGTCAATTCGGCGTTTTAGAGGTGTCAACTTTACCCCTGCCCCACTCGATGGACGCTGAGATTCCGCTGCGAGCTTTTCCGCATGCTCACGAACAGATGCGGTCCAGCGACCTTTGGGGGCAATATCATCTACTAGACCCCAATCTTTCGCTCTGCGACCACGCACTCCTTCTTCAGAAGTGCAGAATACATCAGCAAGGTCGCGGCGCACCTTGCGCTTGTCAACCACCCTAGTCAGCCCGCCTGTGCCTGGCAGTACCGCCAATAGCGGAACTTCCGGCAACGATACCGCAGACGCACGGTCATCGACCAGAAGGATTTCGTCGCAAGCAAGCGCCACCTCATAACCGCCGCCGGCGCAGGTGCCGTTCACCGCAGCAAGGAACTTGAGGCTTCCATTTTGCGAGCTGTCCTCAAAGCCATTGCGTGTTTCATTTGTGAATTTGCAGAAATTTACCTTCCAGGCATGACTGGATGTGCCGAGCATATAGATATTCGCGCCCGAGCAGAAGATACGGTCATTGCCACTTGTCAACACAACGCAGCCAACTTCCGGATTTTCAAAACGCAGTCGCTGCACGATATCGTGCAATTCCATGTCCACGCCTAGATCATAGCTATTGAGTTTGAGCTTATATCCAGGATTTAGGCCACCATCAGGATCGACATTCATCGTGACCGTGGCAATACGGCCATCAATCGCAACATCCCAATGGCGATAGGCGTCACCACTTTGATCATAAGTGAAAAAAGCCGCTGCGTCTTCGCGCGCAGCGGCGAGTTGGGTTGCCATTGATTCTCTCCTCAATTCGATAATTGAGAGCTTTATAACGCACCCATCACAGGGGTACAAGCATTATAGTGCATCTAGAAGGATGCAATTAATTCCGTCAACAGATCAAGTGTGGCCGAAAAATCCTGGCCGGACGTGTCAAGCCGATGATCCGCGCGCGCATATTCGCTTTCTCGTGCAGCAAGAATCGCCTTCAGATCGTTCATGGCTGTGCGATTCCCCGCCATAGGCCTCAAATCACCTTGCGCCATAACACGTTGCATATGATCCTCTGGCGAAGCTTCAAGCCAGATCGATTTTGATGATCGCAGCAGCTGCTCATAAAGTGCGGGGGATGAAACAATAGCGCCAGGAGCTGCTATCACTGCAGCTTCATTCCTACTGATGATCTCATCCAGCACCTGAGCTTCGAACTTGCGCAAAGTTGCAGGGCCGTTTAGCTCCATCATAACGGCAATCGAACCACCATAAATCCGTTCGACTTCCTTTGAAATTTCGAAGAAGGGATAGCCCAAATGCTCAGCCAAAGCCGCGCCTAGCGTCGACTTTCCCGCCCCGCGTAATCCAATGAGCGAGATTCTGTTCGCTTTGTCCCCAAGGCTTTCCGTCGGCTTGCCAATGTAAGCAAGGACCTCCCTCACGCGGTCAGTCGGCATGCGTCGCAACTGCATGGCAATCCCTGCAATGAGGGGATCACGCTCGCCACCCATCGGCAACAGTTCCGCGGGAGCCACATTGAGGGCGTCGGCAATTGCCTCCAGCATGTCGACCGAGGGATTGCCTGCCCCCGTCTCCAGCGTCGCCAGATAGCGTTCCGATGCGTTCGACGCTACCGCCAGTTGCTTTCGCGTCAACCCAACGCGCGCGCGCGTCGAGCGAATGCGCTGTGCGATGTCGGCGCTGCCGCCCTTTTCGTTTAAGTCTACCATCTTGTTCGAATCTGTTTCAGACATCGTATATTGCAAACCTGCTATATAATGCATATTAACGCTGTAGACGAATCATATTTCTGGTGGGGAGCACAATGTCGAGCGGTAAACTGCGCACCGGGATCTTTGTGGCCACAATGACTGGCCTTGCCGACATTTGTGGCGAAGAGATCGAATCCGCACTTCGGCAGGCAGGCGTAGCTTGCGAACGTCAGTTGATGGACGGTTTAGGATTGGACGCTTTTGAACCCTATGATCTGCTGGTTATCGTCTCTTCTACTTATGGCCATGGCGAAATCCCCGATAACGGTCAGTCGCTGTTTGCCGAGCTTGAAGCAGGCGGGCAGCTTGATGGCAAGCGCTATGCGGTTTTTGCCCTTGGAGACAGGACCTATTCCGACACGTTTTGTGCAGCGGGCGACCGCTGGGACAACGCTATGGCAACATGCGGCGCGCAACGCCTCGTCAACACCGAACGGCACGATGCGTCGAGCGGAACGCTTGCCGAAGACGTCGCCGGGGAATGGGCCGCCGGTTGGGCCACCCAAGCGCTCTAAGTAGAATCGAAATTCACATGAACTACGCCGAAGCCGGCACGCATCTACAACCGTGCTTCCTTGTGCCAGAACAACCTCCGCCTCACGCAGCTTTCCGATGATGTCTTCTGGCTTGTGCTTCTTGCCATTCAATTCCTCCTTGATGGCAAATTCTAAAATAGAAATTGAGCCACTATAAAGGGGGCAAATCACGTCTGAATCTTAACTCGCGAAAACAATCTTGTTAGGCTGAAAACGCGGGCTGGTTTACTAGGACGAGTTATGCACCGTATCTAACATTCAGTTCATGAACGAACCAGCCGGTTCGTGCGGTTTGAAAATGCCGATTTGCTATCAGCCGGACGTGGCTTTTTTTTCACCCCGCAGGGGTTCCTTAAAAAATTATCGTGTGACTGCCAATTGTGAGCGGCTGTGTCAAAATGCAATCGGCAAAGACATACGATGGAAGGTTCCACCCTTCATCACCATCGGAATGTTTACCTTGTCCTGCAGGATGGCGACATTTCCCAGTGGATCGCCGTCGATGAGCAACAGGTCAGCGAATTTGCCGGTCTCAACAGTACCCACTTCCATGCCCATCAGTTCGCCACCGTGCCGCGTTGCCGCGACCAGTGTCTCCATTGCCGAATAGCCCAGCAGGTCGACAAACAATTGGAGGTCGCGGGCGTTGCGCCCGACGGGATTGTAGGGAAAGCCATAGTCGCCCCCTGGCAAGACTCGGATGCCGCGCTTGCGCATCTCGGGATAGACCTTGGCCATCAATTCGAGGCCTGATACGGCCCCCATTCGCACGGCTTCTGCATGCCCGATGCCGAAGTCCTCGGCCTCATGTGTCCGGGCATAAAGCAGCCCCGGCGCCGGCGCGACAAACAGCTTATCCTTGTTCGCTTCCAGAAGGTCGAGTGCTTCTTCGTCAGCATAGGTACAATGGAAGATGATCCGGAAGCCCGCGCGAACGGCGCGCTTGACCGCTTCGGCAGCTTGCGCATGACAGGCAAGCCAGATGCCCGCTTCGCGCGCGGCCTGGCCAATTGCCTGCACCTCCTCCTCGGAATACATCAAGATTTGGGAGCCCCCGGGCGCAAAGCCTTCGTCGGAGGAGAGCAGGAACTTAATCGTGTCACAGCCCAATTCCTTCATCGCCTTGACATAGGCGACCAGTCCTTGGATCGAGCGATCATGCGTGGGGTCGTGGCCTTCGGGCACCCCCATCACTCCTTCGGCCCCCTTCTCGAGAGCCGATGCCCGGAGCCGCGGCCCAGGCATGAAGCCCGCGTCGATCATGTCGCGGAGCACCGGCTCGATTCGCTCGCCCAACGAACCGGCAGAGTAGGCGCTGGTGAAGCCGTGATCGAGCGTGATCCTGGCGTTCTGCGCCGTGACCAGCATGTGCTCCTCGATCGGCAGCCGCATGGTATTGATCACGCGTTCGACATTGCTGGGCCAGGTGAGGTGAGCATGGGCTTCGACCATGCCCGGCATCAGGGTGCGGCCGCCTCCATCGACAATGCTGGCTCCCGCCCCGGGCAGCCGTTGATCTCCGCTTGCCACGGCCTCAATCTTGTTTCCACGCACCAGGACTTCGCCCGGAAACGGGACTGAGCCTGTTCCATCGAATATCCTGACATTCGTGAACAGGTAGCCGGTCATGCACCGGTATCCGCAACCAGCCCAACGGCCTGAATTCCGGCCACCGCGCATATCTCGTCGTTGTCCGAGGTGTCGCCGCTAACACCAATCGCGCCCAGCAGGTTTCCGGGCTGGTCACGGATCAGAACGCCGCCGGCAACGGGCACAATGCCTTTCGGGAATATGCTTGCCAATGCGGTAAAGAACCCGGGGACCGCCTGCGCCCTCTTCGCCAGTTCGCGTCCGCCAAAACCCATGCCAAGGCAGCCCGCCGCCTTGCCCGTAGCAATTTCAGGTCGCGATATTGATGCGCGCTCATCCCGCTGGAGCGCCAGGGCATGGCCGCCAGGATCGAGTACCACAACGCACAGCGGAGCAAAGCCGTGCTCCTGCCCCGCAGCCATGGCCGCAGCCACGATTTCATTGGCCTGATTCAAGCTGAGCACGGTCAATCTCTTTCCATCCATTTTTGCACGATCCGCCGGGCCTGGATTCCTGCGCTGTCCATTTTGACTGAACATTCGGGCGCGCTTGCACCGCGCAGGTCGCGAAGCTGCAGGGCCTGGATTGCCTCGATCATGGCTTCGTCCTCGGCAAAGCCGATCTTGGTGATCGCAGACAGGGACTCCATTTCGGCATTATTGGTACCGTAGTCACGGCCGACTACCCAGAAATAATGCATATGCGTAGCATCAATCGGTGTGGTGGCATGCATCACTCGGAACCGGCCGGTCACCTTTCGTGAGCCCGGCTCAATGAGGTCGACGGCGGCGATCTGGAGCGCCGGAGTAAGGAAAGATCCGTAATTCTCTCGATCATAGGGCGTGCCCGGCGCAAGGCCCATATGCTCGGCAAAGACCGGCGGAAGCGGGCTGGATGAAAAGCTCTGATGATAGCCGGTCATTTCACCTTCGGACCAGAACCGGGGCGGATCGACCCAGTCAGTTATCTTGAAAGTTGATGCGTGGACGTATCCGAAATGCGTCAAGTCGAGCACATTCTCCTTGAGCAACATATAGTTAGCGGCAATGTCGATCCGGCCATGACGTTCGGCAAAGCCCGTCTCTCCGAGCCAATTGGGATGGTGTGGCGGAGCGATACTGTCAATACGTTCGGGATCGCCTAGCCAAACCCAGACCAAGGGTGCCTGTTCGATCACCCTAAAGCTCCGAACGCGCGCCGCAGAAAGTGGAGCCTTCATCGATGGAACATCGATGCATCGACCGCGGCCGTCGAAAGTGAATCCATGATAACCGCATTGCACCGCATCACCCTTCAGGCGCCCCAGCGATAGCGGTGCACCCCGATGCGGGCAGCGGTTTTCGATGGCAACAATAGTGCCGTCTTCGCGCCGATAGAGCAGCACCGGCGTATCGAGTAGCCAGCGACCAAGCAGTTCGCGCCCGACCTCTTCCGAAAAAGCCGCCACCCACCAGCAATTGCGGGGATAGTTCGTCATGAGCATATCCATCGACCGTCAGAAGCGTTCAAGATCGTTGGCGATCTCGACATCTGCCTTTGCAAGGGCTGCAATAATAGCGGCATACGCTCCGGTCTTGCCCGACATCCCGGCCGCCCCGGCGAAGTGGGTGACAACCACGCGTTTGACTTCCATCCTGCCTGCCATGTCACCAACCTGTTCAGGAGTGAGATGGTGCTCGGAAAGATGCCTTTTCATTGTTCGCAAACCTTCGTCGGACAGGTTGGGCGCCACTTTACGAACTTGGGCAACGACTGCTTCCACGTCGATCAGTTCGCTGACCAGAAGGTCCGCGCCTTTACCTAATCGCTCTACCGCAGGACTTGGGCCAGTATCGCCAGTGTAGACAATCGAGCGCCCTGGCAAGTCGAAGCGATAGGAGAAGGATTTGTAGGCACGATCCATCCGGCTTTTTGCAGCGAAGCTGTAGTGCGAGTTCTGGGCCGTGCGAATTTTGACGTTCCCAATGATCAAGGATTCCCCATCAGATAGGTCGCGCACCGTTACCGTATCGGCTGGATTTACGCGCGCTTCCCCGGGAAGGCCGTAGCCGGCCTCCGCCGCCGGTTTCATCGATCTGATAATGCCGTTGACCAGCTTTTTCGTACCGCCGGGACCATAGATAGCTAATTTACCAGGAGCATTGGTCTGAAACCGTAGACCAATCGCTCCTGCCAGGCCTGCCGTATGGTCGAAATGCAGGTGACTTAGAAACACGACGGTGGTCGCGCGCGGCGGAATGCCGATCTTGGCCAGTTGACCCATGGCGCCATCGCCGCAATCTATCAGCCAGGCTTCGTCCGGCCAGACCAGCGCATTGGCGGGCTGCGACCGCCACTGAGAAGGTACAGGTCCACCCATCGTGCCCAGCGTGACCCATGCCGGAACAGGCGATGCTGCGGGCGCGACAGCCAGACCGCCAACACTCTGCGCAGCAAGTCCTGTCAGCGGTGCGAAAACAAGACACACGCAGGGCACGATGAAACGAAGCATCATGGAGTTCAGACCTTTGCCATGGTGGGAACGACAGACTTCTTGATCGTCACAAACAGTGTCCCGAGGAAGGCGGGTGTTACAAATTTGCCGGAAACTACAATTGCGGCTGGCACCGACTGAAATGGAAGGCGCATCTTCAATCTGCCCAAATTTTTGCGACTGCTGAACAGCTTGCCCACTCGCGAGGCATAAGTTAAATCGTTAATTGTGATCCAATCTTAGTTGTAAAGCTGATATATCATGCGCTTCAAAGGCCTCGACCTCAACCTACTCGTGGCGCTGGACGCGCTGCTGGATGAGCAAAATGTTTCGCGCGCCGCGGAGCGCCTCCACCTCAGTCAGCCTGCAGTCAGCGCCGCGCTGAGGCGCCTGCGGGACTACTTCGACGACCAGTTGCTGGTGCAATACGGCAAACGCATGCTTCCGACACCTCACGCTCTGCGACTGGGGCCGAACCTGAAAATTCTGTTGTGCGACATTGATCAAATGGTCACCGCCTCGGCGCGCTTCGACCCCGCCACTTCGAGCCGTTGGTTTCGCATTGGCATGTCCGATTTCCTGACCACCGTGATCGGCGCAAAGCTGGCCAAGCGGCTAGGATCGATCGCCCCGAACATCGGCATCGATCTCATTCCGCCCTTCGACACGATCGTCGAGGCGCTCGATCAGGGCAACATTGATCTGTTGATTACCCCAATCGAAAACCTGGCTCTCGATCATCCAACGGAAGATTTGTTCGAAGAACGATTTGTGGTGGCAGGGTGGCGCGATAACCCTGCTTTCAAGAGAGGTATTTCAATGGAGGAGTTCTGCACCGCAAGTCATATTACGGTGGAGATCGGTAGACTACGCCGAGCCTCCTTTGCAGAGGCCCATCTGCGGAAGATGGGTATCGAGCGGCGGATCGATATCCAGGTCGCCGCTTTTTCGGTTGTGCCGGAATTGCTGGTCGGGACCAACCGGCTGGCTATTATGCATGAGCGGCTTGCGAAGTCTGCGGCGACGCACCTGCCGATCGCACACGCCGATCTCCCGTTTAACTTTCCGGCAATGACGGAAGTCATCCAGTACCATCGTACCCGAGCAACTGACCCGGGTCTGGCCTGGCTGCGGCAAGAGATAGTGCTGGCAGCGCGTTGAAGTATTCAAAGATGTAATAAGGATCCATAAATATAATCAACTTCGCAGATAACAACGTTTTGCCTATTCTGCTCGAGGGAGAAACTTTTCGTGCAGCATCAGAACATACTCATCATCGGTGGCGGCATTGGCGGATTGACCTCGGCCATCGCGCTCCGGCGGGACGGTCACGATGTTACTGTGATTGAAAAGGACCCGAACTGGGCGGTTTATGGCGTAGGCATCATCCAGCAGGGCAACGTCATTCGCGCGGTCAAGGAACTGGGCATTATTGACCTTTACCTCGATGCAGGGTTCGGCTTCGATTTCGTCGAGGTGTTTTCGCCTTCGGGTCAGAAGCTCGCTCGGATCCCGGCGCCGCGACTGGTCGAAGACTATCCAGCTAACGTGGGGATCGGGCGGCGAGCGCTTCATACGGTCCTAGGCGAGTGCGCCAAGAAATCAGGTGCAGACGTTAGGCTTGGTATTACGGCGGATGAGCTTGAAGACTATGGTGAGCGGGTTACGGTTCGCTTCTCCGATGGCAGCTCCCAGCTGTTCAACATTGTTATAGGCGCCGACGGGCTCTACTCGCGCACCCGTGAGCAGCTGTTTCCCGCCGCGCCGAAACCGCAATTCACCGGCCAGTCAGTGTGGCGCTACAACTTCAAGAGGCCCGTCGAGCTCGATTCGCTACAAGCATACGAAGGCAGGATCGGCGTGGGGCTCGTCCCGCTCTCGACCGATCTTATGTACATGTTTGTAACCACGCCAGAGCCAGACAACCCACGGTACGAGGTGGAAGGGCTCGCGGCTGCAATGCGCAGCAAACTGGAGGGCATGCCCGCTGCGATCACAAACCTGGCGGAACAAATCACCGACGATGCGGCAGTTGTCTACAAGCCGCTCGAAACCCAGTTCATTAGTGGCGCTTGGCACAATGGGCGAACGGTCCTAATAGGCGATGCTGTGCATGCTACCACCCCGCACCTGGGCCAGGGAGCGGGAATGGCGATCGAGGACAGCATTGTGCTAGCTGAAGAGATTGCCCGCGCCGAGAGCCCCGAGGCGGCCTTTACGGCATATCGTGCACGCCGTTTCGAACGGTGCAAATTCATTGTCGAGACATCGCTTTCCCTTTGTCGCAGCCAACTAGGGACTGGTGCTGCCGTTGAACAGGCGGCAGCAACGCAGTCGATGTTCGAAGTCGTTGCCAAACCCATCTGATCGAAGGACATTTTGCCATGAGTCGTGTCACCGACATACGCTACGTCGGCTATGCTACGCCCGATTTTGAAGCGGAGTGCGCATTTTACGCCGAGCATTGGGGGCTGGACCCGGTGCCATCCGACGACGGCATGGCATATTTCAAGGCGCGGGGAGCCGGAGAGCACCATGTCGTGCGGCTTCGCAAAGCCGAACGCAAGCAGATCGACGTGATCAGCTTGGCTGCTGACAACCGAACCGACATCGATGCACTCTACACCAAAGTAGTGACCGCGGGTGCCTCAATCATCCATGATCCCTGCGAACTCGTTTCGCCCGGGGGCGGCTATGGCTTCCGCTTCTTCTCTCCCGACGGTCTGCCGTTCGAGATTTCCAGTGATGTGGCCTCTGGCTCGGTGTCTGCAGTTGCCAGATGGGACGGTGTACCGGTCAAGATCAGCCATGTCGTTCTGCATTCGCCCGACCACAAAGCACTTACACATTGGTTCATCGATGCTCTTGGTTTCAAATTGACCGACTGGATTGGCGACTTTATGAGCTTTCTGCGCTGCAATCCGGCGCACCATCGTTTAGCAATCCTGCCGGGCCCGCCTTGCCTCAATCATGTTGCATATGACATGGAGGGTGTCGACGGAATGATGCGGGGTATTCACCGCCTGAAGAAGAACGATATCGATATCCGCTGGGGGCCGGGGCGCCACACCGCGGGGAACAACACCTTCAGCTACTTCGTCACCCCTTCCGGCTTTGCAGTCGAATACACCTCCGAGCTTGAAGATGTGGATGACGCAACCTGGCAACCAACCGTTCATCAACCTGCCCCCTTGCTGATGGACCAATGGGGCATCGGCGTCGGCGGTCCGCAGACCATGCCGCATCCCGAGCCCGACGCCGGGCTGTTCCAACCGGCAGGAGTTTGACCGTTGGCCCTCTTCGAGCCCTTTCCGAATTACATTTGGAACCTCTCCGTTGCGATTGCGATGGAATCGGGTGCGCAGATCGGCGAGATTGTCGATATTGTTGCAGCCGCCAAGGATGCTGCTGGCAGCAGTGCAGATGCTGGCACCGAAGCCTTCATGCAGGCTTGGATGGCAAAGGCCGACACCTTGACCGAACTCGCCAAGGAAGACCTGGCGCGCGGCCGCGAACTGTCGGCCGGGGCGAAGCTGGAGCGAGCTGCACTCTACTTGCTTAACGGTGAGCGGATGCAGGCCCAGGGGACGGCAGGCCGGTTAGAGGCCTACCTGCGCGCGCGTGATTGCTTTGATCGTGCCATGGCGCTTTCCAAGGCCAACTGCGTGCGGGTCGAAGTTTCGCTTGAGAACGGCACCATGCCGGCTTTGTGGACGCGGGCTGCGGGCGACGGGCGGGCCCCGGCAGTCGTATATTGCAATGGCCTCGATAGCAGCAAGGAATTGCTCTACTGGAGTGGCCTACCCCAAGCGCTGGCGCGCCGCGGCATTTCGACGCTGTGCGTCGACCAGCCGGGCACTGGCGAAGCACTGCGTCTTCAGAACCTGCCTGCCACGCCTCATAGCGAGCAATGGGCCTCTAAAGCGGTCGACTGGCTCGAAACGCAGAACGAAGTCGATCCCAAGGCGATCGGCATGACGGGAATTTCGCTTGGGGGGCATTATGCGCCCCGCGCCGTCGCTTACGAGCCGCGCTTCGCTTCGGGGGCATGTTGGGGTGCCAACCACAACTGGGCCGAGGTTCAGCAAAAACGGCTACGCCGCGAGGGCGAAAACCCCGTGCCCCACTACTGGGCGCACGTCATGTGGGTGTTCGGTGCCAGCGATATGCAAGATTTCCATGCCAAGACGATAGACATGAACCTCAACGGCCATATGAATCGGATCAAGGTGCCGTTCCTCGTCACCCACGGCGAAAGCGATCGCCAAATTGGGGTCGAATACGCTCATCAGGCCTATGCGCAGCTGACAGCCAGCCGCAAAGCAGAGCTCAAGATATTCACCGCGCGCGAAGGCGGGATCGAGCACGTCGGCGCCGATAACATGGCGTTCGGTCGCGACTATATCGCGGACTGGTTCGCCGACACCCTAGGTGGATACGCCAAATGAGCCGCCGCTTTATCGATATTTCCATTACGCTTGAAAACGACGTGATTACCGATCCCCCGTTCATGCGTCCGCACATACAATACATGACACATTGGGAGACGATGCCCGAGATGGCGCACTTCTTCCCAGGCGTCTCGGCGGAACAGGTGCCGGGTGGCGAGGGCTTTGCCGCAGCGGAAACTGTGACGCTTTCGACGCACAATGGGACGCACCTCGATGCACCGTGGCATTTTCACCCAACCCAAGATGGCGGGCAGCGGGCACTGACCATCGACGAAATCCCCCTCGATTGGTGCTTTCGGCCTGGCGTCAAGCTCGATTTCAGGCACTTTGCCGATGGCTACGTCGCGACAGCGGCCGACGTCGAATCCGAGCTGGCAAGGATTGGGCATGATCTTCAGCCGTTTGACATAGTTCTGGTCAACACAGCAGCGGGCGGAGCACTAGGCGACCCCGACTTCGTCAACCGTGGTTGCGGAATGGGTTATGAGGCAACAATCTATCTCACATCGCGCGGCGTTAAAGTCGCTGGAACCGACGCCTGGAGCTGGGATGCACCGTTCAGCCACACCGCAAGGAAGGTCGCCGAAACCGGCGACACCTCGCTGATTTGGCAAGGCCACAAGGCCGGGCGCGACATCGGTTACTGCCACCTCGAAAAGTTGCACAATCTCGAAGCGCTGCCACCAACCGGCTTCATCGTCAGTTGCTTTCCTCACAAGATCAAGGGCGCGTCGGCCGGCTGGACACGGGCAGTCGCAATTATCGAAGAATAGCGGGGTCAGGTCGGCGATGAAGATCCGGCACCTCGACATCGATCCGTTCGATGAAGCGTTTCTGGCCGCGCCATACGCAAATCAAGACGCGCTGCGCGATGCAGGACAAGTCGTTTGGCTCGAGCCGGTACGTTGCTTCAGCATGGCCCGTTTTGCCGAAGTTTCGGCGAGCCTGAACGACTGGGAAACCTTTGTTGCTAGTCGTAGGGTCGGAATGACGGACTTCTTCAAAGAAGAGACCCGGCACCCGGTGGTGGTGCTGCTTAAAACAAATCCGCCGGTTCATGACCGGACGCGAGGGCAAGTAAACAAGGTGACTAGCCTAGCCAGTATTAAGCAGGAGATGTCCGGCTGGTGCACCAAGGCGGAAGCGGAACGCCTAGTTCGCTCTTTCCTCACGACAGGCATCGACATCGCGGTAAGCGGCATCGCAAACACGATCCGCACCTTCGTTCTACACCCGTACCAGAGGGCGAAAGTGCGTGCTAATCTAGGTCTGGCAATAAAGCCCCTCGAGGAAAGACTGCGATAGGATGGTAAGGTGCAGACGTTTTTTCGCTCCACCTCGCGCAATGTGCCTGTCGTCGGCGGAACAATCCCGGACGGCTCAGAGCTCATCTTGTTTATAGCCGCCGCGTATCGCGATCCACGCCACTGGGAACGTGCCGCCGGGTTCGACATCACCCGCTCGGACAGAGGCCACGTTGGTTTCGGCTTCGGCATCCACCAATGCATTGGACAAATGGTGGCGCGATTGGAGGCTCAGGCCCTGCTCAAGGCAATCATACCGCCCGTCCGCGAGATCCGGCTTGCCGGCAAGCCGGTGCGCTGGCTCAACAACACACTGCATGCACTGGCGTCACTGCCGATCGAACTGGCAGGCAACTGAGGAACTGAGAATGACAGAATACGTCAAGAATGTCTGGTACATGGCGGGTTGGTCAAACGAGATGGCCGACGGTCTGCTCGCGCGCCGCATTTTCGACCGCAACATCGTGATGTTCCGGACGGAAACCGGCGTGGCCGCGCTGGCCGATCGCTGCCCGCATCGCTTCGCCCCGCTTAGCCTTGGGGAAAAGCATGGCGACACAGTCATATGCCCCTACCATGGCCTGACTTTCGACGGCAGCGGCCAATGTGTGCGCAATCCCTTCGCCGAAGCGATCCCGGCTGCGGCACGGGTCGATGCCTGGGTTGCGCACGAGAGGCACGGTATAATCTGGCTGTGGGGCGGCACCCAAGACACAGCCGACCTCGATGCAATACCCGACTTTTCGATGGTGGAAGACAATGAGTTCACCCGCGTCGTCCATGGGTACACCGTGCTTGAGGCCCCGTTCGAGTTCGGGATCGACAATCTGATGGACCTCAGTCACATCGAATTCGTTCACAAGGGCAGCTTTGCCGGCAATGGCGTGATCTTCGCTGGCACCCACGAGGTCCGGGACGAAGGCGCCACGCTGCGTTCAAATTGGTGGATGCCCAGAGTAAAGGCTCCGCCTCACACTATTGGCGTCTATACGCCAGACATGGTCACCGATCACTGGCTCGAAATGCGCTGGAATGCGCCAGCGTCTATGCATCTGGAGATCGGTGCTTGTCCCACAGGCGGTGAGCGCGCCGGAGGCCTGATTGCACAGCAGGCGCATATTTTGACCCCAGCAAGCGCGACTAAGACGCACTATTTCTGGGCCTCGACACGCTATCACGATCTGGATTCGGTAGAGGCCGATTCCTTCCTGCGGGCCCTGTTTGCCCAAGCCTTCGACGACGAAGACAAGCCCATCATCAAAGCTGCCTTCGAGAACCTTGAAGGAGAGGATTTCTGGGCTGCGAAGCCACTGTCATTGGGCATTGACAGTGGCGGCACTCGAGCACGGCGAAAATTGGAGGCCATGCTCAAGGCCGAACGGGCAACCTGATGTTTCGACTCGACGGCAAGGTCGCTATCGTTACCGGATCAACCCGAGGAATCGGCTTGAGTATAGCAAGAGCCATGATCGCTGCGGGGGCAAAGGTTGTTGTCTCGAGCGAATCCCCTGCAGACACCGCCCGCGCCGCCGGCGAACTGAAAACGACCGGAATCGCTTGCGACGTGACCAGTACGAAGGCTCTGGAAGCGTTGGTCCAAGAAACCTACGCAGCACATGGCGCTATCGATATACTGGTGTGCAATGCCGGAATTACAGACCTTAGCGGCTCAGAACGCATCGCCGATTTCGATCGAGTAATGGCCGTTAACCTGAAGAGCCAAGTTGCACTCACCAATCTCGCGCTTCCCTACATTGCTTCGCGGCAGGGCTCAGTTATTCTGATTTCCAGCATCGCCGGCTTGCGCGGCAACGCTGCGATTAATGGCTATGCGCTCGCCAAGGCCGGAGTGGCGCAGCTAGCGAGGAACATCGCGGTACAATGGGGAGCGCGTGGGGTCCGCGCGAACGCAATCTCGCCCGGTCTAATCCAGACCGGGCTGATGGCAGATCTGCCCCAGTCCGATGATTTCCTTCAGCGACGCCTACAGATGACCCCGCTGCGCCGGATCGGCCGCGCCGAGGAGATCGCCGGTGCTGCAGTGTTTCTCGCCAGCGCGGCGGGCGGCTTCGTCACCGGGCACAACTTGGTTGTCGACGGCGGCACCACGATCACCGACGGAAGCTAGGGCCTTGCCCATGATGGTTTTCTGTCGGCCTTGATTGCATGAGCACAGGGCAATTGACGACGAGGCTTCAGGAGCTAGCAACCCGAAATCTTGCCCATCATCAAGAACCGCAAGCCGCCTCTTACTTGGTCACTTATAATCGGGAGTTGCCTCAGGCTTATCTTCTGGAAGCGGAGCACCGTCGTGAATGTAAGCCTGTGCTTCAATCAGGATAAAGGCGATGCGGCATACTTCTGCAGTCGTGTTTCGCCAAAGGTGATTAGTTCCACGCTGAACAACTATGCCGCCTTGCCGAACGGTCCGTTTCGCTCCGTCTTCCAGCTCCAGCTCAATTTCGCCCTGCAACACAATACCATAATCGATCGAATTGGTTCGGTGCATGGGGCTCTCTTTGCCCGGAAGCATGTCAACGATCCTGATGACCGACCCGCCTTCAAGCGTGAGCCCCGCATCACGATGGCGTCCGTCCGTCTCGTCATTGTTATCCACAGGCACAGATTCAGTGGTCCAGATCAACAAAAAGGCTGCGTCGCCGGACGGAATTAATTTGGTTGGCGAGACGTCTTCTGATTTGAACACCGCTCGACCGTGGTCGTTGTGACCAGTTACGATCCGCTGGATTGGCGGAAGTCCAGAATCCGAAAGTATCATAAATGCTCCAATTTCAGATGAAACGTACAGACTCAACATAAAGTAGCTTGGTATCTAACACTCCAAAATGCTCGCGAGCCTGCTCATATATTTCAGCAATCAGGGAGCCTATGTCACTGGTCGCTGTAAGCCCGATCTCGTCGAACTGCGAATACGGGAAATGCCCCTCAATTACCTTGGCGTTGTTTGTAGTTGCGCCACGCAAACCATAGTCGCGAACAATTTTGCCCATCGTCCTGACCCAGGCTTCCTCTCGACAATTGCCGTTGCGAAATATCAGCAATTTGTGCTGAGCATCGTCGACGCCAGGGGCCACTTCAAATTCGTCAGCCAACAATGCAACCGAACCTTCAATCTGGCGAAAATTATCCTCGTCCGGGCCTATCCGATTACGGTAGCCGTCATTTGCTTTCGACAGGCCGAGGTCGGCAATACTAGCGGCGCAAATGATCGTCACGGCGTCCCGGTCCTGCAGGAACTCAACGCCATTCATTTCTGTAACATCTTTCACATAGTGATGCACATAGCGACAGAACTTACCTGAGACATCTGGTTCGTTCATGACCATTGGCCCGTGCACGGTTTCAAGATAGCGACGCAGCCCCTCCCTGCCTAATCCGACGCGAGTCCGCGGCAGAATAACCAGTTTAACCGGAGCGACCGGCGAACCGCTGTCAACCACGCACGACCTGCTGATCAATGATGCCGAACGGCGCACGACCTGCGGAATCGACGGCTTCCATCCGCACTCGGTCACCAAACTTCATGAAGTCGGTCTTCGGCTCGCCCATATCGATCACTTCGATCCCGCGCCGCTCCGCGATGCAAGACGAACCAACTTCGCGGAAATTGACATTGGAAACTGTACCAGAGCCGATAACGGTACCCGCCACTAGATCGCGAGTACGTGCGGCGTGGGCGACCAGTTCGTGGAACCCATGCCCCATTGGCTCACCATTCGCGCTACCAAAATGCGTCCCATTCCATTCGACGTTCAAATTCAAACAAACGCGCCCATCACGCCAATTTACACCGAGTTCGTCTGGCGTAACTGCGAAAGGCGCCATGGCGCATGGCGGTTTGGCCTGCACCCAGCCAAAACCCGTTTTCATTTCAGGCCCGGCAAGGGCACGCAGTGACCAATCATTGATCTGCACGACCAGCTTGATGTGGTTCATCGCCTCGTCGGCCGAGATTCCCATCGGGACGGCATCAACGATCACGCCGAATTCTCCTTCGAAATCTATGCCGAGCGCCTCATCCGTAAATTTTACATTGTCACCTGGCCCATAAAATTTGTCGGACACGCCCTGATACATTAGCGGAACGGAAGTCTCGATCGGGTCCATCCCAAGAACCTGGCACATCAAATCGCCGTGACTCTGAAACGCCGAGCCATCGAGCCATTGCCACGCCCGAGGCAGGGGCGCTGCGATATCCCTATCAGAAAGCCGCTCTGGGAACGTGTCAATCGCCAACAGCCTGGGCGCAACTGAAACCCACTGCTCCAGAGCCTCCTGCAGGGTGCCGACAGGTGCGGGAGAGTAGTGCAGCCCATCTGACGAGACCAGCACAAGTCTTCCGTCTTTCGACCCGTCGCGCAAGGTAGCGAGGCGCATCCTCAAATTCTCCCAATTTTATTTCTAAGTTTCAGATATGAAGGAAGTGACGACAAGACAAAGGCATTCGATCGATAGGCGGGCATCGATACAATGCGATGGTCGAGCGCTTTCTGCTGATGCAAGGGGCCCAAGTAACAGCGATCAACTTTGCGGGGAGTAGTATGGCCCAGTGGCTAAAGCGCGGGATGGCGGCGGATGCGAAGGCCGATGCCGACCGCAAGGTGCGCGACATCGTGGAAAGCGCGCTGTCTGATATCGAGGCCCGCGGCGATGCCGCCGTACGCGAGATGTCGAACAAGTTCGACGGATGGGACCGCGAAGATTACCGCCTGACCCAGGCCGAAATTGACCGCTGCGTCGAAAGCCTGAGCCCGCAGGAACGCAAGGATATCGAGTTCGCCCAGACCCAGGTGCGCAACTTCGCGACGATCCAGCGCGCATCGATGACCGATGTCGAGGTTGAGACGATGCCCGGCGTGGTGCTGGGCCACAAGAACATCCCGATCCAGGCAGCCGGTTGCTATGTCCCCGGCGGCAAGTATCCGCTGCTGGCCTCTGCGCACATGAGCGTTATTACCGCCAAGGTTGCCGGAGTGCCTCGCGTGATCACCTGCGCCCCGCCGTTTCAGGGCGGGCTCGCCCGCGCGATCGTCGCCGCCCAGGCGATGGCCGGTGCGGACGCGATCTATGCGCTGGGCGGGATCCAGGCGGTCGGCGCGATGGCGATCGGGACCCAGAGCATCGACCCGGTCGATATCCTGGTCGGACCCGGCAACGCCTTCGTCGCCGAAGCCAAGCGCCAGCTGTTCGGCCGGGTCGGGATCGACCTGTTCGCCGGCCCGACCGAAACGCTTATAATCGCCGACGAGGTCGGCTGCGATCCGGAAATGGCCGCGACCGACATCCTCGGTCAGGTTGAGCACGGCCCGGACAGCCCCGGCGTGCTGCTGACCAACAGCGAGAAGTTCGCTCGCGAAACCATGGCCGAAATCGAGCGCCTGCTGCAGATCCTACCGACCGCCGAACATGCCCGCAAGGCTTGGGAGACGTTCGGCGAAGTCATCGTCTGCGACAGCTATGACGAGATGGTTCGCGTTGCAGACGAGATCGCTAGCGAGCACGTGCAGGTGATGACCGAGGACCCCGACTACTTCCTGAACAATATGACCAATTACGGCGCGCTGTTCCTGGGCAGCCGCACCAACGTGTCCTACGGCGACAAGGTGATCGGCACCAACCACACCCTACCGACCAAGAAGGCGGCGCGCTATACTGGCGGGCTCTGGGTCGGCAAGTTCCTTAAGACCTGCACCTACCAGAAGGTGCTGACCGACGAAGCCAGCACGCTGGTCGGCGAATACTGCAGCCGGCTCTGCGCGCTCGAAGGCTTTGCCGGGCATGGCGAGCAAGCCAACATCCGCGTGCGCCGCTTCGGCGGCCGCAATGTCCCATATGCTGGCCAAGCAGAGCCGAGTGAGCTAACTCGAGCATGATGACTTCGTCGCTCCTTGATCCGCAACTCGCGCCTCTCTTTGACGGCGTTCCGAACCCTTCGTTCGCGACCGAAACCATACCCATGCTGCGGCTGGCGATGACCGGCTCGCCGATCTCGGGCACCGGTGTGGACGTCTCGGAGTATCGGATCGACCGGGTGGACGGTACAGCGCTCCGGCTGGTTGTTTTGCGGCCTCTTGCCTCCGTCGGCTTGGCGCCGGTTGTGGTACATTGCCATCCGGGTGGCTGGATGTTTGGCACGCCTGAAATCAGCGGTCCAACGCTGCTAGACATAACCAGCAAGATGCAGTGTGTGATTGTGTCAGTCGATTACAGGCTTGCGCCAGAACACCCGTTTCCGGCTGCCCATGATGACATGATTACTGCACTACACTGGGCGCGCTCGCATGCTCAGGAACTGCAAATCGACACCGGACGCGTCATTCTGGCAGGTGAGAGCGCTGGAGCAAATATCGCTGCTGGCGTGGCCTTGCGTTGCCGGGACGAAAAAGACGACCTGGGCATTGTTGGTTTGTCGATGGTCTATTCTCCTTTAGACGACCGGACGGCAGTCAGACCGGCCCACCCCTATGCGGGATCGATCGGCTTGGGTGCCGAACATATCCAGTTTGCATGGGCGAGCTACCTTGGTGATCTGGAAGGTGAAGGCGTGTCATCGTACGCCGCTCCTGCGCGGGCTGAAAGTCTGCAGGGCTTGCCTCCCGTGTTCCTAGCGATGGGAGCGATCGATCCGGTTATTGAAGAAAATCTCGAATTTGCACGGCGTTTGATCCGAGACGGCGTTCCAACCACGCTACACGTATTTTCTGGCGCCCCTCACGGTTTCGACCGATTAGAATCTGCGAGTGTCACGGTGCAAATGCGCAACCTGCGCATTGAACATATTGCTCGTTGCATCGAGCTATGACTGATAGTTTTGCAGTTCCGCTTACTCCATCGTTTCGTCTTGACGGGAAGCGAGCGATAGTTACTGGGGCTGGACGGGGTATTGGCGTCGCTGCTGCCGCAGCACTTGCCGAAGCAGGTGCAGAAGTAACGGTTGTTGCCAGGTCTGCCGGTGAAATTGAAGCCACAGCAAGCACAATCGGAAACGGAGCGGTCGCAGCAACGCTGGATGTATCCGACCTCGATGCAGTTACTGCTTTTTTCGCGGCGCGCGATCCTTTCCACATTCTTGTCAACAACGCTGGCACCAACCGTCCCAAGCCGATGTGGGAAGTCTCCGAAGCGGACTATGATGCGGTCATTGGTCTGAACCTGAAGGCCGCATTCTTCGTTGCGACGGCCTGTGCAAGGCAGATGATCAAAGCCGGCACAAACGGTTCAATGATCCACATGGGTTCACAAATGGGACATGTCGGCGGACCAAATCGTTCGCTTTACTGCGCCAGCAAATGGGCATTGGAGGGCATGAGCAAAAGTTTTGCGCTCGACCTTGCCCCTTATGGAGTTCGGTCGAACACCATCGCTCCGACCTTCATTGAGACACCAATGACCGAACCGATGTTCGCCGACGTATCGTTTAAGGCCAGCGTGCTTTCAAAGATCGCGCTGGGCCGCATCGGCAAGCCAGAAGATCTGATGGGTGCCGTATTGTTCCTTGCCAGCGAAGCGTCTGCACTGATGACCGGAACCAGCCTCGTCGTCGACGGCGGCTGGACTGCAGAATAGGATTTGCACAATGTTTGAACCATTTCCCGGAAATTATGTCTGGAACCTAGGAATCAATCTCGCAATGATTTGCGGGGGAAACCACGGCGAGCTGGACGAAGTTTGTCGTCCAGTGCGGGAGGCGGCAAAGGCAGGTGCAGATGCCGGCTCAGCGCTGTTATTTGACAGTTGGATAGCGGTCGCAGACCAGGTTGCCCGAAACGCAGCGCGGGATGAGGCGGAAGGTTTCTCCCTGTCCGCCGGGGCAAAGTATCTGCGCGCATCGGGGTACTACCTTGGTGCAGAACGCCTGCAGAGCCGCGATTATGCACCGCGCTGGGCGGCGTATGACCGTGGTCTCGAACTCTATCACAAAGGCATGGCACTGCGTGGACTGCATGTCGATCGGATAGAAATCCCATACGATGGGGCAAGCTATCCAGCGATTTTTGTGCACGATGGATCCGGCATCCCGCGGCCGACGCTGGTTTCCGTTAACGGCCTCGACTCCATGAAGGAGCAGGTGGATATGGCCGGGCACGGTGCGGTTAATCTGGCGCGTGGCATGAATACGCTTTTCCTTGATCAGCCCGGCACAGGTGAAGCAATCCGCAAACGCAATTTGCCAGCTGTGTTCGATGCCGAGCGCTGGGGAAGCCCCGCCTTCGATTACTTGCTGACCAGACAGGATGTTATCCATTCGCAGATCGGCATTTTCGGCTTGTCGTTCGGCGGCTACCATGCGCCCCGTATTGCCGCAAACGACCCGCGCTATGCGCTGTGTGCGGTCATGGGCGCAAACCATGTCTGGGGCCAGCGCCAGCGCGAACGCATTTCGAATGAAGGTGAAAATCCGGTCCCGCATTACTGGGACCACGTGATGTGGGTCTTTGGTTTTGATGATCGAGATAAGTTTCTCGCCTATGCCGACCAGATCACGCTGGATGGCCAGATCGAGAAAATCCGTGTCCCCTTCCTCATTACCCATGGCGAGAACGACAGGCAGATCCCGGCTTACAACGCGCAAATGTCATACGAACAGGCCGTAAACAGTCCGAAATGCAATTTACGCATGTTCACCAAGTCCGATTTCGAGGTCGAACACTGTGGTGCCGATAATGGCACCGGCATGCGCGACTATATCGCGGACTGGTGCGCCAAGACATTTGCTGAGATGGCCTGACAGCGAAAGGGATGGCCGAATTCACTTTCCACCACGGCGGCGTATCGGTTCCTTCGCTTGAGGAGGCGATTGAATGGTATGGCCGTGTGCTCGGTTTTGAGGTTGAAAGGCAATTTTACATTGCTGCGGCACAATCGCGTACCGCGATTGTGCGCAAGGGTGCGCTGCGATTCGAAATCTTCGAAGTTGCGGACGCCCTCCCCCTGCCCGACGATCGCCGCCACCCTACACGAGACGTCGCGACGCACGGCAACAAGCATGTTGCGTTCCGAGTGGAGGACCTTGGGTCCTTCCTGCTCGAGATGACTGACAAGCGTGTCGATATTGCATTCGTCGTGCGTGAGGAATTCGGCGCCGGCTGCTTCATCCGGGATTGCGCCGGCAATCTGATTGAGTTTGTTGAAGAGGTTGTGCCATGATTTATGAAGTTGCGACGATCCAAATTGACCCGGCGCTTGCAGCGAATTTCGAAACCGCCGTCGACAAGGCCAGACCCTACTTTGAAGCGGCTCCAGGCTACGTGTCGTTCACACTACAAAAGTCGATTGAGAATACCGGCAGATACCTTCTGATTGTTGGCTGGGAGAGCGTCGAAGCGCACATGGTCGACTTCAGAAATTCAGAAAGTTTTCAGATTTGGCGAAGCCTGGTGGGCGGGTTCTTCGCTTCACCTCCGTCGGTGGAGCATACGCTCACGATAATCTGAACTCATGACATTCGCTGTGGCTAAAAGCCGTCCCGCAGGGGTCAACGGCCTTTTAGCGAGGGGAGCAAACTTGCGCTTGCCCCCTCTGGCTGTTGACTCGATTCAAGGCTTATCTCCGCAGGCAAATCCCTACATTTTTGCGAGATTTTAGAAGGGCGCGTTCAGGCGATGCAATGCAGCGCCAAGCAGCTCGGCATGTTCTTTGGGATCGCCATGTTGGAGCTGAAGTTGTCCGACCGCGACACTCGTGTCGATGACATCACGGCAACGGTCAAACCTGCGCTCCTGGTAGCTGCTCAGAGCATTGGACACATCATCTGTCCGGGCAAGCTCTTCAGCGAGGACAATACCGCTTTCGACCGCCATACCAGCACCTGATGCAAGATGCGGGGTGGTCGCGTGCACGGCATCGCCGAGCAAGACAACCCGCTTATTATACCAATCTTTGGGCTGGAGAGCCGCCGCAAGAGGACGGTAGTTTATCCAGTCATTAGTGGTCATGTTGTCGCGTATCCAGCCTGCATTGCCACCAAAATCAGCCAACAGGGCCTTCAAGGTAACAAAAAGTTCTTCGTCGCTCATGTGTGCGTCGCGATCGACGTGTGGCGTTAACATCCACATGTAGACCATGTCGGGAGCGCACGCAGTGATACCGCATGGGCTCGCGTGACCAAGATAAAATTCGCCCATCTCCAATCCGGGCGGCTTGCGGATTGAAATGCGCCAACAACCTTGGCCCGTAGGAATGGCGGGGCCCATGTGGGGAAATGCCAGATCCCGTATACTTGAGAAAACACTATCTGCACCCACCACCAAATCGTAAGTGCCGGTCGACCCGTCCGAAAAATTTGCCACGGAAAAGTCATTGCGAAGATCCATAGCACTGACGCTTAGGCCTAGGCGAACAGATATCTCGAGCTCACGGACCCTCGTTTGCATGATTCGGTGCAAAACGGGTCGCATTATCCCGCCGGTCGCAGGCAGCCCTTCTTCAATGGCTGGCTCGTCAAGATCGAGCATGTGCAAGCCGTCGTAACGGAACAGCCGGGTCCTATTGGTAATTGCTCCCTCGGCCTTGATCGCTTCAAGCATCCCGAGGCGTTTGTAAGCACGGAGCGTCGGACCCGTTATCGTGATCCCAGCTCCGTAAACTCTCCAGTTGGGATCGATGTCGATTAGCTCAACGGTTACGCCCCTCTCGGCAAGACTAATGGCGGTTGCCATTCCGCCGATCCCTCCACCAACAACAAGCGCCGTGGTGATGCTCTCTATCTTTTCATTGGTCATGCGCCCTTCTTTATAGAACGAGCACCGCTAGACAAATTGGCCGTGTCGATAGCCTGCAATCGACACAATCGTTGCGACGCCCTCGTCCTTGGCTGATAAGTACCACATCCTAAAAATTGGAGAACACATGCGAATAGTAGTCACGGGCGCTGGCGGTTTTGTCGGACGCGAGATCTGCCGGCTTTTGCTGCAACGCGGCGATGATATTGTAGGCCTCGACGTCAACGGTCAAAGCATGTTGGATGGCATTCAGCAGGTCATTGGTGAACTTGCCGACAGAGAAATCCGGCATTCACTATTTTCCAAGGGATGCGACGCACTCATTCATTTAGCAACAGTGCCCGGAGGTGCCGCCGAAGCTGACCCCGCAGCCTCCCGGCGTGTGAACGTGGACGCGATGTATAACCTCCTGTCAGAGGCTGCCGAAAATCAGCCGGGTCTGCGCTTCGTTTATGCTAGTTCCATAGCCGTGTTGGGTGATACATTGCCTCCGGTCGTCGACGATCAAACGCCGCTTTCGCCGCGGATGATCTACGCTGGCCACAAGGCAATGATGGAGGATGCCGTCGCAATGTTCTCCAACCGCGGCGAAATTGATGGTGTAACCATACGCCTCCCTGGCATCTTGGCCCGGCCCAAGGGCCCCTCCGGCTTGAAGTCAGCCTTCATGTCCGATCTTTTTCACGCCCTTAAGAATAACGAACCGTTTGAATGCCCCGTGTCTGCCGAAGGAACCATTTGGGCGCAATCTGTCCGCAAGTGCGCAGAAAACTTCGTTCATGCCGCGCTCCTGAATAGCGCCGTTTTGCCGGCCTCTCGAGCAGTGACACTGCCCGCGATACGGACGTCAATGGCAGACCTTGCGGCTGAAATTGCCGCCCAATGCCAAGTCGCTTCCGGCCTAGTGACCTACCTCCCAGATAAGCAGCTTGAAGAGGCATTTGCAAGGCAGCCGAAACTCTTGACTCCAGCGGCGGAACTGGCAGGTTTTAGCCATGATGGGAACTGTGCTAACCTTGTGACCAATGCCTTAATGTCCATTTAAGAGCCCAGGGAGATGGCGATGCGATTTGGTCGACTCGACCTTAATCTTCTGGTTGCGTTGGATGCTTTGCTGACGGAACGGAGCGTAAGCTTGGCCGCTGAACGCCTTTGCCTTTCCCAGTCTGCTACATCCAGTGCACTTGGGCGCCTTCGGGAATATTTCGGCGACGACCTTTTGGTCCTCAAGGGGCGCAACATGCTTTTAACGGCGCGCGCAGAAGAATTGATCGAGCCTGTCCGGACGGTCCTTGAGCAAATACGAACGACTGTTGCGGTCGCTCCGGCATTCGATCCGTCAACCGCCGACAGAGTCATCCGGATCATGGCCTCAGACTATTCTACCGAAGTGTTGCTTGCCGGCGTTATTGCAGATCTGGAAACTGAAGCGCCAAGAATACGGCTCGAAATAGTCCCAATGCATGATTATCCGATCGAGGCAATCGAAAGAGGATACATCGATCTGCTTCTAACCATAGACTACGCCATTTCAGCGGATCATCCTAGCCAATTGCTGTTCGAGGATGATTACGTGGTAGTTGGCGCCAGCAATAATCCATCAATGCAGTTGCCGATGACTAGAGAGCTCTACTTTGACCTTGGGCATGTTACAGCTCGTTTTGGAAAAGCCCGGGTACCGGCTTTCGACGACTGGTTCGTACGCCGACAAAAGCAACAGCGTCGAATTGAGGTGGTTGCTCCCACATTTTTATCTCTTCCCGGATTGATCGTTGGAACTAAGCGGATAGCAACGATGCACCGTCGTATGGCGGAAATCTGCGCGCGTACGTTGCCTTTAGTGATCCGCGAAGTCCCTTTTGCCATCCCACCGATCCGTGAGACCGTCCAATGGAACATCACGAATAGTAATGACCGTGCACTTAGGTGGATGGTTGAGCGGCTCCAAGCCGCTGCCGGCGAGCGAGTTGTTGACGATGGAAATATCGTTTCATTGCACTCAGAGCCTAGCCTCGATCGCACCGTAATCGAAGCTGAATACCGTTTGAACCACCCGCAGCGTTAACCTCTCGCAGCAGGACCGCAGTAGTCTGATCCAGACATCCAGCGCGTCGATAGCGATCATCCGAAAACTTCGGCTTCAGTAGTCTGATCGTCTGCGCCAGAACGGATGCCTGAAAATATTTTCCGGAGTTTTTATGTCCCTCGAAAGATCGAATGCGGTCCTCGGCGTTGAAAGCGTGCTGTTTGGCGTCGCAGACTTGGCCCAGCATACCCGCTTTTGGTTGGACTTCGGCCTTCCCCTAGAAACTAGCAGTGACACTGAAAGCGTCTTCCGGCTCCAGTCCGGCAGCCGGGTAATTGTGCTTCGGCATGGAGACGAACGCCTGCCCACGCCAGATCCGTTCGTCGGAGACGGCGTAAAAGAAACAGTCTGGGGCGTCGATACATCTGAGAGCCTTGAGAAGATAGCGTCAAGCCTGGCAGGCGAGGTCGCTGTTAGGAAGGATGCCGACGGCACCGTGCACTGTGTCTGCCCGGATGGTCAGCCCATTGCCTTGCGTGTTTGGAACAAACGGCCCGTAGTCTCTGAGACCAGTCCAGTTAATACCCCGGCAAACTGGCCGCGCTTTAACCAGCACCGCATCTGGCGCAACCGAGCCGTTCCCAAAACAATCAACCATGTCGTGTTCTTCAGCCCCGATTATGTCCGCAGTTTCGAGTTCTATGAGCGGCATCTCGGTTTCCGGTATGTCGATCACTCACGCGGCACCGGCATTTTTGCCCGCGCGGGCGGTACTTTTGAGCACCATTCGATCTTCTGGGTGAACTGCGACTTGCCGATCGCGCCCAACCATTTCAAGTTCATGCACATTGCGTTCGGAGTGGACGACATCGACGAAGTCATGCTCGGTGCCAACATTATGAACAACAAAGGCTGGAAGAATACCACAATGAACACCAGCGGTGGCATCTCGCGCCATCGCATCTCCAGCGCAATCTACTATTATTGCGAAATTCCGGGCCACGCTGGCGAAGCTGAATATCACGCTGACACCGACTATCTAGACGATGGCTGGGTCCCGCGCGCATGGGACTTCAAATTCGGTTCGCTGCTATGGTCGCACAACGCACCCGCTATCTTCCGGGGTAGCGACATCCCCTGGGACATGACCTTTGATGCCGATCGCAAGAGCTTCGAGCCATACCGTCGTGCTATCCCGGGCAAACAGCCAATAGACGGCGATCTAGGCAAGCTGACGGAAGAAGACGAACACGCCATCTGACGCAGCTCGGATAGGCACAGGACTTCAGGCCCTTCTCTTGTAGGATCATCCACTCGAGATTTCGTCGTGCCTCCGTTGCACCTGAGTGAGCGCCGAGAGATGGTGAGCTTGTCACGCCAGAAGTCCTTGCCACGCACATCGCCGCATAGCGCTTCACGCATTGGCCCATCCTAGTTGTGAAAGGTGTTTCCGAACAGACAGAGGAACATTCTGCCCACGTCCGGGCATGTGCGAGATCTGGTAGCCAAGACGATGCCATCCATCCTACTTGCTGGGAATACTATGATATCCTTGCCTACATGCGATTTTCAAAAGGATTGGGAAAACATTTACCGACTGGCGTAGATGCTAGGTTTTTATAGTCGCAAACGACCTTATCACGGTGTTCGCCATACTGCGCTCCAGATGCGCGGCGGCCACGTCATTGGCTCAGTTGCCCAAATACCAAGTTTTCCAACGCAAGAACAATTGCAGCCCTCCTTTTTTTCGGGCTGACTATTCTGAAACGAGGAAATCCTGCGACCGCTTTTCGGCGACCACAGGATTTCCAATCTACGCGTGCTATTGATTAGAAGTTGATTGATGCCCGGATACCGTATGTGCGCGGTGGGCGCAGCACAGAGTAGACGGTCTGAAGTACCGGACGAACAACCGTTCCACCTAAGATGGTCTCGTCCTCGATGTTGTTGATAAACGCCGTAAGCGACCACTGCTTGCCTGGCCCTTCGAGCGAAACAAAAGCGTCCGAAGTCATGTATCCTCCTTGCTTTTGTTCTGGCAGGAATTCGACATTGGTAAATCGGCTCGATTCTATGCGTGTACGTGCACCTAGGACGAGCGTGAGGTCGGCAACCGGAATTTCGTGATCATATCCCATGTTAAGAGAAAACTCGGGTGAGTTGATTGTTGGGAAACCCGAGCAGTCGATATCGAACAGACGCGAGGGAATCGGTGTTCCCGGGTTGGCTTGACGACCGTTTGTGACAGAGCAGCCATTGCGGATCGGGCCGCCGCTGGCTGAAAGTGCTGTGTACGCCAACGACTTATACTTGGCGTTAAGATACTGGAAATCTGCGGAAAAAAGCCCGCGATCGCCTACCTTCATGCGCAACTCGGTGTCCACACCATACATTCTTGCGCGACCTGCATTGATGGTGACGCCACCGGGCACAAGCACTGGTCCCGACTGGACCGGACCCACAAACGATATCTGCTGATCGATGTAATCCCAGTAGAAAGCTTCGACGTTGAACTGAAGTCGACCGTCGAGGAACCTGTTCTTCGATCCAACAGTATAGGCAGTAAGCTTCTCAGGAGCGAATGTATTATTCGGCGGAGAGGCGACGAAGAAGCCGCCTGCCTTGAAACCGGTTGCAACGTTTGCGTACAGCAGCGAAGCCGGCCCAATGTCTGCCTCAACGCCAAGTTTCCAAGTGAAACGCTTGAACTCCTGTTCGCCGGTGAACGGCGCACCAAGGGTCGGAAGGATCACGCCTGGAAGTCCGCCCGAAGCGAAAGCGGTCAGCTGCGAGCGATCTTCCTTGGTGAAGCGTCCACCAGCAACGAGCCGGAGGCTGCCTGTCAAGTTGTAGGTGCCCTGACCGAACACAGCCAAACTCTTCGTGCTAAGGTTAGGCGTAAATTTCGCCGTCGAGATATTCCCTTGATTAAAGAAATTCAAGGCATCCTGATCTTCCTTGAAATAATAAGCGCCAACAACATACTGCATAGCCGAGTCGCCATTTGACGAGATTCTCGCTTCAAGCGACGTCTGCTTGCTAACTTCGTCAGTGCGCGTCAAAAATCCGGGCGCGTAACCATCGTAGCGATTATCACTACGACGGTAGGCAGGAACGACGGTCAACGTAGCAAATCCAAGGTCGCCCTGTATTTCCGCGGAAATGCCGTAATAATCTGAGTCAACGAACCCGTCCCCCTTAGGCGGGGCGACGCACCCACTGCTGACAAACCCACCGAACCCTCCGCAGAAAGGAGGAGCGAAGAGGGTGCCCGCATAAGTCGAAAGAGCGGCCACGCTGCGAGGATCAGATCCCCCAATCCGCTCGGAAAGAGCAGGAGCGGAATAGCCGGCACTTACGCCGGTGGGAAAAGCAGATCCCGGTGAAAGCACGCTTCCGATCCCTTTTCCGCCTTGGTGAAAGTAGTCACCACTAATCAGGATGGACAAGCCATCAGCAGGCTTTGCAAAGATCGATGCCCTAACGGCTCGGCCACTGTCATCCTGATAGCCGTCTGTAAGGTACCCATCGCGCTCGACGATCTGCGTGGCCATGCGCATGGCAACATTTTCGCCCAGTGGAATATTGAGAGCACCTCCGGCTTTCAGACTGTTATAATTGCCGTATTCGATGGAGGCATTTCCGCCAAACTCACCTAAAATGGGCTTGCGCGGAATAACGTTGATAGCTCCCCCTGTCGCGTTACGGCCATACAAGGTGCCCTGCGGCCCCTTGACCACTTCAACGCGCTCGAGGTCATAAAAAAGCCCGCCAAGCGAGGAAGGACGCGCGATGAACACCCCACCATAGTTCAAGGCTATCGGGTTTTCACCAAACGAATTGCCTTGCTGAGAACCAACTCCACGCAGATACAGGCTGGTAGAGGTGCCGGCTGCAGGTTGGACGACGAGCGAGGGAACCAGCCTCGAAAGGCCTACTGGATCCGAGATGCTAGCGTTGATTAGCGCATCGCCTGAAACGGCCGAAACCGCAACAGCAGCCTTCTGGAGGCTTTCAGTGCGACGCTGAGCGGTCACCACAATTTCATCAAGGCCGCCAGCCGTAGCCGCGTCTTCTGCGGCTTGCTGGGCCAAAGTTGGCGTCGAAATGCTGATCGCGGCAATCGCAACCGTGCACTTCAATATAACTGATTTAGGCATGCTTCTCCCCTAGCCATTTGTCGAATGGTCGCTCACGGGGTACCGTGAGCTGCTTTCGGCAACAAATTACTTGTCTGGGACGGTACATATCTGTTGCGTCAATAGCCTATTTGCATTGCGGTCGGCTTGGCTGAAACGTGCGATTTGGAACAACGCGCTAGTAGCATTTGAACCGACACCAGTTCGTTTGACTGTTCGGCTTTGAAAAACGAGCGCCACTAATTTGGAAGCTCACTAAGCCTCTATAACAGCAATGGTAATTCGACTTGCACGCTAGGCTCAACAAGTGAATTCAATCGCACCGATAAGGAGGAGCAAGAGCACCTGCGCCTTTCTTTTCAGACCGGTGGGAGATGCGCAGATGGGGCGGGATAAACTGCCCATCCCGTTGCCTTACCATCGGCAGCCGCATCGGCGGGGGGCAAGATTATATCGATGCCTCTGTTCTTAGGTGAGTGAGTTTCCAGTCTAACGCGACCCTCACCATATGGCCATTCGCAGCTCTGCGCCTTCAGCCTTTGTACAGACTGTTCTCAACTTTCAGTGCTCGACGGAAAACAAGTAACATGGGGCAGGCTCATTTTGGTTCGTTTTGAGTACTTTAATGGTCAAAAGCCGCATGGGTTGGTAACTGAAGGTTCTGATAGGCCGTAAAGAACGCCCAGCACTCAAGGATATATCAAACAAAAATGGAATTTACTTTTCAAGGAGCAAGATTGGAAGCTTCAGAAGAAATCAGCTTCTCTAGCATTCGCCGAGCGCGAACAGCCGCTGCATCGGACTTCAGAAGGATTGGGCCAAGCGCCCAAAAATCGGCAGAGCCCATGCGGGCTTGCTGCTGCTCCAGCATGGGCTTGTCTTCATTTTTGAATGCCTGCGTAACAGCTGTTCGGAGCATTTGGGTTAGCTCCTCGTTTTCAACGTCAAATCGCCGGGTCACACAAAAGAAATAATGGGAAGACGTCTCTGTTTCCGGAACCATGTTATGCAAGGTGAAAGAATGGTCTTCTGGAAGTGGAGCTATACCCGCAGGTTTGGCGCCAGTGTCTAAAACCATTAACGCTGGCGCCTGCCAAACAACTCGGGTCCATATATCGGCAAGGCCAGTCGGCACCATAGGCTTATAAGCATTGGGCGGCTCGCACCCAACTGACTGCCACTCGGCAATTATCGTACCGTCCACTTCGCGGCTCATCGCCTTGGCATTTGTGATGATCCCTCCGAGAGTAGTCGGATGGAGGTAGTCGGCGTGGCTAAGATCAAGAATATTGTCTGTGAGCAACTGATAGTTGCACATTGTTGGCATGTTGCCGTAGATGCGCGCCTTCTCGGGTGTATCATCAATGAAAGACAGATTAGGAATCTTTTCTGAATCCGCGATATCTGCATCACCCATCCATATCCAGAATGCCGAGTAACGCTCTACAACCGGAAAGGACTTCACTTTCATTGCAGACGTAATGGCGCCGTGCGGATTACGCACACAGGCTCCATCGGATCCAAAAGCTAGGCCATGATACCCACATACCACACGGTCATTTTCGATCATACCTGCAGACAAAGGGGCAAACCTATGCGGACATCTATCCAACAACGCTGCCAGCGCGCCATCCGCCGTCCGGTAAAACAAAATCGGTTCGTTGAGAATGGTCCTGAGTAATGGCCTGGAAGTGCCCACCTCCGCGGACCAGCCAGCCTGATACCAAATATTTCGGAGCCAATTCATCGCAGCATGCCACTCTGTAATGGGGCCCATGAGCGAGTGAGGCTTGCAAGTTCCGCTTCAAACAAATTCGGCTCATGGAGCATTGCAGCCGTCCTACACCAGGAAAGCCCTTGTTAGAGATTCCCTTTAGCCTTAAACGGCAGGCACGTCGCCGCGATAAATTCGATGGCTTCATATCAACCATACAGGACCGTTTATCGTGCAGGCCTAATAGGCTTCGTTCTAAGAAGGCCACCAAAGCAAACTCTAAAATGCTCAATTTTGATCGTTTCTTCGTCCCGGCACGGCTATTAATCTGCCCAAAACAAGACAACTGCCCTTCATGCGCTGGGGTTAACCCCAGCCGATAATGCAAACTCTGACGGCGACCAGAACACCAACAATGTGCTTACGAATTTGCTAAACTGGAAAATTTCGCAGAACAAGGCGTTATCTTTAGAAGCGAAAATATGAGAATTTCACATCAATAGATTAACAGCGCATCTGCATTTCCAAGGATAGGAACAGTTGTTTCCTTTGGCCCGAAGAACTGCATCTGACCGATAGATTTTCCAGCACATACTAAGCGGCCGCGCATACAAAGCGCTCCCCAACCGACGGGCAAACGCTGCTCGCCTTCAGCGCAGAAAGGCTGAATTTCGCAGTCGCGCCCAGCCACGCGTCCTAAACAAATCCAACGCGCACCCTGAGCTCCGGCTGTAATCGTCATAGATTCATGGCCCAATCCGTCATTGGACCAACCCGTTTCGGGCGTATTCGGGATCCACTTCCCCACGTGATTGAACATGCGGCCGGGCACGGTGCCCGATGTCATGGTCGTCACTGCAAAATGGTTGGGATCGGTCGTCTCCGCGGCATGAGCTGCGCGCCGTTTAAGACCCAGCGTCCTTCAGGTTCGAACGGAGTAGGTCAATTCTGACCCCCGGTCGCTAACTCGCGGTTGCGTGAATTTTGGATCGAAGGCGGTTTCCGGTAGCGACCCCCAAAGCTTTTACCCTCCCCCCATCCCTACTGCGATCTGACGCGCGGGAGAGCGCAGCTCTGCATGACGCAAAAATGATCCAATAATGACGCTATATTCGGGCGTAAGTTGTTGAAAATGAACAGATGACGCACCCACCCCCTAACCATTACATGTGCGGGCGAGGCAGAAGAGATAATTGGAATATACTACCCTATATATAAAATGGTTGGCTGGGAGGTGCGTCATCTGTTCATTTTCAGATACTTAGCTCGAATATAGCGTCATTCTTGCGTCACTGGTGCGTCATTCTCATTGATGCGCCGAACTTCTGATCCTGAGCCCCATAAACACCCGTCCTGCACTTGTTCGCTTATATCCAATGCCAGAGACATTGGCCTGGATGCGCTGCACAAACCCGTTGATCGCCGGCAGCTTATCGGCCTTGAACCCTTCGGCCGTCGCCCAATTATGGAACGCGTTATAGGCAGACCGCGTCGCGAGGTGTGGATCGCCAGGCGCAAATGGCACGACCTGCGTGCACTCATCGATCCAAGCAAGAACTGGATCTGCGCCAAAGAGCCATTCGGTGAGCGCTTGATCACATGACGCGGGGATTGAAAAGTTCCGGTGAGCCACCAGCCGGGCTGCGCCCGCTACCACCCAGGCCAGAAGGAGATCGGCCTCCTCTCGTGCGATGCGCTGACCAATATTCTCAATACGCTCCACCTTGGGGATGGTGCGGTTGAAAGGGACGACAAGCAATCGCCTTTGCACACCCCGATCAATCCCGCCTTGGAAAGCTGGCAGATTATTTGTTGCAAACAGGTTCTGGGCGATCGAGCGGAACTCGATCCGGCTTTTGTAGACGTCCCGCCCTTCGATGGGCTCACCGGTCACGATTGACTTGAACGTGTCGGAAGCGACAGCGGCTGAGGAGAGTTCGTCGGTTGCGTTGAGGAGCTTACCGACCAGGCCAATGACGTGACGCTCGTCGCCCATGCGTGCAGCTGGAACCGAACAGATCGCATTCGGGGGCAGGAGGCCACGCGCCAGATCCAAGATCTGGCTTTTACCGTTCTCAGCAGTCTGCCCATAGAGGATAACGGCCTTGGGCTGAATGAGATGGGTCGCATAACCAAGGGCCGCGGCACCACAGACCTCGGCGAGCAAGGTGACCTTCTCCTTGGCTTCGGGATCTCCGAGGAAGGCGCCGCCCAAGAGCTTGGCGAGAAGACTTCCTTGAGCTGGCTCTGCGGCATTTCCCGCTTGCCAATGCCCCGGCAGCGTGTGGCGGCAGCGCATGCCCTGTGCATGCGGCTCCAAAGTCGGAACACCTTGCGCGTCAAATCGGATGAACCCTGACGCGCAATTGATACCTATGGGACGATGATTGAAGAAATCGGGTTCCGAGCACAGGGTAGCGCATTCATTGAGGATCGAGTCGATCCGACCCTTGCCCAGTTTTACCCGCGATGGTTCCCCGCTTGGCGTGTTAAATTCTGCCCCATCATAACGATGAACCGTGACCCGAAGCAGTCGCTCGGGAACAGGTGCCCAGTGGGTCCGCTCATAATGCCAGAAAGCGCCCTCTGCATGGACAACCCTCCCCAGCCGCTCAGTGAGGTCCTCCCGCACGCGCTGGGCAAGTTCCACATCTGACCCGATATAAACTTGCTTTACGCCCGTCTTCCCAAAGGCATCAGGCAAGACCGCTTCCGATATTGCTCTGCGCACGGCATCCTCGCCTTCATTAAGAAGGACATCGTTAAAGTCTTGCCCCTCAGGCGGTGCGGCCAAAAGGGCAATGAAACCCCGCTCTTTAAGCGTTGCCAATGTGCGCTGCATCTGCCCATCAGCGGGACTGCCGGGAATATCTCCGTCGCGGGCAACGATCACTTCAGCGCCCTTTGGCAAGGGCGCTTTGGCCATGTTGCTAATCCCAAGACACGCCCAGGTCTCTTGCCCGGTAGCCTGCGCTAAAGACAAGGCGGTTACGATGCCTTCACATAGAATGATTGGCGCCCGACCTGGCACCCGGACAGCTGAGTGCTCGGCCCAGCCTTCCATAGCCTTGTTGGTCCGCTTAGCTGGGTGGACTGACGCTTTTTGTCCTTCGGCCGTGATGTAGATTTGCTGGACAGCAAGCACCTCACCTGCCTCGTCAGTCGCAAGTCCAACCAAGGCCCCATATTTCCGTATCGCATCCGCGCGATAGCCAATGGAATTAGGCAGATCCAAGGTAATCCCGCGGCTACGCAGATAAGTCTCAGCTGGCGTCCCATTTGCCGGACCAGACTGCACAAGGATGTTCGCAACCTTTGCCGCAAATTCCGTTGGTGCAGAGGGAGGCTCGGCCGGAGAAACGGTCCGGGTGTTGGGCTCGGCGGCGGGGACGGGTGCTCCATTCTGCTTGTTAAGCTGCACAAGAGTTGCCGGCTGAGGCGAAAGCCCCAGCCAGTCGTCAGCCCATGCGCAGGCCGCTTTCAGATCACAGCGACGGATATGCTGGATCAACTCGAGCGCACCGCCGCCCTTCCCCGCCTCATGATCAAACCATACACCCGGCTCAGCGCCCCCAATGTTGACGCTCATGCTGCCCTTATTGCCAAAGCGCAGCTCGGTTGAGGTCGACAATTTCTTGTTAGGCTTACCCAGAAGATGACGGGCCAGATCGTCCATACGCTGCGCCAGAAAGCGAGCGGTCGTGCTGATGCCGCCGTTGATGGCCGGGCGGCGCGGCTTGGTATTATTCCCTTGGTTCAGCATTGGACCTCCGGCTTCACCGTGCACAGGGTGATTGGGAGATTGGGGGCAACGCTGCGCAGGAACGAGAGCCATTCCATTTCACGTTTGGCAAGGGTCTCGATGATGAGCACATTACGGCGACCGATAGCCGCTTTCTGGCTCATCTGGTCATAGATATCGTAGATTGCCTCGCAGGCAATGATCGCCGCTGTATCCGCATCACGAATAAGGCGTGTCAGCATCTTCTTGCCAAACGCCTTAGGACCCAGCGCCTGATGCATGTCGTCACCGATAAGGGCGATGAACGGCTTTGCCAGGACAGCTGGGAGCGCCTCATGCTTATCCTTGATGCCTTGAGGCACAAACACCATGCTCACGCCATAATAGCGCACGGCCCGCATCACCGGGGTGAGATGCCGTCCGCCCTGCTGGCAGGCTGCCAGCACGTGATCAGGCAATTTCAAGAGCGGGATCTCAACGGCCATGAAGACCTCCCCGCGCTGCGGCAAATTCTGAGGTGCTGTTAAACATCTGGCCCGCTTCATAGGCCTCGATATCCTCGAGCCGATAAATGACCCGGCCGCCAACTTTGATGTAGCGCGGGCCACAGCCTGCCCAGCGCCAGCGCTCAAGCGTTCGGGGACTAATCTTCCAGCGCCTGGACAGGTCAACTTGATTGAGATGTTGGATCATGACGGTTTCTCCAATGGAGCCCAAAATTAGGCCCGCATCGGAACTGCCTGTTCATGCCGGGGGATGTCGTGACCCTGAGGTGGGGATCAAATGCAGATTTTGGTGGGGGATGACCGGGGGATGGGTGGGGGGATAGCGGGGGATCGGAGTGGGGTCCCCCTTCCCCTCACCCCGCAGCGGCGCGCGGATTCGCGGAGCGTAAATCCATGGGTTCAGGTGTGTTGCTGCAGGTGGGGATGGCCAGCCGGTAAAGACCACGCCCATCAGACACGATCAATTTCGGCCATGCGCTTTGCGACTTGAACAAATCACGGACTCTGTCGGCGCTGGAGCCCGCATGATCCAGCAACTGCTGACCTGTCCGCCAGGGGTCTCCCTCAATATGTGCACGGTGCAGAAGTTGGACAACACGAGCTTGTTTAGGACCGAAGGTGAATGTCTCACCGGCATACTCGATGCGCCGATAATCCCAGCTGTACTCAAAGTCGCTGGATGAGGCATCTGAGGCTGGTGCATGAAGCTTGAGAATATTATGCTCAATGTTCTCACGCTGGTCGTGCGTTACCAGCAGGTCTTCCCGCCGGACCAAGACCTTTTGATCGACATCTACCAATTGGCCCTTGTCCCCACTTGGCATATCGAATTTGCAAATAGAGACCTGTCCATGTCGCAACACGTAATCTGCGTCGGGAATTTTGAGGTCAAGGATGCCGCTATAGGTTCGAGCAATCTTGCCATATCTATACCCCCAGCCTGGCAGCCTCGAGGTCAGGTGCACGCCATGCACCATGATTGTCAGCTTTAGATCGCCGGTGAGCACCAAATACTGCACGTCGTGATCTGCCATCTCCCAAGCCGACTGAAGCTCGGACAGGGCGTAAAACTCCTTGATTAGCAGGCGCATTAATCCATCCACGATTCGAAGATGTTTCTGTTATGTTCCAATATGAAGGTCTGCGCAAGATCACGCACAAGACGCTCAGCAATTAATGGATCAGCAACGACACCCCAACGCGTCAGGTGGTCCGAAACACATCCGTAACCGCGAGAGCTATCTTGGTCGCCACAACCTCTTCTGCACTCTTACGAACGGCAAGATCCCGCGACATCAGGTCAGCCCTCAACAGATCAGGCAATTTCTGAACGATTGCCTCAATTACGATTTTTATATCAGCTTCCAGCATGGCGTTGATTCTTGGCCGGACTTGGATCGACAAGCAATCACAAATGGGGAGCTTTGGGGAACGTATCCACCCAGAAAGTCGGCATCAATGCGCAATCCTGCAGGCTGCGGAACACGACCAATTACGTGGGTTTTTGCCCCCTCTTGCTTCCACAGTGCTTACAGCGGCCCAAAAACGCAAAAAGCTCCCCGAAGGGAGCCTTTTGAGAAGTCTGAAAAACCGCAGATTTCCAAGGAATTTGTTGGTTGCGGGAGTAGGATTTGAACCTACGACCTTCAGGTTGCAATGCGCTGCACTGCTGACAAATAGTCGGCACCTCTCGTCTCAGCAAATATGTCCAGCGTCAGCGTGAAAGCTGCCTGCAATATTAGCCCGATCCCAATACCCGCAGCAAAGTCGTAACGCTGCAGAAAAGCAATCATCCCAATACCAACCATCAGCAGTAGGATTTCGATCGTTTTGTAGACCGAGAAGTTTTTCATGACAGTTCGCATGCGGGTTGTCTCCTCGGCTTTGAAGGATACCGGATCCACCTGCAGCTGTGCGCTCAAGGTAGATACCTGCCTGTCAGTGCGAAGATAGACCGTGCCGCCCACTGCGATCTGCATCAGCGCAACAATTACCAGCGGGTAAGCCATCGACTTCAGGCGGTGCCCATTCATCCACAGCCAAAGACTGAGACCAATCGCTAGCAAGCCGACCACGATAAAAATAATGCTCTCCTGCTTCTCAGCGACGAAGTAGCTGCTCATATTGTTCATCACTTTGAAGCCTCATGCGACAGGTTTAAGCATAGTTTTGACCACTTTGGTGGCCAGATTGCGCGGCGTGAAGCGCATACTTTGGGCCATGACCCAATTAACAAAGCCAGGGATGTACACCCGTTGTCCGCGCTTTAAAGCGCGGCAACCCATCGCAGCGACGTCTTCCGATGTTGGCAGTTTCTTACCTTTGATCAGCCCAGAGTTTCCAAGGTTAGCCTTGTCCTGAAAGCCCGACGCTGTTGGGCCAGGGCACAGCGCCGTGACTGTCACGCCTGTGCTTTCCAGCTCGGAAGCTATGGATTCAGAAAAGCTTAAAATGAACGATTTGGTCGCGCAGTAAACCGCCATGTAAGGGCCTGGCTGAAAGGCTGCAGTGGAAGCGGTGTTAAGAATTTTTCCGCGTGTCGCCAACAGATCAGGCAAAAACAGTTTGGTCAGCACTACGACCGCGTTCATGTTGAGTTGCATCATGGCAACCTCTGATGCCAGAAGAGAGTCCTTGAACTCGCCAAACACGCCGTACCCAGCGTTGTTGACCAAGGCGTTCAAAACTTTGCCGGACTTCTTTACTTCCGCGTGCAGCCTCTCAGCGCCTCCTGGGCTCTCTAAGTCTGCACCTATGGCGGTGACCTGGATGTTGAAGCGACGTTGCAAGTCGGCTGCATGACTTTGCATCTTCTCGATGCTGCGAGCGGCCAAGATTAGGTCATAGCCATCCCTAGCGAACTCTTCGCACAGGGCCTTACCAATGCCGCCAGAGGCTCCGGTGATTAAAACGACAGGGTTGGATTTCATGGGTTAAATTTCCTTTGGAGAAACGGTCGCAATATATCGACAAATGACATCACGAAGTCTGAATTTAAAAACACCTTACCGATGCGCCTTGTAAGCCGCATGCTTGATCCCACCGAAAAGAGATCCATCTGGTCCTGAGTAAGTTCGTGAATAGATTTGTTATGCGCCGGCAGCCGCTTGGCAATGTAGGGGCCCATAAAGCCGCTTGCTCCCGCAATCAGCACCCGTTCTTGCATAGCAACGACCCTCGAATCATACGTTTTGAACGATTATCGTCTATGATGATTGTTTAGTCGGTTGCAGATGTCAAGGTTGGAACCTATCAAGAGGTGATGAGCAGCGAAGATGATCCAAGACCGATAACCCGCGCGAAAAGCGTCAGGCGCGATCGCATTCTCGACGCTGCAGAGAGCTTGTTTGCGCGGGTTGGCCTGAGATCAGCTACTATGGAAGCAATTGCCGCCGCTAGCTCCATCTCCAAAGCAACACTCTACGCATACTTCCCAGATAAAATGGCAGTTTTTTCTGCCGTGGCATCGAGATTGGCAAGCGACATGCAGTCCGGCGTCATCTCCGCACTTGAGGAAAAAGGGAGCCTAGTTGACCGCCTCTCCAATGCGCTGATGGCAAAACATGGGCGAGCATTTGATGCGGCTCTTGGAAGCCCACATAGATTGGAATTGCTAGACACGCGCAGACATGAATTTGGCCAACTGTTCAACGCAATGGATAGGGTAATCGAGGACGCTATCTCTCGAGCATTGCAAGCAGCTGGGTCCAGCGTGCCTAGGGACGACGCCAGGCTTATTTTCCACGCATCAATTGGGATCAGCGAACAGGCTAAAAGCAGAGAAGAGCTTGAAATGGATTTGAGACGCCTGGTCTCGGCTATTCTGGCCTAATCTTGGCGGCAGTGCATCCGGTACTTATCCATCTTACGCTGAAAGGCCGTGGATTTATAGCTACCAATTCACCCATTCGCTCACTGCTCTTCCAAAAAGCCATTCCTTATCGTCGTCTTGAAGCCAAGGCATTTCATCAGCGAACATATTCAAACATTCCGTCCAAGAGCATTTTAGGCGGGTGTAATCAGTGCCCCAAAAGGTTCGCTTCACTCCAAACGTGTGAAATGCTCGTTGGACATGCGAGTGTGTATCAGCAAAAGGATATTCCTGATTGGACATGCTGGGGACGCCCGTTGCCTTCACGGCAATGTTGGCATGGCATGCCAAAGCCATCATTTCGTCAAAATGGTTCGTTGCTTCGGGCAGTTTTAGAAAAGGGCTGACGCCCAAGTGATCGATAATCAACCGTGCTCGAGGATATTTCGCTGCAAGAGAGCCTAACCTTTTAAAGCTTGAAGCGGGGAGCATGAAACCAAGTGGCAGAGAATAACGATCCGCTTCCTCGACGAGCCAATCAAGCTGTCCATCATTAAATCGTCCCCAAAGATCCTCTGTTGCTAGGACGAACCGCAAACCAATCATCCCTGGTTTTTCCATCCACTCTACAACTTTTGCCGTGCAAGCGTGCTGGTCGAGAGGAAACCAGCCGAGTGTTGCAAAACGATCGGGATGCTTCTTTGCAGCTTCAACCGCATAATCATTAGAGCCGCCGTCCCAAACAGCGGGGCAGTTCACTGCTCGGTCAATTCCAGCCTCATCCATGGCTTTCAGAGCATTGTCTATCAGAAATGGTGCTCGCCAATGGTGAGGAGGGGCTTTGTCATTTTGCCAAAGATGGATCTGGGCGTCCGTGATCATTCATACGTCCTTTTTTAATTCGGATGTTTTTCGAAAGTTTCCGCTAAGCTGACGGCGCATCCAGTTCGCTATGAGGAGGTCACGGTCGGTTCGATGGTTATAAATGCAATGATCACCATCGGAGAAGACAACCATTTCTTTTTGGGCGCACTCAATCGCGGCCATTAGGGTCTCGGCATGCTCGTTGGCGACAAGGGGGTCACGGCCGCCCTGAATTGCAAGCAAGGCATAATGCTTGTTGCCTTCCGACAGCAACGGATCGACAGTTTCCCAAATTCGGGCTGCCTCATCTTCGTCTTCCGTCCCGCAAAAACTGCACATTTTTTTGTAAAAAGTGCCCCCCATATCGCGACCGGCGCTGGGTTTCATAATGCCACCGTTGTTACAGCAAGCTATTATCCTTGGGTCTGATCCCGCGAAGGCTAACGCAACGCTTCCGCCCATACTATTGCCGACTAAACCGACTGGGGCCTCGGGCCAATTTTGCTCAACCCAGTCAACCACCGCTCGCATGTCTTTCTTCCAGTGCGCAGTAAGATAATGATCATAAGCAAACCTAGTTTCTCCTTGGCCGGGGCAATCGAGGAGCAAAGCGTTGACGCCCATGTTTGCCAGCTCCTCTCCGATACTGTCGAAGTCCATTGCCCAACCTTCGATACCTCCGAAAACAATGGCCGTCCCAATAGCTGGTTGGTTCTGACTTTGGATGAGCCAGCCTACCAAAGGGCCGTTTGCTCCCTCGATTATCGTGCGATGCCGATTTAGACCGCAAGCTATTGCTTTCTGATAGAGGTCGGCTGCCTTTTCATATATTGCGGATCGGGCTGGTGTATTGCCAAGCATCATCATCTGACCCATTCGCAGAACGGCAGAAGATCGCTTGTAAACAGAGCGCCCCATCGGGTTGAGCAGATGTTCGAAATTTGAAGATATAAGTCTAACTAGCTCGTCAGCCATCTGTTCGGCAGTGGCAACCCATTCTGCTCCCGTTAAGATTCGGGATCTAAATTCGATTGCGTCAGCATAGTCCATCCCATAGCCGATCATGCGTTCCAGGGAGAACTGGCGCAGGCCAGCCTGTTCAATCGGCGACAGGGAATTGATGACTTCTTCACATTCCATCCGCTTGCCAGAGAAATTCCTAACTGTAACTTGCTGCGTCATCGATGATCTCGGGCAGCTGTGTAATGCACATCCAGTTGTCCGACGCCGTCACATGAGGCGCTCAACACGTCCCCAGCCTTTACCGGCCCTACGCCCGCTGGAGTGCCAGTCAGCAGTAGGTCTCCGGCTTCCAGTTTGACCCATTGGGAGAGTTCAGACAGGCATTCTTCTACCGATAAGATCATGTCTCCGATCTGCGCTGATTGCTTAGTCACCCCGTTAACCTGTAAACTCAGGCAAGCGGTTCCAAAATCGCTACTGATAATGCTTCGATTAATAGCACTAACCGGACAGGACTCATCAAAGCCTTTGGCCAAATCCCAAGGCCTGCCTTTTCGTTTTGCTTCGGCTTGAACGTCCCGTCTGGTCATATCAAGAGCCACCGCATAGCCGAAAATATGGTCGTGCGCCGAGCCCGCCGGGATGTTTTGTCCCGGCTTCCCAATAGCCACGGCCAGTTCGACTTCGTGGTGAAGGTCTTCAGTTTTGGTTGGGAAGTTAATCACCCCTCCCAGCGGGACCACTGCATCTGCTGGCTTTGCAAAAAAGAAGGGCGGTTCTTTTTCCGGCTGCCCGCCCATTTCTAAGGCGTGGTCTACAAAATTTCGCCCAACGCACCAAATTCGGCGAACTGGAAAAAAGAGCTCTGAGCCATAAATGGGTACAAGGGGAGGTGCTTGAATTTTAAATGCTAGGGTCGATTTTTGAATCATAGTTTTCGAGGCTCAGATTAATCAAAAGGCCGGAGTTGCGAGACGGTATTCGTCACCGATTTCGATTGCCGGATTATCTCCGGGAAGGAACTCGACGGTAACGAATACGAGTTCCGTGTCCCCCACATTTTCGATAGCATGGACAAAATAATCTCCAGCCCCGTGCTTAAAGAAACGAGTTTCGCCAGGATAATGAACTACGTCTTGAACTCGGCCGTCCTCATAATATCCACGGGCGGTCCCGCTGCTCAGCGAGGTCCAGAAATAGTCAAGCACGTGTCGGTGAAATGTAAGGAACCCGCCAGGTTGCAGGGCTAAATGCCAGACGCGACATCGCTCATTTTCAAAAACTAGAATGCTCCCCACTGCTCCACTGAACTGGTTTTTTTTGAATTCGTCCTGAAGGAGCTTCGCCCAATGACCGCGCGGATCCTCCGGACTTCCGGGCGGCGATTGAAGGATGATGTTATGATCCATGTCCAACTCCAACAATTACGAGTTCGGGGTGAGGATGATTTTAATTGCCCCATCGACGCGTTCGCGAGCATATCTTAACGCCTCCGGAAGATCGGCCAGCCCGAAGCTGTGGGTGTGAATGAGGGTTGCATCGAAAAGCCCGTTTTTCATGAATGCCATCGCTCTGGCGACCGCGCTTTTGCCCTCACCGCGAATTCCATATATGTAAATGTTGTTCATGACTGCCGCCGCCAGATCAATGCTGGCAGGTCCGTGGGGGAAGGCCGCTAGGCATATTTTCCCCCCGCGACTGCACATATGAATTGCCTGATTGATGGATTGCTCTGTGCCGGCGCAGTCCATCACATAATCGACACCTTTCCCGCCAGTTGAATTTCGCACTTCGTGAACCGGGTCGCTGGCGGTGCTATTTATAACGAAGTCGGCGCCAAGTTTTCTGCCAATTGCAAGGCGGTTTTCTCGGGTTCCAACGAGGTAGACTGGATCCGCTCCCAGCGCTTTTGCCACACCGACGGCTAATAGCCCGATGGGCCCAGGCCCAATAATGGCAACGCTCTCGCCCGCAATGAGGCCACCCATCTCGGTGAACCCATACATGGATGTTCCAGCGGTCACTGCCAATGCCGCCTCAGAATCCGACATTCCCTGCGGAACGCGCACCAAAGTATTTATGTGGTTCACCGCATACTGGGCGAACCCACCGTTGGTCGTGAAGCCATTTGCTCGATGGCCCTTATTATGCCCATCGTAGTTGAGGCCGTAGTTTAGGCATGACGTGTACATGCCAGATCGACAACGTTTGCACTGACCACATCCAGCATGAATTTCTACTGCAACCCTCTCACCCACAGCATACTCATCCACGTCAGGACCAAGTTCAACAATGGTTCCCATATACTCATGGCCGGGAGTGAAGTTCTTACCAAACGGCAGGCCTCCATCAATTCTTGCTGGCGGGCCTTGCCCGACGACGTCTAGGTCGGTCGCGCAGATGGCGACAGCATCGATGCGGACAAGAACTTCCGATCTGCTAGGGACGGGAACATGCTTATCTTCGAGCTCCAGTTTGCCCGGCTCGATCAATGTCCAAGCTTTCATCATCGTCATCAGCAAGGCAAACCTTTAAATTACTATATGGCGGATATAACCAATCTAAACCAATGTAACCTAAATTGAGCAGAACACAATCCAAAAAACTCAAAACCAGAGCCTGGAGCGCCTTTTCCTCGCCGTCGCCGGGGTTAATAATTTTATAAAACCCTAGAAATGCATGTATTATCGATATCTCAGCGCTAACAACGCCAATCAAATTTTGCCGTTGACCAATTAAACCAATAAGCATATTATTCAACCAATAAGGCACCGAGATCGTCTGACACAAAGACGTGCTGCGCCATTATAGGGAGGGGAATATGGGGCGTTTTTCAACTAAGCATAGACAGTTTTTCATTGGTTCAGCGCTGGCGGCTTGCCTTGGCGCACCTTCTGGCGCCAACGCTCAGGTCACCGCAGATGTAAGCGATGCTGCTATCGTCGTGACTGCTTTAAAGCAGGGCTCGGCTCTCCTTGACACACCCGCCACCGTCAAAGTGGTTAATGATGAAGTGCTCGCAGTCACGAACGTGACTTCCGGTCAGCAACTTAGTGGAATCGTCCCCGGTTATTTCTCTATGCAGGGTGTGACCGGTCATTCAGCTTCGATCCGAGGGCTTGGTTCAAACTCGCCGGACCCCAGCATTGAGTCTTCGGTGGCGGTTTTTATGAATGGGGTTTATCTCGGCCATGCGCGTGACTTCACCTTGCCCTTATATGATATTCAGCAGTTAGAGTTAGTGTCAGGCACGCAATCTACACTGCTAGGCAGGAATACCAGTCTCGGCGCTATTGCTATAGCGACAAAGCGACCGGGCCAGGACTTTGGTTTCAACCTCGCTGGAACCTACACAACGGGCCTTGATGCTGTGCGGTTTGACGGCGGTGCTGACGTGCCGCTGGGTGGGGGGTTTGCTCTGCGCGCCGCTATGATGGTTAATAGTGAACAAGGTTATATCACGAACAACTATTTAAAGCGAACAGAACGTGACAACGAAGAGACTTCTGGCAGGATCACGCTCGATGGCCCGCTGGGGAAAAACGGCAACCTGACCATAATTTATCAGCATGATCGCATGCGCACTAATGGTCAAAACTTGGAACTTCTCAGTGATCCCAACGGCCGTATTACCGCAACGGCCGCGCGCTTCGGCCAATCTGATTTCGACGCCATCGCGAACGATTTGACCTTTAGTGGAAGTGTTCGCGTAAACCCAGCAAACCCATCGGTTTCACTTCCATTCGATAATCAAGATGGAGATCGAGCGACTGCTATTTTTGAGCAAAGCCTTGCAAATAATCTCAAACTGACGGCTCAAACTGCATATGTACGCTGGGCAGCAGATCGCGCAAACGACATTGACTTTACCGCTTATCGACTAGTCGATATCTCTGACGCGGAGGATAATAAAGTATTCTCGCAGGAGCTTCGATTGGGAACGTCGCAGCCCGGGCGTTTCACGTTTAACGCAGGTGTTTTCTTCTATTCCAATAAATATCGGATTTATCGCACGGTCGCTTCTGATCTCGGCATTAGCCTCAATGCCCTAGCCAGCACAAAGACAACGTCGTGGTCATTATTCTCATCGGGACGTTTGGAGGTCTCTGACAAATTTGCTTTGCGTGGCGGAATTAGGCAGTCGTGGGAAGATAAGTCGGTTGAGTATAATCTTTCTGGCTCTCTGGCGAAGCTACCTGGCGAGCGCAGGCTGCCTACTCAAAGTAATGCAGAGACCGATGGAGACATCGGTTTGGAATATCGCCCGCAAGACCAAATCATGATTTATGCCTCTTGGGCACGCGGCAGTAAGAATGGCGGTTTTCAAACAAATCCAGACTCTCTCGCAACCGCTAGTTATGGGTCGGAGGCTGCATATAGTAAAGAACTCGGCGCAAAATTTGATCTAGGAAATCGAAATTACCTCGAAGTAGCGGTGTTCGATACAATAGTTAAAAACTTCCAGACGGGCCGTTTGGTGATTAGGCCGCCGTCCACCTTGCCAGAAACTCTAATCAGCAATGCGGATGCGCGCGCGACTGGAGCAGAAGTCTCAACGGAGCTTGAGGTGACGCAGTCTCTCCGCCTAAAGGCTGGTGTAACTTACGCAAACGCTCGCTTCACAGAAGAGGTGCTCAGTGAAGCTGCACCTGGTGTTTTTAGGCCTGAAATCTACGATGGAATGCGCCTGCCAAGGGCCCCCCGTTGGATGGGCCAATTTGCGGTCGAGCATATGCTTCCAATCAATGATCGCATGGAGCTAAAAACTTCTGCTTTGATGCGTTATGCTGGACTAGCCGACTTGCAATTTCGGTCTACCGCTCCGACCGCTCCAAGATCAGAAGCGGGCGCATTCATAGATGCGAAGATTGAGCTATCCAACAAGAAATCTGGGTTGTCTGTGGCGCTGATTTCTAACAATCTCACCAATCGGCGTACAACGACCTTCACGTCCTTTCACCTTTTGGACCGCAGTTCTTTCTATGGCACGAGGAGCCTACCGCGGACGCTGGCTGTGCAGCTGAAGATTGAACGCTAACTGTCCACAAATACCTTTCCTGGGGAGGAAGGGCTCTGATCCGCAGGGTCAGTCGGGAAGTGCGCCAACTGGCGCACTTCCCTCTTAGAACTAGTTGCTTGCAGACTTAACTGGCGCAGACTAAAATGATGTCTATACATGTCGATCTCTCACACCTCACCATCTTTACTAGCCGCCGTCCGTCAATGGCTAACGCAGGTGCAGTCAGGCTCGGATCATCGGCTGCCTCCAGAACGCAAAATGGCGGAAAAGTTTGCCGTGAGCCGCGCAGAACTCAGGAAGGTCCTTGCCGCCCTCGAACAAGAGGGTTTGATTTTTCGTCATGTGGGCCGCGGCACTTTTGTTGCGCCAACCAACCAGAGCCACACCACTATACCCGAGGAAGTGGCCTCGATGACAAACCCTGTGGATGCGATGCAAGCGCGCGCAATTGTGGAACCGGAAATAGCGAAGATTGCGGCCCTGCATGCAACCTCCAATCAGATTTCCGAAATGAGCGACCTTTGCAGAAAAATGCGTGCTGCCCAATCTTGGGACACCTACGCCGAGCTCGATGCTCGATTTCACGACTTGCTCGCCGAAGCTACAGGGAACATCGTGCTCATCGAGATCCAGCGTATTGTCAATGGCGTGCGTCGGTATGTTCTCTGGGGCAATTTGGTAAAACGACCAGTAGGTCCTGCGGAGGACTACCATTCGTTCAGCGAGCACGAACAAATTTTAGCGGCGATTGCAAATCGCGACGCAGACGCAGCAAAGAAAGCGATGCTGCAGCACCTCGGCGGGACACGCTCGCACATGCGGGATCAAATACCCTCTTTGAACTGAGCGTCACGAAGCGGTCCGCCCTCAATTGCTATGGACCGCGCCGATTTTCTTGAAATTTTTACCGCAGCAGACGGCTTGAGCTGCTGGACGGAAGGTGTCTCTTATGAAAAACCACATTGAAGGTGTCATTGCCGCCATCATTACTCCCGTGGCCTTAAACGGGGCAGTAGATCTAACGCGACTTGTGAGCATTGCGGAGCACTTGTTACAGAATGGCTGCAGCGCTTTAAATTTGCTGGGCACTACTGGAGAAGCCACTTCTCTGAGTGTTGCGCAGCGGTCAGCAGTGATGCAGCACGTAGCTGACGTGGGTCTTCCACTAGATCGGTTTATGGTTGGGACAGGCGCGTCAGCGACCGCTGATGCGGTTCACTTAACGCAACTTGCAGCCCGTCTGGGGTTTGCTGGAGCTTTGGTTCTGCCGCCTTTTTATTATAAAAATGTTACTGAAGAAGGCGTGATGAATTATTTTGACTCAATAGTTCGGGCGACATACGCGCCAAGCATACCGATATATCTTTATAACTTTCCCGCATTGAGTGGAGTTGCCTTCACCACTAATCTGACCATTCGTTTGCTAGAGAATTTTGGAGATAGAATCGCAGGGCTTAAGGACTCGTCAGGGGACCTACCTTACGCTCGTGAAATCGCAGGCTTGAAGAAAGGCTTTCGTGTATTTCCTTCTAACGAAGCAATTCTAATGGAAGCGAGGAGAGGTCAATTCTCTGGCTGCATATCAGCGACGGCAAACATCACCGCGCGGCATTGTGCCGCTGCCTACAATGACGGGGATGAATCTGCTCTCGAGTCAGCCGTCCGCGTTCGAAACCTTTTCACCGGCATACCGTTGGTCCCCAGCATTAAAGCACTGATGGGCGAACTTTTTGGCGATCAGCAGCTTGTTAATACCTTGCCTCCACTCGCTCCGATTTCGCAAGTTGAAATTCAGCAATTATTGTCAAGGTACAATGAGATATATTCTGCCTAATACGCAAGCAGTGACTTATTGAATTGCTTTAAATGCAGGAAAATTAGACTTGGCAATCTAAACGCATGTTACAGTTCTATCTTTAATGATTTCCTTCTAAATCCTCGCCTACTAAGCGAGATCTTGAAGCTTCGAGTTTCTGCAGCAGCTCGGCCTGGTTTACGCCAACCAGCTGGCCTTTTCGCTTTTTCCATTCGCCATTCACCAAGACTGCCTCAATATTATGCGAAGAACTATTTAGTGCCGTCCAATAAGGGTCATGGGCCGCCGCCAAATTGAGATTGGAAGGGTTGATCATGATTATGTCAGCCTGCATTCCTTCACTCAGCTCACCAACCTTCTGGTCAAGTCCAAGGGCCTCCGCGCCCCGCCTTGTAGCCCAAATTAGGGCCTCTCGGTTTGTGGAGAACAATTGGGTTGCAAAGGGCTCGCCGAGCGCCTTGGCAGCAGTGTGTGCAGCAGCCCTTTGTTGAGCTAGCGCAAATCGGGCTACATTAACCATCTCAGCAGAAATTCCGCTTTCAATATCGACGCCTAGCGATGGGCTTGAACCGAGCGAAAGCAACCTTTGTGTGATGGGCTCTCCGTGCCCTGCGGACATTTCAACTTCGGGAGTAACTGTAAAGCTAACACCGAACTCTATGAGAGAGCGAAGCTCTTCATCGGAAAAACTATTGCCATGGACAATGTTCACATGAGGTCCAAGCAATTGTTTCATTTTCACCTCATCCCAACCGTCTGGGCTGCGAGCAGGGCCGCCGCTATGGTGCATGGAAGCGATTAAACCCAATTCGCCAGCAAGCGTTAGGTCCGCTACAGCCACCTCTTTAGTGGAATAGTGTGGGCCAAGAACAGCAATACCAAGATTTATGAGTCCTTTTGCCTGGCGCAGCGAGCCCCGCAGCACTCGTAGCAATGCCTCTTCACTGTGCGACAAGGTCGTAATGTCGGCGGCGGTTCCATTCGGGCCCGCCTGGGGAAACCCATGGAAGAATACTGCTCTTATGCCCGAGCTTGCCAAGCCTTCAATAGCAGCATCCACATGATCAGCTGTTGGAATGTTGTGGCACCAGTCGCCGATGGTTGTCGTTCCGCAAGCGAGTTGGTTTAAGGCAGCGGTCAGGCCAGAGATCCTCATATCCTCTGGGGTCATTTTTGGGGCAAGTTTGCGGTGCACCGTTTGTAAATAGCCAGGCAGCGAACTGTTACCGGCTGCGCCACGCATGGCAGTTTGCCAGCAATGCTGATGGGCGTTGACTAGGCCTGGCATCAGGATCCGACCGCTTGCATCTACCTGCTCTGCGTCCTGCAGATCGGGGATTGTGCCAATCGCTTCGATTTTCCCATCTCTTATCAAGAGATCTGCTATGAAAGGTGCTGGACGGGCATCACTTAGCGTCAGGACGCAACCACCGCGGAATACTTTATCTTGAACTTTCATGGCGTGATCCCAGGACATTGGAGATCATTCGCAGATATCAAAAGTCCGTGCTCTATGCACGTATATTATTCACCTATTGGTTCATCATTCAAAGTTTTGGTTAAGCGGTTTAGATAGCGCGTAAGAAGCAACAGCTCCTCTTCAGACCAGCTGACGAACTGCCTCTCTAAAAATCGCCGGCGTCCTTGTCGAATTTTGTGAAGCAGTGATTTCCCATCACTGCTAACGAATAAAAGTCTGACCCTAGCATCTGCGGGGCTAGATGCCTTTTCCACAAGGCCTAGTTCCTCTAGTCTTGCAACCTGCCGACTTATGGTTGAGTGGTCTCGGCCAATTAAATTTGCTAGGGCTACAGTGCTGATTCCAGCAGAGAGGCCTATCCTGGACAGAACTGGGAATAACGCTCTGTCCAACTTCACGCCTGCAGTGGCCAACAATCTTGCGTCTATGTCGGAACGATTGACGAAGTTTGCGATCGATATCGCTGCTTTATGAAGCTCATCTGTCCAATTCATGACTGGCTTATAATTCAAATTGAGCTTGTCAAACAAGCCGCAGATCAATATCCGTGCATAATACACATAATTGGAGATGGTTATGCCACAGGTGTTGATTGCGGGCGCGGGTCCTACGGGCATCACCCTCGCAATAGAGCTACTGCGCCGCAATATTTCAGTTCGTATCGTTGATGCGGCCGCCAGTTCTTTTAAAGGGTCGAGAGGCAAGGGGGTGCAGCCGAGAACATTGGAAATTTTCGATTTAATGGGAATCGCTGACGCTGTTGTTGCATCAAGCTGTTTGTATCCCTTCCTAAAATTCCATGTAGGCCCTTTTAGCTTTAAAGGCGGATCTTTAGGAACAAGACATTCTTCCTCAACGGACAGACCATATCCCAATATGCTTATGGTGCCACAATGGCGCACCGAGGAAATTCTCAGAGAGAAAATGACGGAGCTGGGGGGGCAGGTAGAATACAATAATGCTGTTGTTGGGTTCTGTGAAACCAATTCAGGAGTGAAAGTCTCTTTAGATTCAGGCGAGACAATAAAAGCTGACTACCTAGTGGCGTGCGACGGAGGCCGGAGCACTATACGGACATTGCTAGACGTCGAGCTGTTGGGGGAAACTCTAGATCACAAAACTATGATCGTAGCGGATCTGGAGATTAATGGACTGGATCGTGATTTTTGGCATGTTTGGCCCCGAATTGGACTAGGTTTGCCATCTTTATGTCCTTTGCCCCAAAGCTCTCTTTTCCAGCTGCAGGCTTCCGCTAAAATTGCTGCCGGGGGGTTAGAGGAAGGGATCCAAAAAATCACTGGCAAACGGGCCTCCAAAATTGCGTGGCAATCTGAGTTCCGCCACCAGACCCGGATGGTGAACCGGTATAAGGTGGGGCGAGTTTTACTGGCTGGTGACGCTGCACATTTACACCCTCCCTCAGGAGCGCAAGGTCTTAATACGAGCATTCAAGACGCCTGGAATCTGGGATGGAAGCTCGCAGCTGCTCTGCATCATGGAGAGGGTCAACTCTTGGATAGTTATGAAGAAGAACGTCTACCCGTTGCCGCCGCTATGTTAAACCTGACTGGCCATCTTCACCGCAAGGCCTCGCGCAAGCGTGGAGAACTCACCAACCAACTTTCTCTGGGCTACAGTGGCAGCTCATTATCTGTGGGCGAGGCCAGAGATGGTCTCTCGCCCGGAGATCGCATGCCTGATTTCAAATTGTCAAATGGTTCAAGGCTATTCGAACACCTCAGACATCCTCACCCCACGCAGCTTATAAAGCGGAATGGCGAATCTATACTCATTCGGCCTGACGGTTACATCGGCGAGATTGGAACGCGGGAAATTAAAAGTTATTTTGGGCAGGACGTGGCCCACCTGTATCTTGATTAGGCATCGCTTGCCGCAGCTGCTGGCTCAATAATCAAATTACGACGATCACTATTTTGTTCGTAGTCTTTTCCGCAAGGTGGCGCCGTTGTCATATTTTCAATTGATTGTAACAGTCGATGCGTCGATTTCGGATTGGCACCTGCGCCGGCGGGAAGCCGTTGAGGTGCGCGATGGCGTGCCTTGTGAACGTTGCGGCGAAGAGGTGAAGGCCGTGTGCGTGTCTAAGCCCAGCGGGACGATCGATCCCAAAAGCGCGCCCTATTGGGCGGGCTATGATCGGCAGGTGAATTAGGGATGGCAGGCGATCTCGCGGCGTTCCGCGCCGAGGTGCGCAATTGGCTGGCCGCCAATTTGACGGACGAGCTGCGCGACGTCGCCGCCAAATCAACCAGCGTGTTTGTCGATAAGCCGCACACGCTGAAGTGGCAGGCGATCCTCCATAAGAAGGGCTGGGTCGCGCCGACTTGGCCCAAAGAATATGGCGGCACCGGCTGGAGCGAGGCAGAGCGGCACGTCTTTGCCTCAGAATGCGCGTTGGCGGGTGCGCCATCGCTCTCACCCATGGGGCTGCGCATGGTCGCGCCCGCCATCATGCACTATGGCACGGCCGAGCAGAAAGCCTGGTATCTGCCGCGCATCCTGTCCGGCGAAGATTATTGGTGCCAGGGCTATTCAGAGCCGGGCGCCGGGTCTGACCTTGCCTCGCTGTCATTAAAGGCAGAGCTCGACGGCGATCATTATGTGCTCAACGGCTCCAAAATCTGGACGACCCACGCGCATTTTGCGAACAAGATGTTCTGCCTTGTCCGCACCAGCCGCGATGGGCGGCCGCAACAGGGCATCACCTTCTTGCTGCTCGATATGGACACCCCCGGCATCACCGTCCGGCCCATTCCCTCCATCGCCGATGACCATGACTTTAATCAGGTCTTCTTCGAAGACGCCCGCGTGCCGGTATCGGGGCGACTAGGCGAGGAAAATCAGGGCTGGTCGGTCGCCAAATATCTGCTGGAATTTGAACGGGCGGGGGCCTTTGCAGCCAGCCTCAAAGTTGGGCTGGCGCGGCTGGTCGATCATGCTTCAATATTGCCGAGTGGCGCTGGCGGGTCATTGATCGCCGAGCCCTCTGTCCGCCGCCAGCTGGCCCTTCTCGCAACCCAGGTTGCTGCCGTGGAAGCCAGTGAGGACGTTGTCCTTGGGCACATCATGCGTGGAGGGAATCCGGGGCCTGCCGCTTCGCTTTTGAAAATTCAAGGGACGGAAGCTGAACAGGCCTTGCAGGCCTGTGCCCTCTCCATGGCCGGCGATTATGCTGCCGTGAACCAGTTTGAGGCGCGCCAGCCAGGAAGCCTTGCGTCGCCCCTCGGACCGCAAATCGCGCTGACGGCTCTACCGAGCTATCTAAACGGCCGCGCCGCTTCCATCTATGGCGGGTCCAACGAGATCCAGCGCAGTATCATCGCCAAGGCGGTGCTGGGCCTTTAACTCGCCGATCTCAATAAGAGTGGGAAATGCGCGCCGGGGCCACGATGGTGGATTGCACATGTACAATTCGCTCTGGAGCGCCATCAAATATCTCCTGTCACCTGCTCAGCCAGAAAATATGTCTCGCTAATGGGTTTTAATCGAACAGCCAGCTGCGGGGTTTCCCCATTTCCCGCAATGTGAAATGCCAGCCTCTCCTGGAACGTCCCGGGCTCCAGCCTGTCAGGCGAATTCGCGCCAATTTTTTTCTCAGCCAACTTTGGGAGGTCTGAAAACACAAGGATTTCTGCGGGTTTGCGCAACTCTACGATCCTTCTTGCTTCCACAGTGCTGACAGCGGCCCAAAAACGCAAAAAGCTCCCCGAAGGGAGCCTCTTGAGAAGTCTGAAAAATCGCAGATTTCCGGGGGTTTTGTTGGTTGCGGGAGTAGGATTTGAACCTACGACCTTCAGGTTATGAGCCTGACGAGCTACCGGGCTGCTCCATCCCGCGTCACCTAAGCTGTCCGGCTGGAAATCGGCCGAACGGCCAGAAAAGAGA